>Ga0308021_10001164_pt1 | contig 12057 bp, 10 predicted proteins | sample Neamet351_FD_201296 | JGI IMG/M metagenome (GOLD analysis project Ga0308021, IMG submission 201296) | Marine microbial communities from water near the shore, Antarctic Ocean - #351 | ecosystem: Environmental > Aquatic > Marine > Unclassified | place: Southern Ocean | collected 2014-10-02
ATTTAAATCTATTGTTCTGGATAGCTTTACCAATGAGCCGCTTGTAGGTGCAACAACGGTTCTTAAAGGGACCGCGATCGGTGCATCATCTGACCTGAATGGACATGTCACCATTTTCAATATTCCCAATGGAGAACAGGTAATTAGGGTGTCATTCATTGGATACGAAACAAAAGAGCTACATTTTCTATTCCCTCTTTCTCAGGCACAACCAGAAAAAATATTACTCGAATCTTCTCAATCTCAGTTCGAAGGAATTATCATTGAAGCTACACGAGCGAATAAATCGGTAGCCAATTTACCAACCAGAACAGAAGTGTTAACAGAAGAGATTGACGAAGCGGCTTCAATGGAGCCAAGTAGAATTTCTCACTTGATCACACACAGTACAGGGATTCAGGTTCAAACCACCTCTGCTACATCGAATGGTGCAGTGGTCAGGATCCAAGGGTTATATGGACGCTACACACAAATATTGAAAGATGGATTCCCCCTTTATGGTGGTATTTCTGGAAGTTTAGACGTGTTGCAAATCCCTCCACTTGACCTGAGACAGGTTGAGTATATTAAAGGTTCTGCATCCACCTTATATGGTGGTGGTGCCATTGGTGGATTGATCAATTTGCTGACAAAAAGAGCCACTCAGGAAGAAACCCTTTTACACATCAATTTTTCACATATTGGGTCCAAAGACTTCAATGCTTTTGTCTCACGAAAATTCGGAAAGTTTGGCTTTACAAACCTTGCATCCATGCACTCACATGCGCCTTATGACCCTGATAAAGATGGGTATTCTGATGTGCCAGAAGTTTCTAAATTCAATTTTAACCCCAAATTGTTTTACTACCCAGACAACAAAACGGAAGTTTATTTGGGAGCTACAGTTTCTAAAGAAACACGAATGGGGGGCGATATGCGTTTAATCGACAACCAAACTCCAGACAGCGTTCATTTCTATTTTGACAAGCAAAAAAGCAGCCGATTCACAACACAATTTTCCGCCCAAAGGAACTTGACAAATGCAAGTACGTTAACATTGAAAAACAGCATAAGCTCGTTTGATCGATTCATCAATATCCGAGAAAATGCACTCGGGCAAAGTTCTCAATTCGGCGGACAACAATTGAATTCTTTTAGCGAATTGAATTACAACATAAACAAATCAGATCACAATTTGAGCCTTGGGTTAAATGCGTACACAGACATTTTTTCTGAACAACAATTTGACACAAATCCACTAAGAGATCAAGAGTATGTAACATTGGGTATATATGCTAATCATTTGTGGGATGTAAGCAACAAGTTTGCATTAGAAAGTGGTTTAAGAACGGATTATGTGCGTGCAAAATCCAACATCAGCGAAAACAATGGAGCGACGTTTGTTTTGCCAAGAGTAAGCGCGCTATATAAACTTAACACGAATTTCAGTTTTAGATTGGGTGGAGGGTTTGGCTACAGAATGCCTACTATTTTTAACGAGGAAGCGGAGCCATACGGATATCACAACGTGCAAGCTATTGACTTCGGTAGTTTAGAAGCAGAACGCTCCCAAGGCGCTAATTTTGACTTTAAATACAGAACTACATTCGATTCTGACAAGGTGTTGCTCACATTTAATCAAATGTTCTTTTACAACAACATTGAAAATCCAATTCTGCTCAATATTGACCCGTTCGACAATCTTTCTTATTTTACCCCGAATGATTACTTGAAGAGCAGGGGTTTTGAATCACAGGTAAAACTTACGGTAGGTCAATTCACTTGGTTTTTTGGATACACATATACAGACGCCTTCTTGCAAAAGGGCGTTACGGAAACCAGCCTGACATTGACACCACAACACAGCATTAAGGGTGATCTATTGTTTGTCGAAGAAAACAAGTGGCGAATTGGTTGGGATTATGAATACAAATCAAGCCAAATTCTTTCGACCGGACTGCAATCGCGTTCCCTTTTTACAACTGGAATTGTAGTTGAAAGAACAATTAAAAACTTTGTGATTTTCCTTAATGCAGAAAACTTTACCGACACGAGACAATCAAGGTATGAATCACTAAATTCTGGCCCCTACGATAGTCCTCAATTTACAGATGTTTACGCCCCCTTGGATGGTTTCTTTTTTAATACAGGTTTAAAAATAAAACTATAAAGCAGTCCTCAAGTCTCTAAATAAAAGAAATATGAAATTGAATGGGATTTAACATTGTTCTTATAGAGCCAGAAATACCTATGAATACGGGCAATATTGGTCGTCTTAGTTTGGCATCAGGGTCCATTTTGCATTTGGTAAAACCATTCGGGTTTGAAATAAATGATGCAAGATTGAAGAGAGCCGGACTAGATTATTGGAAATATCTCACAGTAAAAATGTATGAGAATATGGATGAGTTTTTCTCAATAAACAATCAGGAAAACATGGTCTATCTTTCCAGCTCTGGAGAGAAGGATTACAGTTCTATTGAATATCAAGACAATATGTTTCTCGTGTTTGGGAAAGAGTCTGTGGGTTTGCCTAAAAACATACTTGCTGAAAATCCAGATAAACTTTATAAGATCCCCATTTACAGCGATCACGTAAGAAGCTTAAACTTAGCAAACGCAGTGAGCATTGTGGTGTATGACGGCCTTCGGAATATCAAGATCACTTAATCCCCATGAACTTTAACCCATTCCCTGCAATAACAACTGAAAGACTCTTATTAAGAAGACTTAAAGCGTCAGATTGTGAGGCCATACTTTTCCTACGTACAGATAAGAATGTCAATAAATTTATTGAGAGACCTGACCACAGAAAAACCAAGAACATTTCTCAAGCGAGAATATTAATCGAAGAATTTGATAGTTGCATCGATGCAAATCACTCAATTACTTGGGGAATAACTTTAATAAACTCTCACCAATTAATCGGGACAATTTGTTTGTGGAACTTTTCTCAGAACAACAAAACAGCTGAAGTTGGATATGATTTGCATCCGGAACTTCAAAACCAAGGGGTTATGAGTGAAGCCATGAAAGTTGTTGTTGCCTTTGGTTTTAAGGAGTTAAACCTTAATAAAATAGTGGCCTTTACACATACTGAAAACGTGCATTCGAAAAAACTTTTAGAGAAGCATGGATTTCATCACAATGTGAACAGAAAGGATCTCGATAACAAATCAAATATTATATTTGAGCTTGAAAACTAAAATGAAATCACAGTAGCATATGTCTTCAGAAAACCCCAAACAAGAAAAATCACGTTTACATTCTCGAAATAAAAACCGAGAGAAATACGATATCGGTGCATTAATAATTTCTAATCCCAAATTAAAAGACCACATCATCCCCAACAGATCGGGAGAAAACTCGATTGATTTCTCAAACCCGCTTTCGGTTAAGGTTTTAAATCAAGCTTTGCTAAATCATTATTATGGAATCAAAAATTGGGAATTTCCTGATGAAAATCTTTGTCCCCCCATACCTGGAAGAGCAGATTACATCCATCATATTGCTGATTTGTTGGGCGAAAATAATTCGGGAACTATCCCTACTGGTGATAAAATCACTTGTCTTGATGTTGGTATAGGTGCTAGCTGTATTTACCCCATTATCGGCGTTACAGAATACGACTGGAAGTTTATTGGATCTGATATTGACCCTAAAGCGATTGCTTCTGCTCAGAATATCATCGATTCCAATTCAGAAATTAAAGATAAGGTTGAATGTCGATTGCAAAAAAAATCAAAACAGGTTCTCCAATCGATTATCACCAAGAAAGATAAAATTGATTTGATTATTTGTAATCCTCCTTTTCACTCTTCTCTCGCAGAGGCACAAAAAGGGAGTCGAAGAAAAGTAAGGAATCTCTCTGGCAAGAACATGAAAACACCTAAGCTTAATTTTTCTGGGATCAGCAGTGAGCTTATTTGTGAAGGCGGAGAATATAAATTTATTCAGAATATGATTGGAGAAAGTAAAGAGTTCTCTAAAAATGGTTACTGGTTTTCCACTTTGGTATCCAAACAATCTAATCTGAAGGGGATTTATAAAATGTTAGAAAATGTTGAAGCGAATCAGATAACAACAATCCCCCTTGGAACAGGAAATAAATCTAGTAGAATTGTAGCTTGGACATTTCTTTCTTTAGAAGAACAAAAAAAATGGAGGGAGACCAGATGGAAAACAAAATCTTAAAATAAAACGATGAACATCAAGCATTTTAAAGTTGAGATAGAGCATAAAATTGCTCGAGTGTCTTTCAATAGACCAGAGAAAGCAAATGCACTTCACATGGAGGCTTGGATTGAAATGCAAACTGTTTTTGAAACTCTTTCTAAGGATGATAATGTAAGGGTTGTTATTCTTTCTGGTGAAGGAAAGCATTTTTGTGCAGGAATCGACTTAGAATTGTTAATGTCGATAAACAAACTGAAAGGTATTTCTTGTCAGGGAAAACGAAGTGAAAAGGTGAGGGAAATCATTTTAACACTTCAACAAACAGTTACGGCGATTGAGAAATGTTCCAAACCAGTACTTGCTGCTATTCACAATGGATGTATTGGTGGTGGTGTGGATATTGCAACCGCATGTGACATGCGTTATTGTAGTGAAGAGGCTTATTTTACGATTAAAGAAATTGACTTAGGAATGGTTGCCGACCTGGGTACGTTACAGCGTTTGCCTAAAATAATACCCCTAGGAATGGTTGCGGAAATGGCATATACCGGAAGGAAAGTGTTGGGGCAAGAAGCAAAAGATATTGGTTTGGTAAATCAATGTTATTCCTCAAAGAAGACATTGATGGAAGGTGTTGTGCAAATTGCTTCAACGATAGCCTCTAAATCTCCTTTGTCTATTCGTGGAACGAAGGACATCTTACATTATTCTAGAGAACATTCAGTAGATGATTCGTTAAATTATATGTCTACTTGGAATGCCTCTATGCTGCTTTCCGAAGATTTAACGGAGGCCTTTAAAGCGAATGTGGAAAAACGTCTACCTAAATTTGATTAATAATTTTGATAGATGCAATCCAAACAATTAAAAACATTATTCATACTCTTTGCAATACCTCTGTTCGACTAAAAAAAATGTGTACATTTGAATTTCACAATTGGAGACCAGAAACCAAATAAAAACGGGGCGATACTAAAGAGCCATAGTCTTAGGACGATAATCATAAATAATAAATGTTTAATAAATTTAACGTAACAGACAAGTTGCTTTTTTTAGCTGCGATACTTTCGCTTATTTTTTCTGAGATTTTATTTTTCAATGGTCACGAAAGCCATGCTATTTTTATAGGTCTATGGGTGCCCTCAATACTGTGTTTCGGAATATACTTACATCTAATAAATAAAAATGATTGATTTTGTCCCATATTTTGCTGGATTAATCACCTTATTATTTGGTGTTGGGTTTGGCTACGCCATAATTATCCCTGGCAAAAATAAAAATAAATAAACTCAGGCCATTTATTTATTGATCTAAAAGGTTAAAAAAGTATTCAATATAGGCGGTATTATTTGCGTGTCTATAATTAATGAATGGGCTACATTTAGTTGTCATTATTTTTGTAACTTGTTGTCTCTGATAATAGCGATTTCCGAATAGGAGATACCTAGAGGTTATTCCTTTTTTTTGTATTTCTTTTTTGACGAAAACCGTAAATCGAAACACAATATTAAACTTTGATCTGATCTATGAACGCTAACCATTCAATCCCCCATGAAGGAATAAAAGGGCTGAAAGAAAATTGGCGAAGGGACCTTTTTGCTGCGATAAGCGTATCGTTGGTCGCCTTGCCATTAGCTTTAGGGATTGCCGTGGCATCAGGAATGTCACCCATGGCCGGAGTGCTTTCTGCCATTATTGGTGGAGTTGTAACAACATTCTTTCGAGGAGGGCATTTGGCAATTAATGGTCCAGCTGCTGGATTGATTGCTGTGATTTTAGGTGGACTTGTTGCATTAGATAACAATATAAATTACGTTTTAGCAGCAATAGTTGTCTCAGGCGGAATCCAAATTGTATTGGGAGTTTTTAAAATGGGGCGTTTTGCAAAGTTGTTACCCTCTTCTGTGCTCCATGGTATTCTTGCAGCAATCGGTGTAATTATAATCGCAAAGCAAGCTCCCTATGCCCTGGGAACCACATCGGATGCGGACACAATTGTTGGAAACCTGTTGGACATTTTTTACAAACTTCCGGAAGCTAACCCCTTTGTTTTTATTGTTTCGCTGGTCGGTATTTTGATTCTTGTTTTCTATAAAAAAATCAACAGCAAAGTCATTCGTTTAATTCCTGCCCCTATGTGGGTTTTGCTCTTAGCCTTGCCCATGGTCTTCGGGTTTGATTTTTTCAACGAGCACAGTATTTCTTTTTTGGGAAACACATACGGTGTGGGTCCGAAATTACTGATTGACATCCCATTGGATCCTCTGGATTGTATAATGCATCCCGACTTCGGTATGATTGGGACCATGGCTTTTTGGCTTACAGTATTGTCCATCACCACAATCGCTTCAATAGAGACATTGGCCAGTGCCCGCGCCGTTGATAAACTAGATCCTTATAAGCGGACCACCAATTTAAACAAAGACCTTGTTGGAGTTGGACTGAGCACCATGATTTCCGGTGCCTTGGGTGGACTTCCTATCATAACCGTGATTGTTCGAAGTACCGTAAACGTAAACAGCGACGCCAGGACCAAGTGGTCCAATCTGTATCATGGAATCTTCCTCATCCTTTTCGTCCTTCTTTTAGCCCCGATTTTAAGAAGTGTCCCCTTAGCTGCCCTAGCAGCAATCTTAGTACATACAGGTTTTAAATTGGCGTCACCTTATGTCTTCAAGCATGCGTATGATCAGGGTGTAGAACAATTGTTCTTTCTTTCATCTACACTTATAATTACTTTATTTTCAGACTTGCTTTACGGCATCACAGGAGGTATTCTAATCACCCTGGCAGCCCACATGCTGTTAGCTAAGGTTGGGTTCCTGCCATTCTTTAAAATGATTTATAGATCTACTTCCAAAGTGTATCTCTTAGAAAATGGGTCATACGATGTTCAGTTAAAAGGAATTGCTAATTTTCTATATGCTTTGAAGCTTGATAAATTGCTGCATGAGATTCCAATTGGTTCTGTCGTACGTATTGACATGTCGAAAACACGTTTGGTAGACCTTTCAATCATGGAAAACCTGATCGAATTTAAGCGTGTACATGACAACAATGGTGGGCAAGTAAAACTCATGGGGCTGGACAATCATGTTGCGACTTCCAATCACAACCGAGCCTTGAAATTTGTTACTGGATATATTCAAAAACGAATTACGCAACGTCAAAAACGTTTGCAAAAGATGGCCATTGATCATGGTTGGTCTTTCGAACGGGATGTAGATTGGAACACCTCATATCTAAGAAACTTTAGATTCTTTGATTCCCGCCCAATTGAAATGAAAACCAATTCCCTACAAGGGCTCGATAAAGAAAACAATGCTCAATGGGAGATTGCCGACATTGTATTTGACGAGGGGGCTTTACTTGCCCTCGAGATATATCAAACCACTGTGCAGGTAGTTCGTTTGCCATCACCGATTCCTCGATTTATCATTGATAAAGAAGGGCTCTTCGATAAGATTTTTGATCGGGTGATGGCTTTTTCCGAATCGAACCTTCATATTCATTTTAAGAAGCATGCTGTTTTCTCAGGTAAGTTTCACTTGAGTGGAGAAGACGAGGATGCAATACGATTATTTTTCAATGATGATCTCATACGTTTTCTAGAACAAAATGAGATTCACCATATAGAAAGCAATGGAGAGGCTCTGATGATCTTCACTTACCTCCATATTGCGCGTACTGATGAGGTGCCTAGCATGCTTGAGTTTTCATCAAACTTATTGAAAAACATGGGGTTCAAAGGAGAAACACATTAATTTAATACGATGTTTAAACATTTGAAAAGCAATCAAATACTTTTTCTCCTCGCCGTTCTATTCACCTCTACAACTGTAAGTGGACAAATTGTAAATGGTAATTTTGAAGATGGATTGAGTCCTGATTTATCCAATTGGGAGTGGACTTGTTTTGCTGAGTCGGACAGTAGTACTCCTCCAGGTGGAGGGAATTGGAGCATGAAAGTTTGGGGAGGGAATACTCAAGGATGTTTCCCTGGATCTTCTTATCAAAAAATACCATCAATTACTAATGGACAAACATTTCAGCTTACAGGCTGGGCGTTTGCTCAATCATCTTCTCCTGTGAGCATTTCTTTAGGCAAAATCAACAGTGGGGTTATTACGATGATAGCTGTTGATACGACCTCCTCAGCTTCATGGACACAACTGGCTGTTCAATCTACTTTCCCTCTTGAATTAGGTGACACGGCAATTGTGTTATTACATGGTGGGCTGACCGGTGGGCCATTTCAAGGCTATGGTTATTTCGACTTGATAAATCTTCAACCTGCAACGGGAATAAACTCTCCAGAGCTTCAACAATCCTTGATTCTATCTCCGAATCCATTCAACAATCAAACTACTTTAAGTTTAGATCAACCTGTCCGTAACGGATCTATAACGATCAGTAATACATTCGGGCAGGTCGTCCATCGCATCGAAAACATAAATAGTCAAACAATTGTTTTAGAGCGGGGCAATTTAAAACGAGGGTTATATGTTATGTGTTTGACAGAGAACAACAAAGTAATTGCACAGACCAAATTATTCGTCACCGATGAGTAGCCGCTTCATAAATATCACGATGAAAAATATATTTTTACTTCTAATTGTCTTTGGTGCTTTTACATCATGCGACAAAGACGATGATGACATCTCAATCACCGAACAGAATTTTTTAATTTTCGGTCATTTCTATGGAATGTGTATGGGTGAGGGATGTGTGGAAACCTATAAATTGACAGATGTAAAATTATATGAGGATATCGTCGATGACTATTTCGGGCAAAATTTAGATTTTGTAGAATTAGACAATGAACAGTTTGAGCTCACTAATGGTTTGATTGACTTTTTCCCGACACAACTTCTGAATGAAGGTGATACTATTTTTGGTTGTCCAGATTGTGCGGATGGAGGGGGATTGTTTATTCAATACTCTGACAATGGAGTCCTGAAAAGTTGGAGAATTGATCAAGTTCAAGGTAATGTTCCAACCTATTTACATGATTTTATTGACGAAGTGAATGAGGTTATTGTACTGCTCAATAATTAAGAACGTCCTACATTTGCACGTTCAACAATTCATTGAGATACAATATGACAACATTAGTCGTGGGCGCAAGTGGAGCAACAGGAAAGAAACTGGTAGAGCAGCTTTTAATCTCCAATCAGAAAGTAAAGGTCATCGTGCGTTCAGCTGAAAGTTTGCCCAAATCATGGACAAACAACGATCAACTTTCCATTATACAGGCAAGTGTATTAGAGATAAGCCGAGATGAAATGGCTGGATACGTGAAGGATTGCAATGCAGTAGTGTCTTGTTTAGGACACAACATGAGTTGGAAAGGAATCTTAGGACAGCCTAGGAAACTAGTTACCGAAGCAGTCACTCTTCTTTGCGATGCCATACAACAGAATGCACTTAGTCATCCAACTAAATTTGTGCTGATGAATACTTCGGGCAACAGCAACCGAGATTTAGATGAACCCATTTCGTTTGGCCAAAGTCTTGTGATCGGATTACTTCGATTGCTATTGCCCCCACATGTCGATAATGAATCAGCTGCGGATTACTTGCGAACGAAGGTTGGGCAGAAAAACTCCTTGATTGAGTGGGTAGCTGTTCGACCAGATGGCTTAATAAATGAAGATACAGTTTCTAAATACGAAGTGTATCCTTCGCCAACAAGAAGTGCTATTTTTGATGCTGGAAAAATAAGCAGGATTAATGTTGGTCATTTTATGGCTGAATTAGTCACAAAAAAGGATGTGTGGAATAAGTGGGAGGGCCAAATGCCTGTAATTTACCAGACGACTTAATTTCTCTCCAAGATATCAATGGCCTGTAGTCTCTAGAAGCATTATTTAATAGAGTTGACGATGATGGTTTTGACACTTGGGACGATGGAACTGGAAATGATAAATTTTTATTTACTTCCATTGGGATTAAATACACATTAGGAAAGTCACAACCAGAAGAAGAGGAACCTTCTAATATCCTATTGTTGGAACAATTAAAAGAAATTGATGATTGTATTGATTGTGACGAAGTGGTGAGGAGATTAGATTCTTTAGAGAATTTAATAAATCTCAATAAGGAAAGATTTGATTCATTAGAGAAATCAAATGCTTTAATATATTTCAATGATGAAAGAATAGATAGATTAGAAAAACTGCACTATAAGAGGTATCGAAATGTATCTAAATATTTGCCTTTAAATTTATATTTCCACAATGATCAGCCTAACCCCAGGTCCCTGGAAACATCAACAAACAAATCATATGAAGAAGTCTATATCTCATATTATAAAATGAAAGATGAGTATAGACAATATGATCCAAATCTGGACTCTTTTTTTGAGGACAGTTTATCAGGTAATTTTAATAAACTGAATATTATTTTCACTCAGATTTTATCTGACTTGAAGCGAGGGAAAAAGATTCAATTAGATATTAAAGGACATGCTAGCCCTTTGCATGAGAATGAATATAATATTAATCTTTCTAAAAGGAGAGTCAAGAGTTTTGTGAATTTTCTTGAGTTACATCAAGATGGAGCGTTTGCTCCTTATTTGGAAGATGGGTATTTTCAGATTGTTGAATTGTCTTTTGGAGAAAACAATGCAGATACTTCAGTAAGTGACAATCCGGATGACACACAAAACTCTATATTCAGTATAGAAGCTATGTTGGAGCGAAGGATTGAAATTATTGATGTAAAACTAGTCCAGTAAAATAAAGTTCTTGAATAAAAAAACCCACTCAAATGAGTGGGTTTTTGTTTGGTGGGCGATGAGGGGCTCGAACCCCCGACCCCCTCGGTGTAAACGAGGTGCTCTGAACCAACTGAGCTAATCGCCCTAAAAGGAGGGTGCAAATATACTAACTACTTCTCATCTTTGTGCAATGTTTAAAAAAGAAAACAGAAAAAGTTGGAGGTATGTTCAATCCCCCTTCATTTTCAACCTTGCAAGGCACTTAGACGCAGGAAGTAAGTATGTGGAGGATAAGGTTGTTGAGGCTGAGTTTGAGGCTGAAAACACATTTAAGAGCATTGAAAATTTACGTGCTGATTTAAAGAGAAGTACTGACACAATCATTGTGGAAGATCATGGGGCGGGGAGTCGAATATTTAAAGGTAATTCACGCAAAATAAGCAAGATAGCTCAACATGTTCTGCAAAGTGAAAGAGTGGCCAAGTCGCTCTGGAAGGTGCTTAAATTTCGGGGAATTGATCTTCAAGAAAAGGGGTTGGATAAGTTATCGGTCCTTGAAATGGGTACATCATTCGGTGTTACAACCGCTTATTTAAGCTCAGCTGGTTGTAATGTAGAAACTTGGGAAGGATGCCAGAATACTGCTAATTTTGCTAAAGTAAATTGGAGTAATTTAGGGTTGGAAGAGAAGATAGTTAGCAAAGTGGGTAAGTTTGATGAATTGTTACAATCATCAATAGGTGGTTGGGATATGGTTTTCTTAGATGGTCATCATGACGGGGAGGCTACCTTAAGGTATGTTGAGGAGTTGAAATCGAAGTTAGCGAAAGAGGGATGTGTGCTTGTGGATGATGTAGTTTGGTCTAAAGGGATGAAGATGGCTTGGAGTGAATTGTTAGATGATCCATACTGGAATGTCACAGTTAGGTGGAGGGGGAAGGGGTGGTTATTTCACATCGATGGGGCGGTGGAACAGCATATTGCATTATCTTGCGTATTCAAATTTTAGAGATTTATTAAAATGAAGTTATTTAATATCGTATTAGCATCAGCGGCTTTTTTGTTTGCAATTCAGTCAAATGCCCAGGTGACTACAAAGACAAAGTCAAATACAAAGTCAAATACAAAAGAGAACCTCAGAAACATTCGGTTAGATTCTGAATCTTCTAAACTTTATGGTG
>Ga0308021_10001170_pt1 | contig 12042 bp, 7 predicted proteins | sample Neamet351_FD_201296 | JGI IMG/M metagenome (GOLD analysis project Ga0308021, IMG submission 201296) | Marine microbial communities from water near the shore, Antarctic Ocean - #351 | ecosystem: Environmental > Aquatic > Marine > Unclassified | place: Southern Ocean | collected 2014-10-02
TGCACCTTGGCGTAGGCCCAATTGGCTCATAGCTTCACCCTGTGCCAGCCCAAGCTGCCCGTATGTATTTCCGAGAGCTCCGATACCTTCACCGATCCGGCCTTTCAGTTCTTGGCCCTGCATACCCAACGCACCCGCCTGTTGAGAACCTTGCATACCTAGCTGCGCTTGGTTTTGACCGAGCGAACCTGCTTGACCTGCAAGTTGTCCTGCCAATTGCTCGACAGAGATTCCCATTTGAGCGGCCTGTTGTGCCATACTGGCCTGTTGCGCCGCTCCGGACATACCTAACTGTCCCATTTGTCCGCTTAGCTGGCCACTTAATTGAGCCGCCGACATACCTGTTTGTGTTTGAAGCTGCTGTAAATTCATGCCTGTTTGGGCAAGAGCTTGTGCGTTGGCCGCGGCCATCTGTTCGGCAGACATGCCTAACTGACCTGATATTTGAGCGGCATTTATACCCATTTGACCCCCGGCTTGGTAGCCTGCTTGGCCCATTTGAGCGGCGGACATACCTAACTGGGACCCTTGCTGTGCTGCCGTTAGTCCCGACTGAGCAATGAGCTGCTCCGCGGACATCCCGGTTGCGGCCTGCTGTTGAGTCAACTGACCCGCCAACTGCTCAACTGAAATACCCATTTGAGCGGCTTGCCCTGCCAACTGACCTTGTAACTGAGCACCCGTCATCCCAAGCTGCCCTGCCAACTGCTCGGCGGATTGAGATAAATTCCCGGCATTCATTGCGCCCGCTTGCGCCAACTGCTCGGCACTCATAGCTTGCTGACCCTGCTGTGAATAGGCAGATAAGCCTAACTGGCCCTGCTGTTGCGCAGTTTGAGCGGCTAATTGTTCGGCAGATAGTCCTAATTGACCTGCAGCGGTTGCTGCGGCAATACCAGATTGAGCACCTTGCGCACCAATAGCGCCAGTAAGCTGTGCGGCTTGCTGACTACGACCTTGTTGGGATTCAAAAGCTTGTTGAGCCCTTTGAGACGCGCTTTCAAAACCTTGCTGACGCATGCCAGCCGCCGTGCGACCTTGTTGCTCCAGAACATTTCGAGTCAACTCGCCCTGCGCAACGCCTTGGCGAGCCCCGCCAAAGGCGCCAGAGCTTACTGCTTGTGCGTCCAAACCAAGTTGTTGTATGTCCCCGGCACGTTGAACATCGGCTAACGCCTGCTGAACCGCCCCATCTTCGTACTGATTCATGTAAGAACCTGCACTGGCAGGATCATATGCGGCAGTCGTGCCCGCTAAACCTGCAATACCCTGTTGGGCCGTTTGTGTGCCAAATGCGCCTGCTTGTTGCAAAGCGCTCGCGGCTGTATTTGTGATTCCACGAGCACCTTGGACAGCACCTGCAGTTTGGTTGGCAGCGGCTTCATAAGCACCGATACCGCCCACACCTGACGCTTGTGCCGCGGCCCGTGCTGCGTCCGTCGAGGAGGCAATGTTTGAACCTGTTTGAGCGGCACCTAATCGAGCACCTAATCCAGCTTGCGCCGCAATATCCGCCCCACTAAGCCCCGCCTGTGCTAGTGCACCTGAACCGCCTGCGGCAGCATTTCGTGCTGCATTGATAGCCCCGGCTGTTCCGGCACCTGCTTGACCTGCTATGTTTCGTCCAGATAACGCGCCTTGCGCGGCAGCGTTTAGTCCGGTTTGTCCTGTGGCGGATTGCTGTGCTGCGAGCGCACTGGCAGCATTCATACCCGCCTGTGAGTTGGCGGCAGCATTTAAAGCCGCATCACCTGCTTGCGACGCTGAGCCTCGGCCCGCGGCACTGGATTCTGCTAAACTTTCACCCAGCGTTGTGCCAACACCGGTTTGTCCCGCCGCGGCCATCGCTTGTTGTGCTTGAGCCAACGCGGCGTCAGTACTCTGTTGTGCGGTGCCCACGACGCCCGGGATCTGTCCCGAGGCGTTATTTAAAGCGGCCTGTCCTGCACGGGCCTCGGCCCGTGCGCCAGCGGCAGCCGTTCCTAGGCCCTCGGTGGCTATTCCAGTAGCGGCGCCACCATAATTTACTGCGTTTTGTATGCCTTCTTGAGCGCCCTGCACTTGTCCTGCAACGCCGCCCGCGGCATCGCGCATTAAACCGCCCGCCTCGTCTTGGTACGCTTCCGCATTGGGCATGACACTGTTAATCGATTCGTAGGCGTCACCTAAAGTATAACCAGCTTCCTCTAAGTAAGGCTGATAACCACCTATACCCGCTTTCGCCATATCGATTGCAGTAAGCTGCATCCCCGACATTTCGGCGACCATATGCGCCGGTATCTGAATACCTTTGTCTGCAAGTTGTTTAGCCGAAGCTAAGAGGCCTAGCTTGGCTGCCTCAATCTCGGGGGATTCCCGTATAATCTGGGTTGATGTTTCAGCCATTACGCTATAGCCCTCCCACGGCTTTCAAGATTTCGCATGACAGAATACATGCTCTTGATACCGTTATCTAGGTTTCCTTTACCCAAGCCTCGTACTGCATCGGTGGTCATTACGAACTCACCGGGCATTAACATTGCTCGGACGCTGTCTTGTCCCGGAACACCTTCACTCGGTGCTACGCCGCCATTACGGCGCGGGTAGATAGGACCGCCGTCTGCCTTCTGCACATAAGGACGTGAGAAAGGACCGTCGGGGTCACTGGCAAGCAGGTAATCCGAGGGTGAAATGACGGACGGTTTAGTATACGTCATAGGGAAGTTGGTGGATACGCTGTAATCGGTATCATCGGACTCGGGCGCAACGTCTTCATATTCCCCGGTTTCTACGTTTAAACGAGAAGCCCCGAGGTCATGAACTAAATATTTAGAAGGGTCGGCAGCCAGAAGGTCAACACCTGTGACCACACTACCGTCGGCGTTAAGATCCAAGATCGACGCTCCACCCTCGTTGGGGTCGTCGAAGGCTCCTGTCGCGGCGCCGACGGCGGAAGCCGCCGCGAGGGAAGGCCCATACCGAGCAAGCAACCCGGGTTGCGTCCGTTGGAATGCGGCGTTAAAGCCCATTTCGGTAGGCCTTAGGCCTTGCGCCTTCATACTTGCCATGTAGGCGTTTTGCGACTTAGTTCCGGCGGCGAGTAATTCAGCTTTGCTTTGACCACCGCGGAACATGAAATTGCCTGCCTTATCGAGTACGGACTGCTCTATGTCCACGGGAGGCGTAAGGGTCTTAATGCCCGTAACGGGATCCACAGCAGGCGTAAGAGTCGTAGTCCCCGCAAGTGGGTCCACCAGCGGGTCCACAATAGGCGTAAGAGTCGTACCTTCACCACCTGTTACGACGGCTCCGTCAGGCGTGGTGGCTGTTCCCAAGGGTTCAACAGGAGCGGCGGGCCCCGTGCCCACAACAGGGGCCTCCGGAATTACTGCAGCAGAGTCCAATGGGGTGGGGCTTGCGCCTGCCGTTGCATTTACAATTTCTGCGGAGGCGGTTGGAACATAATCACTGAATAAGTTACCCTCGCCTTTCCAGCCCGCACCCGAAAAGCTCGAGTTAGCACCTTCCAGTGTTTGCCCAAAGCGGGCACCGGGGTCAGCGAAAGCTTCCCCCACGTCGCCGCCGGTAAGGCCGGTGGTTGCGGCGCCCATCGCGCCCGCAATAAGGGCGGACTTGAAGGCGTCCCCAAGATCACCGCCATTTATGAGCGTTCCGATACCAGAGCCCAACGCCGCACCGTAAATCGGTCCCAGCGGCGTCATAGCCAGTAGGATAGGCAGGACGATTGGAATAACTTTCTTGATAACCTTAGCAATACCCCTCAGGATCTTGGAAATGGCGCCAAACTCCATTAATCCCGTCTCAGGGTTAATACTGTTGGCGTCACTACCCACAACGTACTGTTCCGGGTCTTCGATGCCGTCCTCGAGTAATTGCTTTAAAATCTGTTCTTTTAGTTTGGGATTGCTTTCGAGAAGCGTTAGAGGGATAACAATTTCCCCCGTTTGTATGTGTGCAACACTGTCATCGCCAAAGCGACCGTGGCCCGCCATCTTTTTAGCAACCGCCGTGAACTGTGCCAAACCACCATCGCCGAATTCTTTCTTGGCTTCTTCCGCCTCAAGAGTTGAGATGTCTTCTTCCGACATGACAAAACCACCGATACCACCTTCCGGAACTTCTAGCTCCACGGAGGTGTCTATTTCGTCGTCAGTCTTGTCCTCGACAACGTCAGTCGCTTCAATGGTTACTTCCGGCTCTTTAACGATTACTTCAATCTTTTCTGCTAATGCTGTCATTATCCTGCTCCACCAGTAATACTTTCAGGCAAGGTCACCCGTATGATTGTACTTTGCTTCTCTTCGCCAGTCCACGAAGAACAGCAAATGATGGTGTCCGTGCTAGAAGAGTCCCATCGGCTGCCGTCAGGCATTATTAAAATAGTCATGTTATCGTTACTGTGGTTTGACCCACGTCCCCCGTTGCTTGAGATCCTCTGACGTAGGGTAAGTTGGCCACTGTAATTCGTAACTCATCACCATACTGAAAAATACCGCCTAGCGGAAGATCATAGTTGTCTGTTTGCAGGTTCGGCAGTGTTAGCGCAGAGGCTTGCCAAGGTCCCGGATTGTTCACCTGTAGCAGAAACACTGAAAAGGCGCGCATTACCTCGGCTTGATAGCGTTGGTCATAGGCCTCAGGTGGAATTGGGAATAAAGGTTGTACTAGCCCCCTACTCATCGTCGGCCGTCCGGTCTTAAATCAACCCGCGGTGTGCCTAAACGCCATTCCACTCCAGTGTCTGAAGAATTAATCTTAAAAGCAAAAGACCGGCCCCGTAATCTAACAAAAACTTGGTCCGTAAATTGTTCAACCGGAACAGTTGCAGATCGGGTTACCGTGTTGCTTTGGGTACTAGTATACGCTGTCCCGGGGAATTGTCTTGCTTCTAATGTCATTGATACGGACGGTGAAGGCGAACTAGACCCGTCAAACGTGATATCTGGGATCAATTTGGTTAAAAAGACGAAATTGTCTCCTGCACCAATCGACATCTGACTACTTTCAATATAAGAAGCGATGGCCGCGGGTGGATTAGCACTCCCGTCATCTTGTCCAAATTCATGGTAGTACAAATACCCGTTTAAAGAGGCAGCAACAGGGTATTGCGCTATCCCGCGGTCCACCCAAACGGACCGGTCGAGGTTACCGTAGTACCACGCCTTCTCTTGGTAGTTGTAAATAACGTATTTGTCAATGGTTTCTGAACTTGCGGAGGGGTAAAACCACCATACTTCCGAAAAGCTAGAGTTTACGCCGCAGGTTACTTTTTCCGACTGAGAAAGGTTAAAGTCTCCAAAAACATAGGATCTTACCGAACAAGGTAATTTTTGCACCTGTCCTGAGTACAGGTAAAAGTCCTCGTCACCCATCCAAAACACCATGTCGTCTACAGCCACCGCTGAAAGCGGGCTGGCAATGGTGATGTTTTCAGATATTAAACTAATACCAAAGGTGAAAGGAGGGCCTAAGTACTGCATCGCGTGTAGCGAGCGGTCTGTGAACACAAGAATTTGCTGGCGTGTTTCAACCGCCATGATAATCTCGGAACCGGTACCAATACGTAGATCGCCTGCGGTGTTAGTAGCTTGCGCCGACCACGCTAAGGGGTTTTCTTGGTCTGAAAAACGGATCAAAAGAGGGTCTTGGACGCCAATATCATTCTGAGCATCGCACCCAAACACAATAACGTGCCTGTCGCGATCTGAAATTAAGACCTGTTTGGCTATCGTTGGCGTTGTGGAGTCAGCTCCCGCTAACGAGGAAAGCGCCACGGCCCGCTCAAAGGGAGCCGAGCTGGTTGATTTATCCCAATAGTAGATACCACCATTGCGGACGTTAATTATTAAATCTTCACCGAAGTTGTCGTTAGACCAGATACGCAGGATGTCGCCAACCACTGTAAGGCTAGAACCTGAGCCCCACGTGCCACGGCCCCACAATCCTGCTCCCCAACCTGTTCCGGAAACGGTTGTGTCCAAGCCCGTTACAATTTGGTATTCCCCTACAACAGAACCACCACCGTTCCCGGTGTCTGACCCGTTTGCTACGACCGGGACAGGGGTGTATTGCCCGTCGACGGTGATGCTGTCCGTCGTGCCCACTTCTCTGGCGACAATAGTGAAGGTGTCCGTGCTTGGAACGCCTACAATTTGGTATTCTTGGTTCAACACTACGGCAGTGATGACACCGCCTAATGACACAGCGCCTGAAAACGTAACGAAATCGTTCTCAGTAGCCCCGTGATCAGCGTCTGTTATGGTGAGAGTAGATGAGCCGTTGGCCGCGGAAAACGTGACGTCGCCCGCGGCAGTTACTTCGCGTATAGGGGTTATATCGGCATAGCCCCCGCCCTCCTCAATGTAATACTTGAGGTGAGTTCCGACACCTATGTAGCCGCTGCCGTCTAAAGCAACAAACGGGTGAAGTGCACGGGCTGTTCCTAAAAAGCTTTTGTTGGATAGTTTCTCCCATCCGCCTATCTTTTCAGGGGTGCCGAACCGGAATCTCACTTTGTCACAGTCGTACCAACCCCCTTCGTTTGAATACGAAGTGGTCTCTCGGTTTACTCCCGGTCGGAACTGTAACTTAGTAAGGGGCATAGCATCCTGTCACTAATTAAGTGGTTTCTTTAAAATCGTGACCTACTCGTTTACCACGGTAGTGGTTCAGAGGTAGGTGATACGGGAGGCGTGACAATTGAGTTGATCTGTCCTTCCACGGAAGCCTCTACATTAGACACCCCGTCTACACCCAGCTCGGCAGTAACCCACCCTAAAACAAGCGCTTCTGTTAGGCTCGCGTAAGGGACAAACGTAGGACCTTCTTGCACCGTAAAGGTCGAGTCTCCCATGGTCTCCGCAACATTGGTGCCGTCGGTACCGCTGCATAGCCAATTCGCATCGACAACGAAGTCCGGTTCGGGGGTCTGTAATACGGACATACTTTCAATTGTCCAAGTGTATGTGATAGCCATAGTTAGCTTCCTTCTAAGATTGTTAAACGAGCGGTTAGCTCTTGGATTGCTTTGACTAATACAGGTATTAGCGCCGCTTCTGCTACTTCTTGAGAACCGTCTTCACGGTCATCCCATAGTTTAAAACCGTCTTTGAGGCTATCGTCCGCCTCAATTGCCGATTTAACTTCTTGCGCTATAAACCCGTGGTTTGTTTGGGTATTTTTAAATACTTCCGTTGAGCCCTTTTTATAAGCACTAAAGGTTTCAGGCAGGTCGCCTAGCGTCTTGTATTTCCAAGTCCTTGGGCGTAGGGCATTTACAAAATCAAGCCCTGCTGTCGAGTCGGTAATGTCTTTTTTATACCTTATATCCGACACCGTAGACCATGTTGTACTACCGTGTGCTGCTCTAATGTCCGACCCGCTGTCCCCTAATGTGGTGTAGTTCGCGCTGCCTGACACATAGTACCCGAGTACCACCGCGTTACTGGTAGAGGTTGAGCCCGGCCTTGCGTAATAGCCTAGGCAGGTGTTGTAGCTTCCTGTTACTAGGTTGCTTGCGCCTGATCTACCTACTGACGTATTGTACTGTCCAGTAGTAAGACTCTGTAAGCACACCTCACCAACTGCTGTATTGTAATGCCCCGTGGTCAAGACCCCTAATGCGCCGTTGCCTACCGCTACCGCCCTAGTGGCAGTGGTGGCAGCATCCATAGCATCCCTCCCGATTGCTACATTGTAGAATCCTGTGGTGCTAAGCGCCATAGCGCGGTAGCCCACTGCTACGTTGCTATGCCCCGTGGTGTGGCTTTCTAAGGCATTTCTGCCAACCGCTATGTTGGCATAAGCAGTGGTGGCAAGTCTTGAGGCGTTCACGCCAATTGCTACGTTGTTATCACCTGTAGTGTTAACGTTTAATGCGAGATAGCCAACTGCGGTGTTGTTGGGGGCGGTAGTATTAGCACTTAACGCACCATAGCCAACTGCGGTGTTATTACTCGCTGTCGTGGCTGCGTCTAAAGCATAACACCCGAAGGCCGCGTTGTTATTGCCCGTAGTGTTCGCGCCCATAGCCAACGTACCGACTGCCGTGTTCTGAACGCCTGTCGTGTTAGCATTTAACGTGCTTCTGCCTACCCCTACGTTGTAATAGCCTGTAGTGTTGGTTTGCAGAGATATCGCGCCGACTGCTGTATTGTCAGTGCCCGTGGTATTGGCGGTTAGCGACTGTGCGCCCATTGCTACGTTGGAATAGCCTGTAGTGTTGGCCTGTAAAGATTGCGTTCCGATGGCTACGTTGCTAGCGCCCGTGGTGTTCGCGGCTAGCGCACCCGTGCCCGTGCCTACGTTGTAAGAACCTGTAGTGTTGGCCTGTAAAGATTGCGCTCCGATGGCTACGTTGTTAGCGCCCGTGGTGTTGACTAGTAACGCCTGAATACCGACTGCGGTGTTCTGAACACCTGTAGTGTTAGCAGATAACGAAAAGGTACCGATTGCTATGTTGCTAGAGCCAGTCGTGTTAGCGTCTAAGGAAAAATAGCCGAAGGCGGTATTATTAGCGCCGGTGGTGTTAGCGTCTAAGGCATAATACCCGGTTGCCGTGTTGCCCGCGCCTGTAGTGTTATCCGATAACGCGTTATAACCTATTGCGGTGTTGCCCGAAGCGGTAGTGTTGTCTTTTAACGCTCCGTAACCGAGGGCGGTGTTGTAATACCCGGTGGTGTTATCCGATAACGCGCTATAGCCGACGGCGACGTTGAAAGAAGCGGTGGTGTTGTCTTTTAACGCGTTCGTTCCGACGGCGACGTTGTTAGCGCCCACGGTGTTAGCGTTTAAAGCAGAATACCCGGTTGCGACGTTGTTAGAAGCGGTGGTGTTGGTTTTTAGCGCCTCATAGCCGCTTGCGGTGTTGTTAGTGCCCGTAGTGTTAGCACCTAAAGACAGATAGCCTGTTGCGGTGTTGTTACTACCTGTAGTGTTAGCACCTAGTGCGATATAACCCGTTGCTACGCTAGAACTGCCCGTGGTGTTAAGGCCCAAAGCCTGATGGCCTATTGCGACGTTGGCCGATGCGGTGGTGTTAGTGGTTAACGCCTGCGTACCGACGGCCGTGTTCGAACCGCCCGTAGTGTTGGCCGCTAAAGCAGAATACCCGGTTGCCGTGTTCGAACCGCCCGTGGTGGCCAAGGATAAAGCGTTGGAGCCGACGGCCGTGTTCTGCTGGGCCGTGGTGCTATCACGTAAAGCCTGATGGCCTATTGCGACGTTGTTGCCGCCGGTGGTGTTAGTCGAGAAAGCATTATAACCGCTTGCCGTGTTGGCATCGCCTGTGGTGGTAGCTGTTCCGGCGCCATCGCCTACCAGCGTGTTGTAGTTACCCCCCGAGGCAATGCTGGCACCCGCGTTAACACCTGCGCGGAAGTTGCTGGTGCCCGCGGTCAACGTGGTCAGGTCATCGCCAATGGAGAAATCCAAATCCGTGCCGCCCGTTATGTTGCCCTCGACGAGGACGGCAGCAAGCGTGTCTGTGCCTGCGGCAGAGTCTACATACGCCTTAATGGACTGTTGCGTAGCCAGCATAGTGGCGCTGTTAGACGCCATGTTGTCTTCGTCTTTAATGTCCGTGACGGTTACTGAGCCTGTGCCAGATAAAGCATCAAATTCAATAGTGCCGTCAACATCTAAGTCTCCCGTGACCGAGGCGTCTCCGCCTACAACAAGGGAGGAAGTCCCGGCTAGTATCAAATCGTCAGCAGACTGGTCCCAAAGTACGTAATTCCCCGAGGTGTCCCCAAAGAATTTAACGTCATGGCCCGTCCCATCAACACCCACGGTTACTGCGGCATCAATTTGAACCGCACCGTCTATGTCAACGGCGTCTAAATTAGTAATCCCGTCTATGTCAACGTTGCCCGAGATGTCTAGCGAGGCTGCAATTATTTCGCCACTGGCATTAATTGCGCCATTAATATCAACCGTAGTGGCAGCTATCTGAATTTCAGTGTCTGCGACAATGTCGAGCTGACCGTCAACGCTGGAGTTAATGTAGATAGCAGAATCGCGAAACTGCACTTTCTGTGCAGTGTCCATGCTGATGTCGGTGCTTCCCGAGGTATTGCCGATGGCAAGAACTTCTGAAAGTGTGTCAACCGTGTCGACTTGAGCGTCAACGTAAGCCTTAATAGACTGTTGGGTGGCAAGCGCCGTGGCGCTATCAGAAGCCATGTTGTCTTCGTCTTTAATGTCCGTTACTGCTACTGAGCCAGTACCCGATAAAGCATCAAATTCAATCGTGCCGTCGACATCTAAGTCTCCAGTGACAGCGGCGTCGCCGCCAACAGCAAGAGAGGAAGTCCCGGCTAGTATCAAATCATCAGCAGACTGGTCCCAGAGAACATAGTTGCCAGAGGTGTCTCCGAAGAACTTAACGTCATGACCTGTCCCGTCAACACCCACTGTAACGTCACCCGTTACGTCCAAGGTTCCCGTTATATCAACAGCGCCGTCTATATCAACAGCGTCTAAATTAGTAATTCCGTCGATGTCGACGTTGCCAGAAATATCTAGCGAAGCCGCAATGATCTCACCGCTGGCGTTAATAGCGCCGTTAATGTCAATCGTAGTGGCCGCAATTTGAATCTCAGTGTCGGCAACAATGTCTAGCTGCCCGTCAACACTGGAGTTTATGTAGATGGCGGAATCGCGAAACTGAACTTTCTGTGCCGCGTCCATATCAATATCGGAGCTGCCTGAAGTGTTACCAATGGCAAGAACTTCTGAAAGCGTATCAACGGTAGCTACTTGGGAGTCAACATAGGCCTTAATAGATTGCTGAGTGGCAAGCTTGACGGCGGAGTTACTCGCCATGTTGTCTTCGTCTTTTATCCCGGTGACGGTCGCGCCGTCACCTGCAATATTAACACTGGTGTTTGCAACAACAGTAGTACCTGTGACAGCCGCAGCGGTTGAACCACCTATTACAGTGGCATCTATTGTGCCGCCATTAATGTCAGCCGTCGTTGCAACAATCCCGTCAACCTTCAAGTTGGCGTTGATGTTTGCTACGGTCGCGCCTGTTCCAGTGCCGCTAAACTTAACCGCCACGTCAGTGCCCGCCGCGATCTCAAGATCGTTGCTTGCGCTATAAGTACCTTGGAAAAGGAAGATAGACTGACTGGCCGAAAGGCTGTTCCGGATAAAGCATATTTTTTCAGCGTCGTTTGGAATCAATTCCACATAAGCCGACGCGCCTAAATTCCCACCGTCGTCAAATTCGATCCATTTATTACGTCCTGTAGACGAGGAACCGTTAGTGATGGCAATTTGGTTGGGAGAGCCTGACGAACCCGCGGAGGTGAGCGTTATTGTAACGACGCCGTTAATGGCCTCATCTAATATATTAGAGTTTTCGTTGACGGTATCGCCCCACGCTCCCGACTGTTCACCGGTGGCGGGCATTTCAATACCGAGGTTGACTGTATAGGTACTGGGCATCTTTAATTCCTCACGCTGCTATTTTTGTCCAAAGGGCACTCTGGGTTGGCACTTCCTCCGACCACGTTGGCGATTGACTTGGTGCCACCTCAGTATAGGTCGGATCCTGATCGGGCACAATACGCCCATAAACAAGGGCTTGTCCCACGGTACCCGTTGCGCTTATCCCCGCCACATTAACGACAGCGGCGGTCATTACGCTATACGAATAATCGCATTGCTTGCATCAGCGGTAGGAAACACAACGGTGAAGTCCCCCGCTGTTGCTATCTTGTCTGCCCCAAAATCCAACACGATTACCGCAGGATTGGTGAGAGCGATAGACGTGGTGTTCGGGGTAGTGTTGTAAATCAGCGCACCGCGGGCCGTGATCGTGGCACTTGTCCACGTTTCATCAGCAAAATCCGTCAACGCGGTAGTACCCGACGCCGTAGGATCAACGGGGGTTAATGTTCCACCACCCGCCGTATAACCAGTACCACTCGACTCGTTAGTTGCCGAATAAGCTGTCGTCGCCGCCGTTAGCGTCGCCGAGCTCGTATAAAGAGCGATTTTAAAGGTGTCGCCACTCGACGCGTCGAAGTCGTGGGC
>Ga0308021_10001172_pt1 | contig 12021 bp, 13 predicted proteins | sample Neamet351_FD_201296 | JGI IMG/M metagenome (GOLD analysis project Ga0308021, IMG submission 201296) | Marine microbial communities from water near the shore, Antarctic Ocean - #351 | ecosystem: Environmental > Aquatic > Marine > Unclassified | place: Southern Ocean | collected 2014-10-02
GTTTGAATTCTTGGTTATCTACAGCAATAGTACTCTCAAAACTTGTACTTGCATTTGGCCCAAAAATTATTGGTGCACCTGTTCTTTCAGATAATGTTACATGACCACTTACAAAATCAGCATGGAAATGAGTTTCGAATATATATTTAATTTTAGCATTTCTACTATCTGCTAAATCTATGTATTCACTCACTTCACGCATCGGGTCTATTATAGCTACTTCACCGTTACTTTCTATATAGTAAGCTCCTTGAGCTAAACATCCTGTGTATAATTGTTCTACTTTCATCTTCTTAGATTTCGTTTGATTTCTGAGACAAATTTAAAGTAGTTTTCAAAACTTATTTGTGACACTTATCACGCAAATACATCAACTTGAATAGTTTCTTGAATATGTGTATATTGGAGTGATGAAAATTATAGAAACCTCCAATGCAATACTGAGAAAGGATGCTGAAGATATTGTTTACTTAAAATGCCCAAGTAAGACTACTCATTCTTTTGAAACAATGAATGAACATTTGAAGTCGGTTACTGACATAGACAGTAATAACACTGGAGTCTTATTACTTGTTAACATGACCAATTTAGTAGGCGTGAGTAAAGAAGCTAGAACAATGGTGAGTAATAATGAAATGACAAAGACTCATAAAGCTGTTGCGATGCTCGTTAGTAATCCTTTAACAAAATTGATTGCAAGCTTTTTTTTAGGCATGAATAAACCTAAATTTCCTATTAAATCTTTTACGAATAGTGACGATGCCGTTTTGTGGCTTCTGAAGCAATCTTAGTTTTTAAGAAGTATAGAATTCACGTATATATTTAACATTATATAAAATGCCCTCGTTTTCACGAAGGCATTTATAATTTAACGAGCAGTCTAATTTCTATCGTCTAAAACCAATTACAATACTAATTCTTTCATAATCATATAAACGCCCATTAATAAGACAAACCAACCAAAGTACTTCTTCAATTTCTTACCATCAATAAATTTATTCAAATAAATACCTAACATAATTCCGAGAATAGAAAGTGAGGTGAAAGTCAATAAAAACTCCCAATCGACAGCTACATTCTGTATATCTCCTAAGAAACCAATCAAAGATTTAATCGCTATTATCATCAAAGAAGTAGCAACCGCTTTCTTCATAGGTAATTTTGCAAATAACACCAGAGCTGGAATAATTAAAAAACCACCACCAGCACCTACAACACCTGTAAGAACACCTACAACTAAACCTTCAGCAATTATCATAGGATAATTAAATGACACTTTAGGTTCAGCGTCTATAGGAGTACTGCAACATGGCTTTACAGATTCTTTTCTACCTCTAATCATAGATATAGAAGCTGCTAACATTACAAGAGCAAAGAATACCATAATACCAACATCTTTAGTTAAGACGTAATCGTTTACAGTAAACAGTACATCTGGAATAGCTGGTACTAAATATTTACGAGTTAGGTAAACAGAAATAAATGCAGGAATTGCAAATACAATCCCAGTACGGTAATCAATCATCCCCAATTTTGCATTTCTTATTGCCCCTACTAAAGAAGCACTCCCAACAATAAACAAGGAATAACCCGTTGCTGTAATAGGATTAATCCCTAATAAATAAACTAATATTGGAACAGTAAGTATAGAACCTCCCCCACCAGTTAAACCTAAAACAACTCCTATCAAAATAGCTCCTATTGCTCCTGCGAAATTTAATGTATCCATCTTTTTTATTTGCAAATATATAAGCCACGTTTAATAAATTTTGTGACATTTGTTACAGAATAAACAACAAGACTACTAACACGCTAAAAATATGACAACTACACTCGATAAAATTAATACACATTACGGATATGTTTTCGAAAATGAATTGATAGAGGAGATTAATTACGTAGCTAATCTTAGAAAGCTTAATGAAGGCGATGCTATAATTAGTTATGGCGATACAATTAAATATATGCCTCTTTTAATAAAAGGCTCTATCAAGGTGTTTCGTGAAGATGAAAAAGGCAATGAGGTATTACTCTATTACCTAGAGAAAGGAGATACTTGTGCAATGTCACTGTCTTGCTGCTTGGGAAATAAAAAAAGTACGATTCAAGCTGTGGTAGAGGAAGAAAGTGAAGTTCTACTTATTCCAATAAACTATATGAATGAATGGATTTGCAAATACGAAACTTGGAAAAGTTTTGTGTTTAATTCCTATAATTCTAGATTTGATGAGATGTTAAAAGTAATCGATAGTTTAGCTTTCATGAAGATGGATGAAAGACTACTTAAGCATCTTAATGATAAATGTATGATTACTGGTTCATTTGAATTGTCAGTAAACCATAGAGAATTAGCTTTAGAACTTAACTCTTCTCGTGAAGTTATTTCAAGACTTCTAAAAAAAATGGAATTAGATGGTAAGATTGTTCTAAAACGTAATTTGATCGTATTAAATGAATCTGAAGTTTAAATAACCAGTAACTCAATTTCATAAAAAAAGCCTTCCGTACATACGGAAGGCTTTTTTTATAACATGAAACTTACCCCAATTAATCTATTACAATTTTAATTCCAGCGGTCACAATGCTAGAAGTAAAATTACTATTCCTATCGTATTGGTAGAACTTAAGGTCTACACTCTTTAAACCAAATTTCCATATTCTAGCTTCCGTAAAGATATCTGTATAAGAAACTCCAAAACCAAACTGATTAGCTGAGTACCCAGAAACATCATAATCAGAAGTGTAATATTTATCGGTAGATAAGGCTTTATTATAAGGATTAAAATAGTCTGATGCAGTTTGATTGTAAAACCTATACGAGGGATACAGTGTGAAATAATCTGAGATTTTTACAGGCATTTCAATGCTCGCAGTATGAGAATCAATCCCCCAATCATCAAAATAATAACGGTAAAAAGTTCTAAGCGTTACCCTCTCATTCAAGTACCAATTCAGTCTTGCACCACTGGCTACTTTAAAACGAAAATCAGGTAATCGCTCTACATCATCAGCTAGTTGGAAGTTTTCTATAAAGGAATCTTCCACATCGCTAAAGTAAACTCTTTGAAAAGGTGTTGAGAGTAATCCTTGTTGCTGTATAAAGTCTAAGGCAAGAGAGCCTTGAATGTTTTTATGCAGAATTTGACTAAAACCAAAACCTATAGAATAGGAATTCCTACCAGAACTATTAAAACGTTCAAAAGAGGGAGAATAGTTTTGATTTCCAGTAATGGTATAATCATTAATATTGAAATCATCATCATCTCCCTTTTTGTTATTTGAGCCTCTTAATTCTACAGGATAAATTAAGCTCCAAGAATCAACAAAAACGTTAGCACTCACACTTAGTTCCGTGTTTTTCTGATTATACAACCTAGCATAAGAACCACCAACACCAGCAGAAAAATAATCATATTCTGAAGAGACAGAAGCTTTCCCCGACCAAACCGTATTTCTATCGTCTGAACTATGACTATAAGAGATAGTAATGTTAGTCCACTCATCTTCTTTAGACGCTCCAGAACTTGCTACAAAAGGGTCGGCTTTTCGCTTTTTGTCAAATGGATCAATATTACTTGAAGAGGCAGAAGTGTATGTAGAGACTCCAGCATCAATGATTAATACATCATCGGCATTTAGAGGAATTGAAATAACAATGGCTCCAGTAAGGTCTAATAATTCTTCAGTTCCTATACCACCACTTACGGCAGCATTATCTCCATTTTGCATATAGAAACTAGTCAGGAAATCGATTTCAGCTGATTCTAAAACTCGCTTCGTGTAGAGCATATTTGAGTCGGGTGAAGTTTGTGAATATACTTTCGTAAAAGCGAATACACACATCAATAAAATTATTTTTTTCATGTATATTTCTTTCTTAGTTACAACCACAACCGCCACCTGTTTTACCTCCATTTGCACCTACAGCAGCTTCTCTATAAGAGTGCATAGTAGAAATGTTTCGGTCGCATTTCTTGTTAGAAAGTGCCATATCAGGGTCGTTTATGTTTACCTTTTCATACTCTTTAACCACCATACAACTACTTAAGAATGTAGTTGTAATTATCACGTACATAATCTGTTTTATCATAATGAATCGATTTCTATATTATTAGACTTCCAAATATTTCCTTTATCATCAATAATGATGCATTCCACTTTAGGCAGTTGATTAATACGGTCTAAACCAGCCTCTACACCCATAACGAAAACAGAAGTTGCAAGCGCATCTGCAAGTTCTGCTTTTGGAGCAAAAACAGTTACACTAATTAAACCAGTAGAAGGGTAACCAGTTCTGGGATTGATAATATGAGAGAAACGCTCACCGTTAAATTCTACATACTTTTCATAATCTCCAGAGGTTACTACAGCACCATTAGAAATTGGTAAGGATGCAAAAACTTGTTTTTTATTAAGTGGATTTACAATGGCTACAGTCCAATCAGTTCCGTTAATTTGTTTCCCCCAAGTATTCATATCGCCAGAAGCATTTATGATTCCTGCACTTACTCCTTTAGAAATTAAAATCTGCTTTGCCTTATCGGCTGCATATCCTTTTCCTATTGCACCAAAACCGATTTTCATTCCTACTAAGCTTAGAAACACTGTGTGTTTTTCTTTATCCAAAACAATATTGCGATAGCCTACTTTTGTTACTGAGTTTTTAATTTCTTCGGCAGATGGCATAAGCATCATTGTACCGTCAAATTTCCAAATTTTGTCAATTGAAGCATAACTAATATCAAAAGCGCCATCCGTAAGACTTGAAATCGCAATTGACCTTTCAATAAGTTCGAACAACTCTACATTTACCTTTACAGGCTTAATTCCTGCAAATTTATTAATTGCAGAGGTTTGTGAATTTTCATCCCAAGAAGAAATCAACTTTTCTATTCGAGTGATTTCCCCTACAGCAACATCAATAAAAGAATTAGCCTCGGTACTGTTTTCTGCAACTACAGTAAACTCAAACCCAGAGCCCATAAGTTTGAGCGACCGAGTAAAGGTCTGCTGGCCATAACTTACTGCCGAAAGCAATAAGAATAGATATGTAAATAGAGTTTTCAATTATTTAGTGAATGCGTTTAAAGCTTCGATGTAATTCTCAGGAGACATTTTCTTATAACCTGTTTCTCCTAAAACTTCTCCTTTAGAGTTTAATACAACTACAAAAGGAAAAATTCCTCTTGTATTATACCTTTCGGCTAGTTGAGCATTAGCAATCGTTTGAACTTCTGGCAATGCGTTTTTCTTGCGTTTTGGAAAGTCAACTTTTACGAGTACAAAATTAGCCGTTGCATAATCGGTAAATGTACTTGTACTCCAAATCTCGCGGTCTAATTTAATACAGGGTGCACACCAATCTGAACCTTGAAAAACCATAACGATTTGTTTGTTTTCATTGGCTGCTATTTCTTTAGCTTTCGGAAAATCTGTAAGCCAATTTTGAGCCATAGCAGAACCCATTAGAGTAAGTGCTAGAATAGTTAATAGTTTTTTCATCTTTTATATCTTTTCTGTATAAGACCAACAACTAGACCAATATCTATATTTAGTTATATGTGTGTTTAATCCATAATTAATCTAAATCAAAATAGACTAGTCCCCTATTCAAAAAACAGTGAATAAGCTCGTAAATGAATTTCTAATTCTGCTATTGCAGAAGCAGAAAATTCATCATCAGCTTTAGCTATATTTTCAAAAAAGGCGACCATAGGGATTAAGTAATTATGAAGTTGATTATGTGCTTCTCCTGTCATAGAACATTTCATAAACAGAGTCTGAAATTCCAACTCTAAGCTAGAATGCAATAAAGTATAATCGCCAGAGAAATTTTGTACCAAAGTGAGCATATTGGATACACCTTCGGTAGTTTCTATGTTAGCAATCCAGGGTTTATTATTAGTTAAAGTTATTTCCATATAGTCTAAATCGGAAATCTTTATTGGGTTTACTTCCGTAGTGTTTGTAGTACATGAAGTAAGAAACAATGCAATTGTTAATAGGCTTAGTAGTGTTTTCATAATTTGGTGTTAAAAGTTAAATTTCAGTCTAGTGTAGACCATGTCGTTATCATTAAATTGTCCGAACATTCCTGTTTCTCCAATAAAAACATTTGTTCCTAACTCTACAGAAACGCCATCGTAAGGGAAGTAAAAGGCTCGTAATTTCACTAAAGCATCTTGATTATTTAAGCCCATATAAGTGAATAATTCTAAACGAACTTTTTCTCTATACAGAGATCTATTTGCCATAAAAGTGATCAAATTCTCATGACTATCGCTCACTAAATAATCGTTGTGATTAACTATTATTTTTTGGATGAATTGAGAACTCAACCTCCACATTCCTATAGATTTATCGAGTCCAAGAACATAGTTTACGTAATTCTTTTTTTCTAATCCTTCTACACTCAATGGGTTATTTAATTGAAAATACTTATCCTTATAAAAGGCCATTTCTCCTCTAAGAACAAAATCAAAAATAGAGGCATTAAAACTAGCTCCCGAAACCAATAATCTATGATGCTCTGGAGATATTACTACAGAACTTAACTGATATAAACTATCCATCACTTTAGTACTGAGTAAACTCGGGTCGTCATCCCAAGTGTAGGCAGTCATCAATTGTAAATCTACTGCGGAGGTAGAAAGAGAATACCTTGCAAACAACTCTGAATTTTTCAAGTTTGAAGAAACTTTAGCATTTGAATAATCAAAAGATACTGGAACAGGGAAGTCGTTTTCTGGTCTCCAAATAGAGTTTGAACTAGGGAAAATAGTTGGCGTAAAATTAGGGAGCCACACTAACTCTAAATCGTGAAAATCGTTTGGGTAAACTTTCATTTTCACAGCTGTTACACCCATTCTAATTTCATTGAAATCCAATAATAAAAACTGAGATAAGTTTTTTGGGCTAACTATATCCGTAATAAAAACACCATCGGCTTGTCCCCAAATAATTTGTTGCTTCCCAATTCTTAAATCCATTTTCGGACTAAATAAGTCAACATACAACTCTCTAATCCCTAGTTTTACATCTTGACCAGGATATTGATACACATAGGCATTTGTACTAAAACCGACTTTACTCGAACTCTTTTTAATCGTAAAATCCAATGCATTATTGTTTCCTGTAAAGTCTAAAGACTCATTTAACAATAGTCCGGTAAAATTTCGAACAAAGCCGTTTACCTCAACAGAGTTATTCGTTTGTGCATTGGAAAGAGTAGAGAAACTCACTAGCCCGATTACAGCAATCATGAGCTTGAAAAACGGGGTACTATTTAGTTGCTTTTTCATCTGACTAATAAGATTAAAGAATTTGTACTTGCCAAAATAGCGTGCTTTACATTTTTCTTAAAAGCATACATATCCATAGGTTTCATACAAAACTCTTCTTGGTTAATTTTAAAAACTACCTCTCCTTGTAATACTAATACAGAAGCATCAGTTGGCGAAATATGTTCTTTTAATTCTGCTCCAGCTTCAAGAGAAATAAGAATTTGTTTTCCAGTTTCGTTTGCTACTAGAACTTTGGTTTTTACACCATCGAAAGCAATATCTTTAAGAATGTTTTTTTGCATCACAGTCCTTTTTGCATTTCTCTTTGTGTGAACTTAGAAGACAATACACCCGAATTAATAACTATGTTAGTTAAGTCAATTTTAGTGGTATGATTTCTTTGGTGATTACGCATCTTCTGACCTCTAATAATCCAAAATCCTTCCATATTATTTATGTCTTTTACCGTCAGCGTTTTTAGTAGTTCCTCATCTTCGTCGTAAAAATCAATTTTTAATGGACTTAGTTTATCCTTCGATATCCAAGCTACTTTTTTCGAATATTGTTCTTCCTCAACTGGTACAGCTTCTAACACCCAAACTTCATCGCCATTAAACATTTCTGAAGCTATTAAAGTATGCGTATCCCTTTCTGGGCTCCTTTTCTCCATATCTTCATAGGTGAAATCAGACCCCATAAAATCGTTGTCTTTATTAGAGTTCGATATTCTCTTTACTTTTTTTAAAGCGGGCAAGTACAACCATTGGTCGTCGTTCTTTCCTTCTTCGTTGTAAGTAAAGTTCATAAAAGAAGTGTTCTTAACATCTGCTGGAGACTTAAAGAACATAAGCTGCTTTTCAACCTCACCTAAATCTATAAAGTACTGATGGAGAATTCGTACACGTTCATTACCCTTTTTATTTATTAGCGTCATGGTCATATCGCTTTCGCCATTTAACGGACTCTTTTTATTGTACACTAAATAGGCGATTTCTTTTGCTGTTTGAGCAGTTGTTATCGAGCTGACACTTATGAGTACAAAGCTCAATACTAGAGTTAGTTTATTCATGATTTTAATTTTAATTTAATTTTTTGAAAAATAGATTGCTTGCGTATAACACTATAAACATGATGGTAATAGTTGCAATAAAACTGGTAAACATATTAAGCGAAATAAGAGCTCCTAAAGCGATGTTTGGCTTAAAGGCAGAAAGCGTTAAAACTAAGAATCCAATAACTACGACTATAGCATTAAAAGAAATAGCACGACCAGAATGAGCCATAGTTTCCTGTATAGCAATAGATTTATTTTCATGTTTCAGTGCCTCAATTTTATATCTATCTATAAAGTGAACAGCGTAATCTATCCCAATTCCTATAGCAATACTCGAAATTAATGCTGTAGTAGTTTCGAGTGGTATATTTAACCAACCCAAAACACCAAAAGAAATAACTGTGGTAATAAAAATTGGAATTGTAGCAATAAAACCCAATTTAATACTTCTAAACATTAAGGTTAATAATACCACTACAATTAAGAAAGAGTACAATAGGCTTCTAATCTGTCCTTGAAGAATTAAATCGTTAAATACTAAAACCTTATAACCACTTCCCGCAAAATTTAAGGTTATGCCTAAATCCTCAAACTTACTTCTGTATAATTCAACAGAATTTAGTGTAGCATTAAGCGATTTGGAATTGTCACTTTTAAGTTGAATTTGTAAGTTGGCAGTATTAAAATCTTCACTTACTACTTCCCAGAGCTTGTCTGAACCTCCACTCATTTCGTAGAGTAATAAGTATTGTGCAATTAAATCACTATTGTCTGGAATGGTATAATACTCCTCTCTATCTTCGTTTAATACCTTATTCATTCTTTTGATAAAATCTACCAAAGAAATAGAACCCCCTACATTTTCGTTTTGTTCAACTACATCAGTAGCTAAATCAGCTAATAAATTTAAAACCTCCGCTTCCTTAAACTTACCCGATTCATCAGACTCTAATATTACATTAATAGTGGTTGTTCCTAAGAAATGCTCGTTTACAAATGCATCGGTGGTTACCAAAGGATTGCTATCTGGAAAGCGAGCTAAGAAACTAGAATTTATCCAAACCTTAGACATTCCGAAACCAAAGAATAATAGAATAAGTAATGTTGTAGCAAAAACTGTTTTTTTATGAGCAACTAACTTTAATGCTAAACGCTTAGACTTGATGCTAAAGGCGGTGTCTGTACTTTTAGCAGTTGCTTTATTTTTTGGGATACCCAGCAATTTTAAAGCAGCTGGAATAAGTACAAAAGAAAAGACCATTGCCATAATTACTCCGAATGCAGTGAAGGCAGCAAAGTATTTTATTGGAATAATATCGGAACTCAGTAAAGATAAAAATCCAACAGCGGTAGTCACAGAAGTCATTAATACAGGACTAAACATCTCTGTATTCATGTTTACAATTAAGTCTTCGTTAGACCAGTTTTTATGCACTTTATTTTGCAGTTGCAAATGACTAAACATATGTATGGCATCTGCCACACCAATGGCAATAAGCATAACAGGAATTAAAGAACTCGGTGCATAAATAGGAATTCCTAATCCCAACATCAAACCAAAGGTCCAGATAGACGATAATATAACCACCAGCATAGAAATTACACTTGCCTTAAACGATTTGAGTACCACAAACAAGACCACAAATATGAGTAGTAATACCAATGGGAACATCTTTTTCATGTCTTTAGGCATCAGTATCGCCATAGTACCTTCTACAATCGGCTGACCAGCTACATACACCTCTAAACCATCACCTTTATACGAGTTTGCTAAAGTTAATATCTCTTCGTAAAGTTCCTCAGAAAAACTATTGCCCTTAATTTTTGTAAAGATCAAAGTTGATTTTTCGTCTTCCGAAACCAATCGTTTATACACCATTTCATTAGAGCGTACATTTTGGGCGATTTGTTTAAATTGTAAATCCGTTTTGGGAATACGTTTAAAAAAGGGTTCAATCTCTAAGCCTGCATCCTCACCTCTAATATTATCGGCTGTGTACAAAGACAATACATCGTCCTTATTTTCTACAACCACTAATTTTTGTATCGCTTTAGTAAGTGCTTTAATTTTCTTGAAAGTTGATTCATTGTATATGCCAGAGCTATCACTAACAGCAATTAATATAGCATCTCTAATATCAAACTGCTCTTCAGCTTTATCGCTAAATACAAATGCAGGATGCGATTTAGGCATGTAAGTTTCTAAATCTGTTTCGAGCGCAAAATTCTGCTTAATCGAATACAAGTTGGCAATAGTTCCTAGTACTATAAACACCAATACAATTCGGTAGTTTTTTAATACAATGTGGGTGAATTTTTTCATGAATCAGTTTTAGGTTAGTATTCACTAACTTTTAGTTGCAAATTTTTTTAACTCTTTTTGAGTACTAATTTTAAGGTCTGTTGTAGTGTTTTTCCTTCCTGAACAAGATTAAAATTAAAGTTAGATAAACGCCATCTTAAAACAGTTAAGCGCATACTACCCATAATTAAGGTACTTAATTGTTGAGCAGAAATATCTAATCGGATAGCATTATCCTTTTGTCCAGATTCGATTATATTAATAAGCCCATGAGATTTTTCTTCCATAATGCTTTTTACAACATTAGATAGAACACTAGTATACTGAAAACTTGTTTCTGAAAAGATGACCATTATAATTGCGGGATACTTAGTAAAGTGACTAAACTGAAACTCTACTAATGCATCAATTTTCTCGAGTGCAGATAAGTCTTTTGAAATAACCGATTTTAATCCAAGTTGTAATTCGGACTTATAATAGACCAATACAGAGGCTATAATTTCTGTTTTATCTTTAAAATGACGGTATAAGGCTGGTTCAGAAAAACCAATTTCTTTAGCCAAATTCTTAGTGGTAAGATTTTGAACTCCCTTTTCTCCTATGAGATGGGTAGCTGCTAAAATAATTTCTATTTGTCGTTTTGAGAAATTCATACGGCGAAGTTAGTGATTACTAACTAATATGCAAGAATAATTGGTGAGTATTAAAAATATTCTGAACAAAGCAAGTTAGGTGAATGATTTTGAATTAAAACTGATAATATATATGTACAATAATACACGAATATATTACTCGCATTTATGGGAATAAATACCATTTATGCGCATGTATGCGCATACAGTTAACTATAGGCAACTAAATGCATCTAATCACTCGCATTTATACGAGTAAACATTAAACCGAACTTAATGAAGTGCATAAATGCGGATAGTGTTAATTCCTAAATATATTTCTAATATAGACGCAGTTCGACGAAAATCGAATGATAATTCAAAAATTCGGGTTGCTAAAAGAAAATTGAATTGATAATAAAGGCGGTTTTAAGGACAAGTATGAGACTTAATCCTAAAACGGAACAAGGTGTAGGTAAAAGAGAATATTACTCTGTAAAACGCAGGCCTATATTAAGAGGAAAGACACTAATGGAAACCAATAAAAGGTAATAAACAGCATTAAAACCCAACTTTGACCGTGCAAATTCCGTGCAAATTTCCAAAAAACAAAAAAGGTTCACAAGTTAAAAACCTGTGAACCTTTACTATCAGTAGCTCCTCCTCTAGGACTCGAACCTAGGACCCTCTGATTAACAGTCAGATGCTCTAACCAACTGAGCTAAGGAGGAGTGTTTGCGGTGGCAAAGATAGTAATCTACATGAAAATAA
>Ga0308021_10001176_pt1 | contig 12005 bp, 11 predicted proteins | sample Neamet351_FD_201296 | JGI IMG/M metagenome (GOLD analysis project Ga0308021, IMG submission 201296) | Marine microbial communities from water near the shore, Antarctic Ocean - #351 | ecosystem: Environmental > Aquatic > Marine > Unclassified | place: Southern Ocean | collected 2014-10-02
AAGGTGTTTTGCGCTCAGTGGCCGAAGGCAATGTGGGTTCCCTGTTAGGTTTACGTGCACCCACCTGGACCGGGGGTTTTCTACAGGTGGTGAACACCTGGGAGAACGCAGAGCAGATAGGCCTGGAGGCGTTTGCCAGCAGAGCAGCGGAGCTGGAGGAGGCATACGGTGAGCGGTTTTCCTTACCGTCGATAGTGGAGCAGAAAATACAGAACGGCGAGTTTTTCGTATAGGTGGTGTCGCCCTCGGGCAACCCTTATACGCTTTCTAATTAGTTGGCCTGAGGCCAAAACAATAATTTAGACAGGAGAATACTGTGGATATTGCAGGTAAGACAGCAGTTGTAACGGGAGGGGCCTCCGGCTTGGGTCGCGCTACTGTAGAGCGCTATGTTATTGGGGGTGTCATACCAGTGTGGCGGATTATGCCCAAGAGCTAACCGAGGACACCGGCAATATTCCAAGCCACTTGGAAATGTATATCGACTATGAACGCATGGGGCGTGATATGGAGCTAGGCGGCGACATCTTTACAATTGAAACAGGCTATCAGGAAGTGCATATATTTTGGAGCCATTAAAAAGTGAAGCCCCTGCTAAGGTGGGGGCTTTATACTACCGCGCTTTTGGGGCTCAGCGGCCTATGCCTTAATTGCTCATCCTTCGCTTGTATTGTCTCTTGTCGAGCCAAACTGAGCCCCAAAAGCAGCCCTTGCGCCTAGTCCTGTCGCAAGGGTCAACGCAATGTTGATACAAGCATCGCTCTTTTTGTTTAAAAAATAGTATATTTAGGTATTTTAGATACCCAAATAATAGATAATATAAACCTTTTTATTGATTTAGTTTATAAAAATAGATATATTGGGAGTATGAATACCGAGAGAGAGTCAAAATTAAACACTCTGCTTAGCACTCAGCCTTCAGGCATAGTGCTCTCTTCGTCATGGTTGACCGATCAGGGCTATAGCCTCGATTTACAAAAGCAGTACAAGAAGAGCCGGTGGTTTGATTCTATCGGCACAGGTGCCTTGATACGTCATGGTGATCAGGTGGATTATCTGGGCGGCGTCTATGCGTTGCAGTCCCAGCTTGGCCTCTATGTGCATCCAGCGGCTAAAACCGCGCTGTCATTGCAGGGAAAAGCTCATTATTTGGAGCTGTCTTCGAAGAAGGCGCAGCTTTTTGGTGGTAAGGACGAGAGCTTGCCGCTTTGGTTTAAAAAGCGGGAGTGGGGTTTAAGTGTAGAGAGCAAGATAACGAGCTTTTTGCCGCCTGATCTTGGCTTGGTTGAAATCGACCATAAAAGTTTTAAAGTTAAAATATCCGGCCCCGCGCGTGCGGTGATGGAATGCTTATATTTAGCGCCAAAGTCGCAGCCACTTATGGAGGTGTTTGAACTTATGGAAGGCTTGAATAATTTGCGGCCAGCGACAGTGCAAGAATTATTGGAAGAGTGTACTTCTGTGAAGGTGAAGCGCCTGTTTTTGTATTTGGCGGATAAAGCCGGTCATGAATGGCTCAGTTATATCGATCTGGATAAGGTCGATTTGGGTTCAGGCAAACGCTCAATCGTGAGTGATGGGGTTTATGTTTCGAAATACCAGATAACTGTTCCCAAGGCTCTCGATTCAATCAATGGAGAGGCAGCGGCATGAATAACGCCTACACCAAACAGGTGAAGCTGCTCAAGAACAGTTTGATGTTTTTTGTGCGATGCCAATTGTGCCATTAGCACAGCTATACGGTGGTAAAATTTGTGCAGCCTTAGACAGGCAGCACCCAAGAGACTTGTTTGATGTAAGGCTTCTGTTAGATAACGAAGGATTTACAGATGAGATTAAACGCGGGTTTTTATTTGGGCTGGTAAGTAGTAATCGCCCAACCTTTGAGCTACTCGATCCGCATTTACTGGATCAGCGCATGGCGTTTGAAAATCAGTTTGAAGGTATGAGTTCGATTGAATTTAGTTACGATGAATATGAAGCCACAAGGCTTCAACTAATCGAAACGATACAGTTCAGTTTAAATGAAAGAGATAAAGCGTTTTTGCTAAGTCTCAATGGTTTGGAGCCAGACTGGTCGATTTATGATTTTAAGGCGTTTCCATCAGTGAAATGGAAGCTTCTGAACTTAGAGAAGTTTAAAACGGAAAACCCAGAAACTTATCAGCAGCAATTGAGCGAGCTGGACAAGGTTTTGGCGCAATAATGTATAGCGTGGCGCTTATTCTGTAGAATAGTGCGCTTTTCAGTCCCCCAAGGGGGTAACTTTATAAACAAGTACAAATTTAAGTACAAATTAGGATTTTGAAGGTATGGGAGATAGCAATTTTGTCAATGAAATCAACAAGAGACGCACTTTTGCTATCATCTCCCACCCAGATGCGGGTAAAACCACAATAACCGAAAAGTTACTGTTGCTGGGTAGTGCCATACAGGTCGCTGGCAGCGTCAAGGGCAAAAAGGGCCCCCATGCCACTTCCGACTGGATGAGTCTGGAGCAGGAGCGGGGCATTTCCATAACCTCCTCGGTCATGCAATTTCCCTACCACGACTGCACGGTGAACCTGCTCGACACCCCGGGCCACGAGGATTTCTCCGAGGATACCTATCGCACACTGACCGCTGTCGATTCTGCGTTGATGATTATTGATGGGGCCAAGGGTGTGGAGGCCAGAACCATCAAATTGATGGGCGTCTGCCGCCTACGCGATACGCCTATCTTCAGTTTTGTGAATAAAATGGACCGGGATATCCGAGACCCCATCGATCTGCTGGACGAAATTGAGTCGGTGTTGAACATTAAAGTGGCACCCATTAACTGGCCCATCGGTATGGGCGGAGACTTTAAGGGCGTCTACAACCTCTACACCGATGTTATCCATATATTTACGCCGGGCCAAAATAGTGTTCTGTCGGTAGACGAGCGTATTGTGGGCTTGGACAGTGAGGAAGCACGTACCTTACTGGGTGATGAGTATGACGATTATGTGGGTGAAGTAGAACTGGTGCGTGGCGCCAGCCATGAGTTTTCACAGGAGGCATTTTTAGCGGGTAAGTTGAGCCCTGCCTTTTTTGGTACAGCGCTTGGCAATTTTGGTGTGCGGGAAATGCTCGATGATTTTGTGCAATGGGCGCCGCCACCGCTTGATCGCGTTACTGTTAACCGCACGGTGGTTGCGGGTGAAGACACGTTTTCTGGCTTTGTGTTCAAAATTCAAGCCAATATGGATCCGCGACACAGAGATCGCATTGCCTTTATGCGAGTGTGCTCTGGGCGCTACACCAAGGGAATGAAGATGCGCCATGTGCGCCTGGCCAAAGACGTTAAAATTGCCGATGCAGTGACCTTTAAGGCGGGTGAGCGCGAGCTGGTTGAAGAGGCAGTTTCTGGCGATATTATCGGTTTGCACAATCACGGCACCATCCAAATCGGCGATACATTTACCACGGGGGAAGAGCTGCAGTTTACCGGCATTCCCCACTTTGCTCCCGAACTGTTCCGGCGCATTCGCCTGTCCGATCCGCTGAAGGCAAAGCAATTGCAGAAGGGTCTACAGCAGTTGTCCGAGGAGGGGTCTACTCAGGTATTTTCGCCCCTGAATTCCCCCGACCTGATTGTGGGGGCCGTAGGTCAGTTGCAGTTTGACGTGGTGGTTTACCGCTTGAAGGACGAGTACAAAGTGGATGCGCACTATGAGCCTGTGAGTGTTTACACTGCCCGCTGGATAAGTTGTGACGATGCCCGAAAGTTGGAAGAGTTTCGCAAGAAGGCCTCGGACCATCTATCTATAGATGGCGGCGGTCACCTAAGCTATCTTGCTCCCACACGAGTGAACCTTGCACTGATGGAAGAGCGATGGCCCGACATAGAGTTCCGGGCTACCAGAGAGCATTAAGCCAACAGCTTCTTTATATCGTTTTCTATAGCCGCGGGCTTGGTGGCTGAGGAATAACGTTTCAATACTTTTCCGGATGGGTCTACTAGGAACTTGGTGAAATTCCATTTTATCGCTTTTGTACCCAAGGCTCCCGGAGCTTCTTTTTTAAGGTGCTCATACAGTGGGTCGGTGCCACCGCCGTTAACTTCAATTTTACCAAACATCGGAAAGCTTACTCCGTAGTTAAGCTGGCAGAATTCGGTGATCTCGTTATTGCTGCCCGGGTCCTGGCTGCCAAACTGATTGCAGGGGAAGCCTAGAATTTCTAGCCCCTGGTCTTTATGCTTTTCGTACAAGGCCTCCAAGCCTTCAAACTGAGGAGTGAAGCCACATTTGGAGGCGGTGTTAACGATCAACAGTACCTTGTTGTCGTAGTCGCTCAGTGGCTTGTCTGTACCTGCGGTTGTCTGGCAAATAAAATCAAATACGCTAGTGGTCATGATCGCTCCTTAAAGATAGTAAAATTTACAGTGTTAAACTTGATTGATGGTTGATTCTCACACATGGTACGCACTGGCGAAAGCAAGTACAGGAATAACTGAACACAAATGACCGGCGCAGTGTTTACCCGAGGCTCAACCATGCGCCATGTGTTAGTGATGACGAGTGCGAGCGCCGTGGGTTTACTGGCCATGTTTGGTGTGGACATGGTGGATATGTTTTTCCTCACCCTGTTGGGCGAGCAGGAGCTGGCTGCGGCCGTGGGCTTTGCCGGCACCTTGTTGTATTTTTTGGTGGCTGTAAGTATTGGTCTACAGATCGCCATGGGTGCCCTCGTTGCCCGTTCTGTAGGTGCCAGAGCGCGAGATGCGGCGGGGCGGGTCTGTACTAGCTCACTCATTTTTAATACGCTGGTCTCCGCATCAATTTGTTTTTGTGCCTGGTTTTTCCTGCGAGATCTACTCACCTTGCTGGGTGCGAAAGGTCTGACCCTGGACTATGCGACGACATACGCGCGTATTGTGCTGCCCAGCATGCCTCTGATGGTGCTGGGCATGAGTGCCGCTGCGGGTGTCCGGGCGGTAGGGGACGCGCGTCGTTCCATGTGGGCTACCGTGGCAGGCTCCATAGTTAATGGTGTGCTGGACCCCATTCTGATTTTCACGTTCGATTTGGGGCTAGAAGGTGCGGCCTGGGCGTCGGTAGTTTCTCGAGTGGTAGTCGTTGTAGTGGCCTGTCATGCACTGTTCTATGTGCACAAGCTGCCTGTCACTGTGACCTTCCTGGAGTTTACCCAAAACCTTCGCGCTATCCTGCACATTGCGATTCCAGCTGTACTAGCCAATCTGGCTACCCCCATAGGCACCAGCTTCGTACTAATGACCATGGCCCAATTTGGCGATGGTGCCGTTGCGGGTGCTGCTATCATGGGGCGGATTACACCGATGGTATTTGCCGTTGTGTTTGCCCTGTCCGGTGCGGTCGGGCCAATTATCGGCCAGAACGCCGGGGCAGGGCTTTATGACCGGGTTCGATCCACTGTATTTGATGCTATGTTGTTTGGTGCGGGGTATGTTCTGGTGATGTGGTTGCTGCTGTGGTTTAGTGCCGACTTCATCGTTGAGATATTTTCCGCCGGGCCGGATGCCGCAGAATTGATCGTGTTTTACTGCCATTGGTTGGCGCCTGCCTTTATCTTTAATGGCAGTTTGTTTATTGCCAATGCGAGCTTTAATAACCTGCGCCATCCCCACTGGGCCACAGGTTTCAACTTTGCAAAAATGGCTTTGGGAACTATCCCTGCGGTCTATTTCGGGGCGCTGTGGTTTGGCGCGCGTGGGGTCATGGCTGGTGAAGCTGTAAGCTCAATATTATTCGGTGTATTGGGTTTACTAGCGGCCTTTTCGCTAGTGCGCCGTCTTACAGGAAACTATACTGAGGTGGCGCGCGCCAACGACGCGCTCTCAGGCTGATCAAAATCTGTGGCCACTAATAATTATCTTGGATCGTGTAATGAATCATCCAGCTAAAGTCCTATTCCTACTCTTTGTATTTGCCCCATGTCTGGCCAGTCAAGCCTCAGAGCCCGTCGCCGCCGAGACCCTGATCACGGAACTGGGCCTGAGAGAATATTCAATCGCTTCTCGAGATCTTCCCGGTTGGAAAGTACCTCGCAAAATTGTGGTGCGCACATTCAATCCGAAGCAGGCAGAATCGATGCGCAGCGCCTTGCCAGGTATCGAGGTGGTGGGTGTGCAGACCTTGGAACAGGCGATGGCAGAAATTGCCGATGCCGATGTGCTGCTGGGTTACTGTGATGAGGCGCTGCTGCAGCAAGCCAAAAAATTGCGCTGGTTACAGGTTTACTGGGCCGGTGTTGAAGAGTGTGTCGGTTTGGAAAAAATTCAAAGTGGCGAAGTCATTTTGAGCAATGCTCAGCGTATTGCTTCACCGGCACTTGCCGAGCACTCTATCGCCATGATGATGATGCTTACTCGCGGCCTAGATATTCATTACACGAAACAAAATGAACAGCTGTGGCAGCGTGATGTGGGCAACCCTGAGAACACATTTATTGAATTATCTGGGCGCACTGCGCTGGTGCTGGGCCTGGGTGGTATCGGTACGCAGGTAGCCAAAAGAGCCCATGCGCTGGGAATGCGGGTGCTGGCCACACGGGGTAGCCGCCGTGAAGGGCCTGACTATATTGAATATGTAGGCCTGTCGGATGAAACTAACACGCTAGCCAAGCAGGCTGATGTGGTGATAAATACGCTACCCCTGACAAAGCAAACTCGAGGAATGCTCGACTCCGCGTTCTTTCACAGTATGAAACCAAGCGCTTATTATATTAATGTCGGACGTGGTGCGACCACTGTTACAGATGATCTGGTAGCTGCGCTTGAAAAAGGGCAACTCGCTGGAGCGGGACTGGATGTTGTCGACCCCGAACCTTTGCCGGCGGGCCACCCTTTGTGGTCCATGCCCAGGGTGATTGTCACGCCGCACACGGGGGGCCGTTCTGATCGCAGCATCCAGCGCTTGTTCATGTTGGCTGGGGAAAACTTGAAACGTTATGTGGCGGGAGATGCGCTGCTATCGGTGGTCGAACCAAAGCGGGGTTATTAAGGGCGCTGAGGGGGTACCTCTACGGTAATCATCAGTGGATTGTGGTCCGAGGACTCTACCTCCACAGCGCTGGCATCGAGAAGGTTCAAACCGCGCAGGTAGACATGGTCCAAAGGCATGTTCAAAAAACGGGTGCGCTGGTCGGGGCTAAACGAAACGGGAGACAATTGGTGACTGAGCATGAACGTTTCTAGTGACCTTGTCCGGTTGTTGCTCCATGTATTAAAGTCACCGGCTACAATCAGCGGCCCAATGTGTTGACTCAGAAGTGGCTTTAAAGCGCTTATCTGTGCATTAAATTCTTCCAGGCCCACCGAGAAATTCACGGCATGTAAGTTAATTACGAGCAACCTCTGTTCTAGGCCGGCGATAGGATATTCCGTGATATTTGTGGCTTTGGGTGTGCCCAGCCAGGGTTCCCATGCGGTGAAGTTGCATTGCAAACTGGGTTCAACTGAACTCAATGTCAGTACACCGGTCGCCTGTTTCTTTGTGGTATAGCCTGCCGCAAACGCCTGATGCAGTGGCTGTGGTAGAGCGCTTACTATTCCTGCCTGCAGCGAGGCTTCCTGGATAAGCAACAGGTCGCTGCTGCCCCCTAGGCTGTTGAGATCGGCGTCCCATCCCGGGTTGCCGGCCTTTTCGATGTTCCATATCAGCACGTTGAGCTGTTGGTTTAAGCCTTTGTGATTCGCCGCAACAGGCATGGCTAGAGATTGGCTACAGGCCTGTGATTCAATATTTGTGCCGGCCCACACAGGAGAGGTGAGCAGGAGTGAAAAAATGAGGATTGAAAGTTGGGTTACGCCTTTTAAAAAGGCGTGGGTGAACCTATAACTTTTCCAAGTACGTCTGGTATTCGAGGGTAGTAATGCGTCGGCGAAATTCGGCAATTTCTTGTTCCTTGGTCAGAGTGTATATACGTTGCAACTCGCTGCCAAGATTGGCTTTGATAAACTCTGATTCACTAAATAGTTTGACCGCATCCTGTATATACACAGGTAATGAGTCTTTTTCTTGAGAGTAGCCGTCACCGGTAATAGGGACGCCGGGGTCCAAGCCCTGCTTGATACCTTCAAGCATGGATGATAGTAGCACAGCAAACAGTAGGTAGGGGTTGGCATCGGCTCCAGCCACCCGGTGCTCCAAACGTCTGGCGGCGTTATTTCCTGCGGGTACTCGAACTGCCACGGTGCGGTTTTCGTAGCCCCAACTGGGGAAAGTAGGGGCGTGGCATCCAGGCTGAAAACGTCTGTAGGCGTTGAAGGTGGGTGCAAAAATGGCAACTGAGTCAGGCATATAGGTGAGGCAGCCTGCAACGGCGTGGCGCAATAAATCTGAGCCCTTTTCAGTGCCATCGTCAAAGATATTTTTGCCCTGTTCATCCAGTACACTGCAGTGCACGTGCATGCCGTTGCCTGCTTCTTCCTCGAAAGGTTTGGCCATAAAGCTGGCAATGAGACCGTGTTTCGCCGCGACACCTTTTATCAGTCGCTTCATTTGGATGATTTGTGTGGCTGCTAATACTGGGCTGTCCACATGTTGCATGTTGATTTCGTATTGCGAGGGGGCCGACTCTTTGACCACGCCATCAAAGGGCAGGTCCTGTAATTCGCAGGCCACCCGTATATCCTCAATCATCTCAAAATGATGATTGAGTACGTCTAGGCCATAGGTGTTGCCGCCCACTGGTGTGCTTCCCGCGGGGGAGGGGCAGGTGTGTTGTGGAATGTTGTTATCCCAGGTGACCAGGCTAAACTCCAGCTCGGCTGCCACTACGGGTTTCCAGCCTGTTTCCTGGAACCGTGCTACTACCTGTTTCAGCACATGGCGAGGGTCACCCATGTAGGGTGAGCCATCGGCGTCGAACATGGACAACATAATTTGGCCGTGTTGTCCGCTGGCGGCCCAGGGGGTGGACAGTAAGGAGCCTTCTACGGGTCTACAGATTCCGTCTGCATCACCTGAGGCAAACACTAACTCTTCTACATCCCGGCCCCAGATATCCAGACTAAGTGCGGTTTTTGGCAGCTTGAGCTCGCCATCGAAAATTTTGCCAAGCTTGTGGCGGGGTAGCCATTTACCGCGCATTACTCCATTGCAATCTGGGAGGAGTGCTTCAATTGTATTAATTTCGGGGTGAGCCCTAAGGAACCAATCGGCTTCAACCGACATGTTTTTCACCGTACCCTGGACTGTAAAGGCGAACTATCATGATTTTTAGGCCTCAACTCAATACCCCACTTGGGGCAAGTTTAGTGGCGTATGCTCTTTTCTCAGCTTGGACCCATATAGATTGCAAGCGGGTCACCTCCAGCGGCCTGGCCAACACAAGACATTGAATTAATGAAGAGGGAGAATAAATCTGTCTGGGAGCTGACGTCGAGTTTGCGATAAATGTTTTTTCTGTGACGGCGCACGGTCTCCAGGGCTATCTCCAGGCGCTCGGCAGAAACATTGGTGCCATACCCTCTGAGCATAAGTTCCAGCACGCTTTTCTCCCGAGGAGAAAGTAAAGACGAGCCGAAGGTCTCGAAGGCTTGGTTGATCTGGTGGTCAATTCCGGGCTGGATCAGATAGGTCGCGGAGAACTCGCCTAATTCGCTGTGACGCTTGAGCAGCTCAGATACGGGTTCGGCCAGCAAGTAAAGACGCTCGTATTCTTCGTCGCTGAAAGGGCCTCGCCCAGGCAGGCGCATCATACTGAAATTAATAACGTTGCCCGCATGTAGCTTTGCCAGGTAGATCGCTTCATCGACGGTACCGGTAGCGGAATAATAGTTACGGTAATAGTCCGAATTTTGTAATCTCCCCGAGGTGACACGGGAGAGGCGATAGATTTTTGAGCGGGGCCTGTCCATGGATGTTTGAAAAAATGGATCTTCTCTGAATGGCCCCTCTAGATAGTTGTCGATTTGCGCGGTGACCGCGTTATCGGGAATTTCATGGTACAGAACCTGCGGAGGCAGGTCGTTGTGGTATAGCCAAAACTGGGGGTAATCGATTTTAACCTGACCGTTAATAGCGCCTATAAGTGCTGTAAAAAACCCATCGCTACCCAGAGCGCCGATTGCCCTAGAGATATCTCTGTTCCACTTGCTCAACTGGTCTTTTTCGTTCATACCGCCCCGAAAATAGTGCTTTCTTATTCTCCCCCATCTTGGGCACGGCGCTAGCGCTTGTCAATTTTTGCGTGAAATAAGTAGCGGTTCATTTTATGCAGGAAGTCGGGCTATACTCATGGCCTGTTTATCTACGAGTATGTGTCTTGAAAGGGCTGCAGGCCAATATCGAAGCCTATAACGAAGCGGTCCCCATGGAGTTTACCCGGGCCCTTCTAGTTCAGGCTCGTGCGTTTAATAAAAACGTCGATGAAATATTGCAAGCGGCTCGATTCCCCTTCGACCCCATTACGGGTGATACGCAAACAGCGTTTGTGTCCCGGGAGCAATATAGCCGATTGTGCCTAGAGCTTTTTCGTGTGCTGGGAGATGAATCCGGCGGGGCTATGCCTGGCGCTAGAACGCCCCCTGGTACGACCCGGCTGCTGGCCCTGAGCATGCTCAGTAGTGCAAATTTACACGTAGGACTGCGCAGGGCCATGGAATTTAATGTGTGCTGCCGGGTACCACATGGCTCGCACATTCACAATGAGTTGCAAGTCGACGATACAGGCAAGGAAGCGACGCTCAGTTACCTTTGCAGTGAGGATGCCAGTGAAGACCAGCATAGTGTGTTGTGCAGTGTGGCGATGTGGCTGCGGTTTTGTGGTTGGTTGATCGGCCAACATATTGATGTCAGTCATGCCACTTCGGCGGGCCCGGAGCCTGGTTTCATGGTGGGTATTCGCCACTTCTTTCCTTGTCCAGTGGCCTATGACCAGCCCTATAACACGCTAACTTTTAGCGCCCGTCACCTGGATGCGCCATTGATCCGAAGTGAGTCAGAGCTGAATGTATTTCTGGGTCTTGCACCCTATTATTTGGTGATAGAGCCCTACGCGGCTACCTTGAGCATTACACACCGTATCGGGGAGATTCTCGGTGATGACTTTCGGCAGGAAATGCCCAGTTTTGAGCAGTTAACTGACTTGCTGGGCATGTCGGCTCGTACCCTGAGGCGTCGTCTGGAAAAAGAAGGCACTTCTTATCAGCGTATTAAAGATAATGCCAGGCGGGATGTTGCTATCTCAATGCTCTCTCGTTACAGACTAACGGTGAGCGAAGTTGCTGAGAAAGTGGGTTTTAGCGACCCCAGTGCGTTCCATCGCTCGTTCAAAAAATGGACGGGGCAATCCCCTGGCTCTTATCGGTAGCAGTCTCCTTATGAGGAGCAGCTAATTTCTAACTCTTTACCCCACTGGGGTGCTGGCGACGCGTACTTCTCCATCCCCGGGTGTTCATCGAAGGGGTGTTGCATTAGCGCTAGCAGCGTATCTACTTCCTCAAAGTTGTCGTTGTTCACCGCCGCGTCAATAGCCTGCTGCGCGAGATAATTGCGTAAAATATATTTCGGGTTGATGCCGTTCATCGCCTCGCGCCGTTGTTGGTCGGTTTGATCCTCTTTCGATATCCGTTTTCGGTAGCTTGAAAACCAGCTATCGAATGCATCGCGATCGACAAAGTTGTCCCGCAGTTGGGAACCGCCGTCCTGTTGTTCCGTGTCTGCTAGTACTCTGAAGAAAGAACTGTAGTCGTGTTTCTGTGCAGCCAGCAACTTCAGTAGTTGTTGCACCAGTTCCTGGTCTTCATCTCTTTCACTGGCGAACCCCATTTTTCGTCGCATCAAATTGCTGTAGCTCTGCACTAGAGTGGGTCGGTATAGCTCCAGAGCGGCCTCGATATTCGCTTCGGGTATGAGATTGCGCAATGTCTGCGCCAGGGCATGGCAGTTCCACAGGCCAATGCTGGGCTGTTGGTCGAAGGCATAACGGCCGTCGTGGTCGGAATGATTGCAGATGAAGCCGGGTTGGTAGTCGTCGATAAACGCAAAGGGGCC
>Ga0308021_10001180_pt1 | contig 11996 bp, 9 predicted proteins | sample Neamet351_FD_201296 | JGI IMG/M metagenome (GOLD analysis project Ga0308021, IMG submission 201296) | Marine microbial communities from water near the shore, Antarctic Ocean - #351 | ecosystem: Environmental > Aquatic > Marine > Unclassified | place: Southern Ocean | collected 2014-10-02
GTTTAGATGACTTCGTTAAGTCATCAGTACCAAATTGATAATTTAAAACGGTATAAGAGATATCGTCGAAATTATAATCCAGTAAATTACCAACACAGCTTACAAATTTTTGGTAAGCACGTTGAAATTTAGCTGTAGACAAGCCAACAGATATTTTTTCATCTTCTCTATACCAATCATTGTAATAAAAAGTTGGGCTCATACCTTGATCTAATTCGTTTAGCATAGTCCAAGCAACTTTTTTGGGTAAGCTAGGTGCAAACTGCTTATGTAATTTCATATCAGCTAACGTATAACCCGCAATACCAGGACGCCATTTAGGTGCAACGGATCTAACTTCGGCTAACGAATAACTATCAGGCAAGCGCATCATATCTAATTCAAATTCTAAATTAGATTTCCGATTAGCTTTACTATAAAACTTGGCTTCACCGTAGTTAGGAATATTATGAGAAAGGGTACATTCTAAACGGGAGTCATTGGAGAAATCCCACTGAGAATTATCTAAATTAGCGACATACTGCCTCATACCCGCATTTGCATTGCAAATAGATAAAAGTAAAACAATTGGAAGAAAATATTTTTTCATAATAAATTAATATTTTAGTTTAATGACAATATGTATATCGACAAATAATTGAATAACTTTAATAGCAAATAAGTTATTCACGTTTAAAATTAAAGAAACAATGAAATCTACGTACTTATTCTAGCTATTTTCTGAGATAATTGATAATAATTACCAAAATAAATAAGACATTTTGTATGACTGATTATAATTCATCTCCTGTATCTTCATCAGGAAATGAAAAAACACCCTTTGCTCAACGTTTTAGAGGTTACTTCCCTGTTGTTGTTGATGTTGAAACGGCAGGATTTAATGCACAAACAGATGCCCTGCTTGAAATTGCAGCGACAACGCTTTCTCTTGATGACGAAGGGAACTTTTCTTTAGATAAAACTATTCATTTTAATGTAGACCCTTTTGAAGGCGCTAATTTAGAAAAAGCTGCTTTAGAATTTACAGGTATAGATCCTACTAACCCGTTACGTGGCGCAGTAAGCGAAGACGAAGCATTAAAAGAAATCTTTAAATTAATTCGTAAAAAAATGAAAGCTGTAGGTTGTCAAAGAGCCGTTATGGTTGCTCATAATGCTTCATTCGATTTAGGTTTTGTTAATGCAGCAACAGAAAGGTGTTTAATTAAACGTTCACCTTTTCATCCTTTTGTAAGCTTTGATACAACGACCCTTTCAGGGTTAGCTTTAGGGCAAACCGTGTTAGCGAAAGCTTGTATAGCGGCTAAAATTGATTTTAATAACAGTGAAGCACATTCAGCGTTATATGATACTGAAAAAACAGCAGAGCTATTTTGTCATATCGTAAATAAGTGGAAAGATTTAGGTGGCTGGCCTCTAGCTACTGAAGAATAAATTGAGGATAAAAAAAGCCAATCAATTGATTGGCTTTATATTATTAACCTTTAAAGGTTATATAATTTATATCTTAACGACGTAGACCTAATTTACCGATTACAGCAGTATAACGTTCAACGTTTTTGCCTTTTAAGTAATCAAGTAATTTACGACGTTGGCTTACCATACGTAATAAACCACGACGTGAATGATGATCATGGATGTGCTCTTTAAAGTGACCTTGAAGATGGTTGATTTGAACAGTTAACAAAGCAACTTGTACTTCTGGAGAACCAGTATCACCTTCTTGTTGAGCATATTCTGCAACGATTGCTGCTTTTTCTGTAGCATTTAAAGACATAATATTTCCTTAGTGTAAATCTAACGTAAAACAACGTAGATTATTAAAATTCTCACCTCGCCGAACACTAATTCAGCTAAGACGACAAAAGAGCGCGTATTCTAGCAGTAAAACATGCGATTGCAACTTATAACTACTGCTTAGTTCATATTATTAGAGCTTATCTACAAAGCCAAGAAGTTAGACTCTATTTATTCATATCTGCTCTACATTTAATTACTATCTGTAATCGATCTACTTTGCGATGACATACATGCAAAATACATTAAAAAAATAGGTAACTTAATTAAAAGTTACCTATCGATAAAACAGCTAATAGCGATCAAAAAAAACATCAGTAATGACTATTGCTTAATTAAACCCGGAACAACAACAATACGTTTAGGTGCTATTCTTCCTTCGTCGTCTATAAAGCCAACGCCAATAAACTCGCCTTCATCTTCATTGTCTCCAATGAATACTTGTACCATGCCATCAGCTGGTGCATTTGACGCTTGTACCGGATTACCATGCCTTAAAAAATTTGCAGACATATCATCAACAAAAACAGTAGGTATACCATCACACGCACTGGTCATAGGTAACAATAATGGATCAAGATATACTGATGGTGCAATTTCTTCTGCTTCAGCTTTTTCAAGTAAAGCTTCAAGCGCTTCCATCGTTATCATTTTATCACGAGGGTAGTTACCAACAGCACTTCGCCTTAAATGAGCAACATGAGCACCACAACCTAGTAGTTCACCTAAATCGTCAACGATCGTCCTAATATAAGTGCCTTTAGAAACATGAATAGATAAATCAACTTCATCACCTTCGAATCGTAATAGTTCTAAGTTAAAAACAGTTATATCTCGTGATTCTCTTGGAACTTCAATACCTTCTCTAGCATATTTGTATAAAGGCTGCCCTTGATACTTTAATGCTGAATACATTGATGGTATTTGCTGGGTTGTACCTCTAAAAAAGTCTAATGCTTTAAGTAAAGCTTCATCGCTTACATTTACTTCTTTTTCAGAAACAACATCACCGTCAGCATCACTTGTTGTCGTTCTTACACCAAGTTTAGCGGTAACTTCATAAGTTTTATCGGTATCTAATAAAAATTGTGAAAACTTTGTTCCTTCACCCAAACAAATAGGCAACATACCTGTTGCTAAAGGGTCTAAAGCACCTGTATGCCCAGCTTTTTGAGCAAAATAAATGTGTTTTACTCTTTGCAGAGCATTGTTTGACGACATTTCATAAGGTTTATCAAGTAATAAAACCCCATTAATTGCTCTGCCTTTTCTTTTCTTAGCCATTAAATCTTTTACCTTAAAAAATAGTGCCTTTACTCTTTTTCATCTTCTACATCAGTTGACTCAACTGATTCATCACCTAAGTGTTTGTCACTAGCAACCGCTTGATCAACTAATGAACTCATACGTACACCTTCGGCCATTGATTTGTCATAAACAAAACGTAAATGAGGCATAATTCTAGCTCTTAGTTTTTTGGCTAATAAAGAACGAATAAAACCCGCTGCTTCATTAAGTACTTCAACTGAACTAGTAATTTCAGATTCTTCATTAGTAAAAAAAGTTACAAAAATTTTAGCGTAAGCTAAATCTCTTGTAAGTTCTACTGCTGAAACTGTTGTCATACTTAAACGAGGATCTTTTACTTCTCGCATCAATATCACTGCAATTTCTTTCTGAATTTCTTGTCCGACTCTGTCGGTACGAGCAAATTCTCTTGCCATAATAATTACCTATATATTCAAACAGCCAGTCACACTTACTGTTCTTTAAAAACATAAAAGGGCTAATACAAGATTAGCCCTAATTTCATGTATTCTACTTTTTAATTAAAGTGTACGTTGAACTTCAACTGTTTCAAATACTTCAATTTGGTCACCAACGCGTACATCGTTGTAGTTCTTAACACCAATACCACATTCAGTACCGTTACGAACTTCTTGTACATCGTCTTTAAAGCGACGTAGTGATTCAAGCTCACCTTCGTAAATCACAACGTTTTCACGAAGTACACGAATTGGAGCACTACGTTTAATAATACCTTCAGTTACCATACAACCAGCAATTGAGCCAATTTTAGGTGACTTAAATACGTCACGTACTTGTGCAAGACCAATGATTTCTTGTCTAAACTCAGGAGCAAGCATACCGCTCATGGCTTGTTTAACTTCATCAATCAATGCATAAATAACACTGTAGTAACGTAAATCAATCTTTTCAGACTCTATTACTTTACGAGCAGAAGCATCAGCACGAACGTTAAAACCAACAACAATAGCATTTGAAGCCGCAGCTAATGATGCATCAGTTTCAGTAATACCACCAACACCAGAACCAATAATCTTCACTTTAACTTCATCTGTTGAAAGTTTAATTAATGAATCTGAAATAGCTTCTAATGAACCTTGAACGTCAGACTTAAGTACAACGTTAACTTCAGAGATGTCACCTTCAGCCATGTTAGCAAACATGTTTTCAAGTTTAGATTTCTGTTGTCTCGCAAGTTTAATATCGCGGAATTTACCTTGACGATATAAAGCAACTTCACGCGCTTTCTTTTCATCTTTAACAACAGTCGCTTCATCACCTGATAGTGGAACACCACTTAAGCCCAATATTTCTACTGGAATTGAAGGGCCTGCTGTTTTAATAGGTTGACCTAATTCGTCACGCATAGCACGAACACGACCATATTCTAAACCACAAAGTACGATATCGCCTTGCTTTAAAGTACCTTCTTGTACAAGTACAGTAGCAACTGGGCCACGGCCTTTATCAAGTTTAGATTCAACAACAACACCGTTTGCCATTTTGTCTACAACAGCAGTAAGTTCTAAAACTTCTGATTGTAATAAAATAGCGTCAAGTAATTCATCAATACCTAAACCAGTTTTAGCAGATACATGACAGAACTGTACTTCACCACCCCATTCTTCTGAAAGAACGCCGTGTTGTGATAATTCACTTTTAACACGTTCAGTGTCAATACCTTCTTTATCCATCTTGTTTACAGCGATGATAATTGGCACATCAGATGCTTTAGCATGTTGAATAGCTTCAATTGTTTGTGGCATAACGCCATCATCTGCTGCAACAACGATAATAACGATATCAGTAGCTTTAGCACCACGTGAACGCATAGCAGTAAATGCCGCGTGACCTGGAGTATCTAAGAAAGTGATCATACCGTGGCCAGTTTCTACATGGTAAGCACCGATATGTTGTGTAATACCGCCTGCTTCACCATCAGCAACTTTAGCTTTACGGATGTAATCAAGTAATGATGTTTTACCATGGTCAACATGACCCATAATAGTAACTACTGGAGCACGAGTAATTGAATCACCTTCACCATCACGGTCAGATAATACAGCAACTTCTAAAGCATTTTCTTTAACAAGTACAACTTCTCGACCCATTTCTTCAGCAACAAGTGCTGCAGTTTCTTGGTCAATAACTTGATTAATGGTTGCCATAGCACCCATTTTAAACATGGCTTTTACAACTTCAGCGCCTTTAACGGACATTTTATTTGCTAATTCAGCAACCGAAATTGTTTCACTAATGCGAACTTCGTTAAGTTTAGTTTCTGCTGGTTTAGTAAAACCGTGCTTTAAACTTTGTGGTGCTGATAGAGTTTGCTTACCTCTAGCATGACGACCACCTCTCGCATTACGATCTTGTGGACCGCTCTTTTTCTTACGACGACGACGGGCGCCTTCATCAGCTGTATCACTTTTATCTTCAGCTTCTTGAGCATATTTAGAAGACGTTAAATGTACAACTTCTTTTTCTTTTGCTTTACGTTCAACTTCTTCAACTTTCCAACGAGATTCATTTTCTTCAGCCAATTTCTTAGCTGCTTCAGCTGCTGCTTTAGCTTCTTCTTCAGCTTTAGCTGTAGCTTCTGATTCTTGTTGAAGACGAAGTTTTTTAGCGTCTTCACTTTCAGCGGCTTTAACTGGTGCTTTAGTTTCACCAATAGTTTTTGCTTTAGCGACTGCAGCTGCTTTCGCTTTTGCATCTGATTCAACTTTCGCTTTAGCTTTATTTTCGCGCTCAACTTCTAGTTTAGCTACGGCAGCCGCTCTTGCATTGCCAGCTTCTTTTTCATCAGCAATCGCTTTAGTGTTAGCAACTTCTTCAGCTTTAATACGTGCGTCTTCTAAAGCTTTAGCTTCTTCTTCAGCAATTTGTTGTTCTTCAACTTCACTACGTTTAACGTAAGTACGTTTTTTACGAACTTCAACATTGACTGATTTAGCTTTGCTACCATGACCAAGTACTAACGTTGACTTAGTTTTACGGTTTAGTGTCATTTTACTTGGCTCAGCTGATGAATCATCACCATGCTGTTTTTTCAAATGATCTAATAACGCTTCTTTTTCTTCTTGTGAAACAGAATCTGTTACCGATTTTTGAACGCCAGAGTCAGCCAATTGGCTAACTAAGCGTTCCACCGGTGTACCGATTTCTGTGGCAAGTTCTTGTACTGTTACATCTGCCATCTATGATTTTCTCCCGGTGTATTATTCTTCGTTAAACCAACAAATATTACGGGCGGCCATAATTAGCTCGCCTGCTTTGGTTTCATCTAATTCTTCAATATCTGATATTTCATCAACACCTTGTTCAGCAAGATCTTCAAGTGTTATGACACCTCGACTCGCTAAAACAAAGGCTAAATGACGTTCTAAACCTTCAAGGTTTAATAAGTCTTCAGCAGGTTCTGCACCTTCAAGTGTTTCTTCACTTGCTAATGCTTGTGTTGTTAATGCTTCTTTAGCTCTTGCACGAAGTTCTTCAACGATAGTTTCGTCCATGCCATCAATTTCTAACATTTCAGCAGCAGGAACATAAGCTATTTCTTCTAATGAAGTAAAACCTTCTTCACAAAGTAAAGTAGCAAAGTCTTCATCAAGATCTAATTTATCAACAAATAACGATAATACTTTATCGTTTTCAGCTTGATGTTTTTCATTCATGTCCGCAACAGTCATTACATTAAGCTCCCAACCAGTAAGTTGGCTTGCTAAACGAACGTTTTGACCGCTTCTTCCAATAGCCATTGCTAAGTTGTCATCTTCAACTGCAATATCCATTGTATTTTTATCTTCATCTACAATGATCGACGCTACTTCAGCGGGAGCCATTGCATTAATGACGTATTGAGCTGGATTATCATCATATAAAACGATATCAACACGCTCACCACCTAATTCACTTGAAACAGCTTGTACGCGAGAACCACGCATACCAACACAAGCACCAACTGGGTCTATACGTTTATCATTACTTTTAACTGAAATTTTAGCGCGTGAACCTGGGTCGCGTGCTGCGCCCTTAATTTCAAGCATTTCTTCGCCAATTTCAGGAACTTCAACTCGAAATAACTCAACAAGCATTTCAGGTTTAGTTCGGCTAACAAATAACTGAGCTCCACGAGCTTCTGGCTTAATTTCATATAACAAACCACGAATTCTATCGCCAGGACGAAAAGTTTCGCGTGGTAACATATCGTCACGATATACTATCGCTTCAGCATTATTACCTAAATCTAAAATGACACTATCACGGCTAGATTTTTTAACTACACCGGTAATAATTTCACCCACATGCTCTTGATAAGCATCAACAATTAAACCACGCTCAGCTTCACGAATTTTCTGAACAATAACTTGTTTTGCTGTTTGCGTTGTTACACGGTCAAATTTAACAGATTCAATTTGATCTTCAACATAATCACCAACCTGAGTTTCAGGCTCATCATACTGTGCTGCGGCAAGTGTAATTTCTGCATATGGATTTTCCATTTGCTCTTCACTTGGAGCTATAACCAACCAACGACGGAAAGTATCAAATTCACCAGTAACTCGGTCAATAGAAACTCGAACTTCAATGTCGCCTTCATATTTTTTCTTTGTGGCTGTTTCTAAAGCGGTTTCCATCGCCTCAAAAATACTTTCACGCGGTAATGCTTTTTCATTAGAAACAGCATCGACAACTAGTAATATTTCCTTACTCATGCTACTTAGCCTTAATTATTTGAAATAAATCTAAAATTATCATTAAAATTTAGGAACAAGGTTTGCTTTATCTATGTTACTAAAAACAAGTTCATAGTCCTGACCGTCAACTACTATTATTAATATATCTTTTTCAATAGCTTCAAGTTTCCCTTTAAATTTTCGTCGTCCATTTTGTGGCATCGATAATTTAACTGTAATAGTTTCACCTATAACTGCTTGAAAGTGTTCTAAATCAAACAGAGGTTTATCCAAACCTGGTGAAGAAACTTCTAAATTGTATTCAGGACCAATCGGATCTTCAACATCCAATATGGCACTAACTTGACGACTAACTTCGGCACAATCATCAACATTTATGCCATTTTCATGCTCTATAAACAAACGTAAAACTGAATTATTACCTGCACTGATATATTCAATACCAAGCAACTCTTTACCAACACCTTCAACTGCAGGCCTTAACATCTCAGTTAATTTTTGCGCAAACTTAGCCAATCAATTTCTCCAGATACAAAAAAAGGGCATTAAGCCCATAATAAAAACGTTTAATATGTATAAAAGGAACCATAAATGGCATTTAAAACCTTTAAAACACAAAAAAGCCCCTAGCGAGGGGCTCATATTCACTAACCCTCTGTATTGGTGTTTATAAATAACACCTAGATACAACAGTTAATATTTATTGATACGAATTCAAGTAAATACCTAGTGACAACTGCTATACTAATTAAGCTAGACGGAATTATATATTCCCTATCCCTTAAGCGCAAGAGCTTTACAGTCGTTGAGCTAAAAAACATCCAATAAATAAAGATTCATTTATTATATGTTGGTAGTAATAAGTAAAAACACTAAAAAATTAACCGCTTAAAGGTTTACCTTACATTATATAACCTTGCTATTTTATCTGGTATATATAATATATATTCATTAACTTTTGTTCTTTTGGGGCTCGCAGATTTATTATGTATTCATTTTCTCAATCATTGCTACGGAACTGCATATTAGGAATTGTTTTTTCTTTAATTATTGTTCTTTTTTCGATATTTAGTACATCTAAATTTTTACAAGAAAAACAAACGTCACATATTTCAGTTATAAAAGCTAATTTTAATTTATTAGTAAACAATAACTCGCCAATAAATAAAGAAAATTCAAACGAAAAAATCTTTATAGAAACATTACAATCAAACTATCAATATACATTACTTCAAATTACAAATAATAAAGCTGAAAATATATTTAATTCTTCAAACCCTATTAACCGTTTTATTTTACCTTTTACACAGCCTAAAAAAAACAAGGTTACATTAGGTGATCACCTAACACTTACTTATCAACTAAGTATTGAAAGTGAGTCAAAAATAATAATACAAATATTAATGCTTATTTTAGGGTTGTCTTTTGTCTTTATTTTTATCGCCAGTTTATTAAGCTCATACAGTTACAAATCAGTTCTAACCACTTTATGCCATGATATAAAAAATGCGATAGAAAAAAGTTTTACAAATAATGAAGAATTACACATTAATTCAGCTCCTGAATTTCAAGAGATATTTAGCGAACTTAAAAAACTGATTAATTCACACAACATAAGTACAACGGCACTGGAAGACAAAGCATTTTTAGAACCTATTACTAAGTTAAATAATAGAAGTCGTTTTGTGCAATATTTTGAAAATCAAATAAACAATAATCAATCAATCAAGTTTGGTGTATTAACGATTACACGATGTTCAGAGTTACAAACAATCAACCAAATTCATGGTTACAATGCTGGTGACACCTATATTTGTGGCGTAGCTGATATAATGAAAGGTTTGGTAACTAAGTATCAAGGAGCACAATTATTTAGACTAAACAGCTCTGATTTCGCAACAATAATCCCTAATAGCACGATAAAAAATGCCGAAGAATTTGCTGCAAAGCTAACGGAGAAATTCAATGACTTCCAACAAGCTTCGGATTTAGATTCAGTCGCTTTCACCGGGTTAATTTACTTTGAAAAAGATAAACCCTTAGGTGAATTACTTGCACTTGCAGATACAGGAATAAGTATTGCTCAAACACAAGAGAAAAACGCTTGGCATTCACAAACTGATACAGACATTTTAGAAAGTGCGAGCGCCAGTTATGGTAACCAAAATTGGCGTCAAGAAATAGAAAATGTTATAGAAAACCAAAGAATTACATTGCTTGTACAAAACATACAACCCTCAAATAGAAATGTAAAAGTTTACGGTGAAGTATTAGCTCGCTTTTTAAACTCGAATGATGAAATGTTACCAACGGCTTCTTTTGTCGCGATGGCAGAAAAACTTGATAAGATTGTCTCTATAGACAAGATGATTATTGAAAAAGTTATTTCTGAAATAACGAATAAAAATCTTATCAATTCTTCATACGGTATCAATGTAAGTACTCGCAGTATTAATGATGAGCACTTTTTAATTTGGTTAGAAAGAAGGCTACTAAGAGACGCATCTATTGCATCAAAACTGATTTTTGAAATAACTGAATACGGTTTACAGCAAAACATTAAAGCCAGTAAACGCTTTATTGATACAATCCATAGAGCAGGTTCGAAAATAACAGTTGAACGTTTTGGTGTTGGCTTAACCTCGTTTAAATTTTTTAAAGACTTAAGACCTGATTTCATTAAAATGGACAGTACTTATACTCGTGATATTGATGAAGATAAAAACAATCAACACTTCTTACGTTTGATGATTGACGTAGCTCATCGATTAAGTATTTCAGTTTTAGCTGAAAGTGTAGAAAGCCAAGAAGAAAAATTTGCTTTAGAAAAGCTATTTATTGATGGTTGCCAAGGTTTCTACATAGGTAAACCTTTACCGTTATAAAAACCCCAAACGCTTCTAATCAACCAATTTTATAACTCTATTAGTTAATCTAATAGAGTTATAAAACTAAAATATGAACCTCTAATACCACCTCAAAAAAAATATTTATCCCATTCGCCATTACGTAAAATAAATAAAGTTTTAATAAATCACCTTAAATATAGTAAAAATTTCACATAATGATGAATAACCCTACAATCAACTGGTTGTTTCTTAGCGCATAAAAACGGATAATATCTAAATAAATATCGCTATGTAATTTTTGAATGTCTGAATATCTGTTACTACTAGTCAGTACGGTGTTAGTTAATAACTTCGTACTTGTAAAATTTTTAGGACTTTGCCCTTTCATGGGAGTTTCATCTCGTACTGAAACTGCTATAGGTATGGCGTATGCAACAACATTTGTAATGACACTTGCTTCATTACTCAGCTATTTAGTAAACACCTATATTTTAGCGCCACTCGGCTTAGAATACCTTACGACCATGGCGTTTATTTTGGTTATAGCAGTCGTTGTTCAATTTACAGAGATGGTCGTTCACAAGACCAGTGCCAATTTATACCGTTTATTAGGTATTTTTCTTCCTTTAATTACAACAAACTGTGCAGTGTTAGGTGTGGCTTTACTTAACATCTATGAGCAACATAATTTCTTCGAATCTATTGTTTATGGTTTTGGTGCCTCTGCAGGTTTTTCACTAGTATTAATTATGTTCTCCGCTATGCGCGAAAAATTAGCGAATGCAGATATACCTTTACCTTTTAAAGGTTCGGCTATTGCAATGATCACCGCTGGTTTAATGTCATTAGCCTTCATGGGCTTTACTGGATTGGTTAAATTTTAATGTCTATTATTATCGCCATTCTAGTTTTAGGATCTATTGCTTTATTATTTGGTGGGTTACTCGGCTACGCCTCTATTCGTTTTAAAGTTGAGGGCGACCCTTTAGCAGAACAAATAGATGACTTGCTTCCCCAAACACAATGTGGCCAATGTGGTTACCCTGGTTGTAAACCATACGCTAACGCAGTAGCAAACGGCGAAGCCATCAATAAATGTGCTCCTGGTGGCGAAGAAACAATAAAAAAAATGGCAGAGCTTTTAGGCGTAGAAGTTCAACCATTAGATGAAAATCATGCGGCAGACAATACCCCTAAAGTGGCTTTTATTATTGAGGAAGACTGCATTGGTTGTACAAAATGCATTCAAGCCTGTCCTGTAGATGCCATTATTGGTACTACAAAACAAATGCACACCGTTATTGAAGATGAGTGTACGGGTTGTGACTTATGTGTTGCTCCC
>Ga0308021_10001183_pt1 | contig 11960 bp, 12 predicted proteins | sample Neamet351_FD_201296 | JGI IMG/M metagenome (GOLD analysis project Ga0308021, IMG submission 201296) | Marine microbial communities from water near the shore, Antarctic Ocean - #351 | ecosystem: Environmental > Aquatic > Marine > Unclassified | place: Southern Ocean | collected 2014-10-02
AACTTGTTTCTTATGTTGTTACATCTTACGGGCGCCCTTAGTGGCGACGATTAACCTTGGTTAACAAGCCAACTGATCACGGAGCCCCGCCTTTTGGCGGGGTTTTTGTATATGTCTGATTTAAATACTGCGGCTTCCCCTACTGTCGGCTCCGGTTCGCTGTCCTACGCCATTGTTGTTCGTTGTGGGCCGCATCAGCAAAGCCAGGCGCTGTCTGCTTTTCAGTTTACTAAAGAGGCACTCTTACAAGGACATAGGGTGCTCAGGGTATTCTTTTACCAGCAAGGTGTTCATATCGCTTCGCGCTTAAGGGTGGTGCCTCAGGATGAGCTTAATTTAACGGCTTTGTGGCAGCAGTTAAGTCTCGACTATGAATTAGAATTGGGTGTGTGCATTGCTGCTGCGTTACAGTCTGGAATTGTTGATCGGCAAGAGTCTAGCCGCTACGAACTTGGCAGCGACAGCCTGGCCTCTCAATTCACCTTAGTGGGCCTTGGACAGCTTGCAGCTGCCAGTGCAGAGTGCGACCGATTAATAAGTTTTGGGGGTAATTGATGTCCTGCCTAATGACCTTAAGCCATGCACCATACGGATCTCAGGATGCTAAGGAATCCTTAGACGTCACTTTGGTTTTGTCCGCTTTTGAACAGAATCCGGCTGTATTGTTTCTTGATGAGGGAGTTTTACAGCTTCTACCAACTAGCCAAACACCCTCTTCTCACAAGCACATTGGAAAAATTGTCAGCGCCTTAGAAATGTATGACATCAATGAGCTTTGGGTAGAACAAGAGTCGTTAGACAGATTTAGCTTAGTCGCAGATCAGCTCAGCCAAGCTGTCAATGTGATTGCTCGTGGCCAGATAGCGCGATTATGTGCCCAATACGATCAACACTTGGTATTTTAATTATGGCTATCCTTCATATCATCGCCAAACACCCTGATTCTAGTGCACTCACCAAATTAGTAGCACGAAGCGACCCCAATGATGGCTATGTATTCATCGATGATGGTGTTTATGTGCTGCTTAGCAAACAATTAATGGCCTTTGGAGTCAGATCTATTTTTGTGCTTGAAGCTCATGCAGAAGAACGTGGCCTCATCAAGGTTAACACCGACTGTGTGGAATTTATCAATATGGCAGACTTGGTTAAGTTAACTACACGCTATACGTCCTCTATGAGTTGGTGATATGCAGTTAGAAACGGACAAAGATGGCTATTTGAAGCATTTAGGTGACTGGAGCCCTGATGCTGCTGAGTGGCTAGCGCAAAGCGTAGGTATCGTTTTAGAGGTTGAGCACTGGGAAGTGATTAACGCATTGAGGGTTTTTTACGCCGATACGGGTATTTCTCCGGCAATGCGTATATTGGTTAAGATTGTAAAACAAAAAGTAAGCTTGGAAAAAGGTAACAGTATACATCTGTTAACCTTGTTTCCAGGTAGTCCAGCCAAACTGGCAGCTAAAATTGCAGGCCTTCCTCGACCTACAAATTGCCTATAAACACTGTCCTTAGTATTTCCAGAGTATACGGTTATATCAACTTGCAGGTTTAAGTACAGTCATTCCGCCCATATAGGGTTCTAACGCTTCCGGTACTACAATGCTTCCGTCTTCTTGTTGGTAGTTTTCCAAGATCGCTAGTAATGTGCGCCCCACAGCTAAGCCAGAACCGTTGAGCGTGTGTAATAGCTCTGGTTTGCCTGTCTCTGGGTTGCGCCATCTTGCCTGCATACGACGGGCTTGGAAGTCTCCCATATTAGAACACGATGAAATTTCGCGATACTTATCTTGGCCTGGCAACCATACTTCAAGGTCGTATGTTTTTACGGCTGAGAAACCTAAGTCACCGCCACACAAAATTACTTTACGGTAGGCTAAACCTAGGCTCTTTAAGATTGATTCCGCATGTCCTGTAAGTTCTTCCAAAGCGGCTGTTGAGTCGGCTGGCTTCACCATTTGTACCATCTCAACTTTCTCAAATTGGTGCTGACGAACCAGGCCTCGTGTGTCTCGGCCATGACTACCCGCTTCGCTACGGAAACAGGGCGTATGGCACGTGAAACGTAAAGGTAACTGACTTGCATCTATGATCTCATCACGAACAAGGTTAGTGACCGGAACCTCAGCCGTTGGTATAAGGTACAAGTCACGTTCGCCAGGCACTTTAAATAAGTCTTCTTCAAACTTAGGTAACTGCCCTGTTCCACGTAATGACTCTGCGTTGACCAAATAAGGCACGTAAACCTCTTCATAACCGTGGTCTTGAATGTGGCTGTTAAGCATAAACTGAATGAGCGCACGGTGCAGGCGTGCAAGCGGGCCCTTCAGGACCATGAAACGAGCGCCTGTTATCTTAATGGCTGCTCCAAAGTCTAAACCCCCCAGCGCTTCACCTAAATCCACATGGTCTTTTACGGCAAAATCAAACGTTGGTTTATCGCCCCAAACTAAAACTTCCTGATTGTCATCTTCATCAGCGCCCAGTGGGACACTGTCATGGGGAATGTTAGGGATTGCCATTAACATGGCATTTAGATCATCTTGTACTCGCTTCAATTGCCCTTTTTTGTCATCTAGTTGCGCACCAAATGAACTTACGACGGCCATAATCGCCGTTGTATCCTGGCCTTGAGCTTTAAGTTTACCTATTTCTTTCGACTTGGAATTACGTTCGCTTTGTAAATTTTCCGTATCAACCTGCAATTGCTTGCGGGACTCTTCTAAATCATTAAACTTTGATAAATCAAGTTTAAAGCCTTTTTTTACGAGCTTATCAGCCACTTCTTGTGGCGTATTACGAAGCAATTTTTGGTCTAACATGAAGTATTCCTAGGGTAAAACGATATTGTGTATCGGGTAAAAATAATTTTATAACCAGCGGCCAATGTACATACCAATAAAGGCAGCCATTAAACCTACAAAGACATTTGCAAAAATATTGCCCAGGGCCATAAGCCATTCGCCCTGTTCAATAAGGCGAATGCTATCCAATGAAAATGTAGAAAAAGTGGTAAATGCACCAAGCAAGCCAATTATTAAGAACGGCCGCCAAATGTCAGGTAGTAAGCCTTTCTCAACAATAAGTACATACACCAAGCCTAAACAGAGTGAGCCGAGGGAGTTGGCCACAAATATAGCTAGGGGAAAACGCCCACTATACATAGGCGCTAACCAATGCTGTAGCCCAAAGCGGCTTAACGCACCGATAGCACCTCCACAGGCGATAGCAACTAATTGGCCGACGATTGAGCTCTCCCCTACTTTTTATATGGCGCTATTATAGCTTACATAAGGGGTTATTTATAACGCTGTTGATCACTATTTTGGTTCAGTTGAGCTAGTTTTTCTAACTTTTCACCGATTTTTCCTTCAATACCCCTATCACTGGGATGGTAAAGAACGTGGTGTGCTAGAGCTTCTGGCATGTAGTTTTCTCCAGCAGCAAAAGCCATTGGCTCTAGGTGAGCGTAACGATAGTCTGCTCCATGGCCCATGGATTGAGCCAGGCTTGTAGGTGCGTTGCGCAAGTGATTAGGGACATCGTAGCTAGGCTCTTCTCTTGCCAGCTTCATGGCTGCTTTGAAGGCTGTATCAACAGCGTTGCTCTTTGCGGCACAAGCACAATAAACAGCTGCATGTGCAATTGCGCGATTTCCTTCTGCCGGGCCTACTCTTTCAAACACTTGCCAAGCGTTCACAGCCACCTGTAATGCCCTTGGATCTGCGTTGCCAATGTCTTCTGACGCGATCGCAAGGAGGCGTCGAGCGATGTACAGTGGATCGCAGCCAGCATCAATCATGCGGGCTAACCAATACAAGGCGCCACTGGGGTCAGACCCACGTACAGACTTATGAAAGGCAGAAATTTGGTCATAAAAGATATCACCGCCTTTATCAAAACGTTTGGGGCTAGTTTGTAACACCTGCTCCAATACACCGTTATCTATAATCAAACGGCCTTTTTGTGTTTCTGCAAGGTCCGTGGCAATTTCTAACAAGTTAAGTAATCGGCGAGCATCGCCATCTGCTGCTTGTAGTAAAAGTTTTCGCTGAGGGTCTTTGATATCAATATTGAGCTTGCCTAGCCCTCTATCTTCATCAGTCACAGCTTGTTGTAACAACGAAGCAAGTTCATCCTCCGATAGAGACTTTAAAACATAAACCCTAGAGCGAGACATTAATGCATTATTGAGTTCAAAGGCTGGGTTCTCTGTCGTCGCACCAACAAAAATAAACGTACCGTCTTCAATGTAAGGTAAGAACGCGTCTTGTTGAGACTTGTTAAAGCGGTGTACTTCGTCAACGAATAATACGCTGTCTCGCCCAGACTGAGCGCGAACCTGTTGTGCTTCTTGGACAGCAGCGCGAATGTCCTTAACACCGGACATAACGGCTGATAAAGTCATAAAATGAGCATCGCTCACTTGGCTCATCAACCGAGCTAACGTGGTTTTACCTACCCCTGGCGGACCCCATAGAATCATGCTGTGGAGCAAGCCTTGAGTTAACGCCCGTCCTAAGCTTTTCCCCTCGCCTAAAAGGTGAGATTGGCCAGCGTATTGGTCTAGGGTTTGAGGCCGCATACGGCTAGCTAGTGGCTGGTAACCTGAGGCGTCTTGGGCGAACAGGTCGTTTATCAAAACTGGTCCATCTCTAGCACATCAATATTTTCAGGAATTACAAATTCAAATAGATCATCTCTAATTTCAGGGTTAAGCACCATATTACTAAAACTAAGGCTAGTTTTTTGGTGCATGGCATCCTCTAGCTGCATTTCGAATAGTTGATTGTTTTTGAAGTTGAGCCTGAGGGTTTGATAAAGGCTTTCTGGGTCTTTAGGCGTAAGACGGTAGAACACTAAGCCATTGTCCCCACGCTTCATCACTACATTGAACTCAGCACCTATGTCCGTGCCATTGCCACTGAGTAATAATGCCGGAGTATTTGTCGTGCGTTGGTCTAGGGCCTGAACAGTGACCTGCTCTAGGTCTTTGTCATAAATCCAAAGCCGTTTTCCGTTACTCACAAGTAGTTGTGCAAATGGATCGTCCGTTTGCCACCAAAACTGATTGGGTTGAGCCAGTACCATATGGCCATGGGTTTCTTGTAATCGGCTACCACTGGCATCCAATACGTACTGTACAAAATCTGCTTCGATGTTTGTTTGACGGCCTAGTTGTTGGCCTAGCGACTGGGCAGCTGTCTGGGCCAAACTGGCGCTAGCTAGAGTGACACTCAGCATAAATACAGCTAAACGCATGATAAATCCTTCATAAATAATTAATCGCGAGGTGGAGGTGGCGCTAGGACTTCTCTACTACCATTATGGGCAGGAGCAGTAATGACTCCAGCCGCTTCCATGGCTTCGATCATTCGCGCCGCACGGTTATAGCCAATTTTAAACTTGCGCTGTACAGAAGATATCGAAGCTCTGCGAGTTTCGGTAATAAATGCGACAGCCTCATCGTATAAGCGATCTTGGTCTTCTTCAAAAGCGCCTTCCGAAGACGTTAAACCAAAACCGGCTTCCTGGTCATAATTTCCCTCTACAATGGCCTCTATGAACCGAGGAGCACCCCGCTGCTTCCAGGCGTCGACGACTCGATGAACTTCATCATCGCTTACAAATGCGCCGTGGACACGTTCTGGCATGCTTTTCCCGGGTGGTAAATAGAGCATATCACCGTGACCTAATAAACTTTCTGCACCACCTTGGTCGAGTATTGTACGCGAATCAATTTTAGAGCTCACTTGAAAGGCGATACGAGTAGGTACGTTGGCTTTAATGAGGCCTGTAATCACATCTACAGAGGGGCGTTGGGTTGCCAGTATAAGATGTATCCCGGCGGCCCTCGCCTTTTGAGCAATACGGGCAATGAGTTCTTCTACCTTTTTGCCGACCACCATAATCATGTCAGCAAACTCGTCAACTACAACAACGATATAAGGCAGTGGATCCAAGAACGGTCTATCATCCATGTTTTCACCATTGGCTTCATCGGGCACCCAGATAGGGTCCAGAATTGGCTCTCCACCGGTAACCTTGGCATTAAAGCCTGCAAGGTTTCGAACCCCTTGGGAAGCCATCAAACGGTATCGCCTTTCCATTTCAGCAACACACCAGCGAAGGCCTCCGGCAGCTTCTTTCATATCAGTAATTACGGGTGCCAGTAAATGTGGAATCCCATCATAGATAGATAGTTCTAGCATCTTCGGATCAACTAACAACATACGTACTTGGTCTGGTGTTGATTTGAGCAATATACTCATAATCATGGCGTTAACACCAACCGACTTACCAGAACCTGTAGTACCAGCCACAAGTAAGTGTGGCATCTTCGCTAGGTCTACCACCACAGGTTTGCCTGCAATATCATTTCCTAAAGTAAGAGTCAGTGGACTGGTGGAAGACAAGTAAGGTTTACTGCCAATCACTTCACTAATGCGAACCATTTCTCGATGCTGGTTAGGGATTTCTATACCTATAACAGATTTTCCAGCAATTACTTCAACCACACGTACACTCATAACAGCCATTGATCGAGCTAAATCTTTCGATAAATTGCTTATTTTACTGACCTTTGTACCTGGCGCGGGGCGTATTTCAATTCGAGTAATCACCGGTCCCGGGTTAACTTCTACAACTTCTGCAATGACTCCAAAATCTAGCAGTTTAGCTTCTAGAAGTTGACTTAGAATGGTTAATTCTTCCGCGGTAATAGCAGGGTTAAGACTAACGTTTGGTGGATCAAGTAAGCTTAATGGGGGTAAATCTTTGTGTTTGTTAACTTTGCCGTGCTGTTCCGTTTGAGAGGAACCCGTATCCTGTTTATGGGTTTCAGACAAAGGTACTATTTTAACTTCTTTAACACTAGCGACGGGCGATGCTGCAGGTGCAGCGGTTGTCGTTGATGCAGTTGTTGGTGTTGAAGTTGGAGTTGGAGTGACAGGTGTACGTATTGGTACTGGCTTAGGTGCTCTGGCTACTGTAGTGGCTTTGCTTTTGGTGGGCGCTACGTCAAGCGCAGCAGCAACGTCATCAGCACTAAAGTCTGTAGTATGGCTGGTTAAACTAATGTCATGATATTTGCTGGTGATCGGTGCCTTTTGGACAGGTATAACAGTTTCAGGGCCGTGATTTTTGGCCGTATTTGTGGGGCTTTTGGAAGGCCAAAGATTAGCAAGAAAATGCCAAGTAGTCGTGAACGGTAGAACTAATCTCGACCACAGCTGCACTTTAGGGGGTGAGCTAGTATAGGTGTTTTGACTCGCCTTAGATTCTCGTGGGGTTTTAAGTTCTTGAGTGTGGCGTTTTTCGCTGAACAAACTTTGCTGCAAGTGTTTGTACCAATAGATACTGTGCCGGCCTATCGTTTCTGTGATGATCCCCCACCGCAGTTGCCAGAAGTGGCTAATGGCAAGCAGTAATGTTGTGAGTAGTAAAATATTAGTGCCTGTCATACCTAGCACTTTGTTAAGAGGTATACCTAGAGTTAACCCTAATAGGCCGCCACTAGTTTGCGGGTAGGTTAAATCGGTATTAGATATGTGAATAGAAGCATATACACACGCAGCTATAACCAACGCACTAAGGGTGAGTATTTTAAACCAAATATTGTAGTCTCGGACCTGTTCTGCATGGCGAGACTGGCCAATAAAGCGTGTCACTTCATATTGAATGAGCAAAATAGGTATTAGGTAGGCGATTAGGCCTAAAGCCCAAAAAAACAAATCTGCCAAGACTGCGCCAAAAGTGCCTCCAGCATTATGAATGTTAGACACATCAACAGCTTGTGTAGAGGTTGGGTCGCTAGCATCAAAGGTAACAAGAACGACCAATAAATAAACACTAAAGGCCAATAGTGCCAAATGGTAACCTTGCCAGCTTAAGCGTTGTATCCAGCTTGAGGTGACGTTGTTGGTTAGTTTTGACGATGCGCGTGGGTTTTTTGTGGCCACTAATGTTTTCCTTGTGCGTGTGTCTGATTGAGCAAACTTAGCCTATGATACGCAATCCTGATAGTTGAACCAAGCTTAATGATACCCTAGTTGCGAGGTCGTCGAGTTAGGAGGTTATAGAGTTACATTCTATAGCCTAAATATGCAAATAATTTCATCTGTTGCGTTTGCAATAAGCCTTTGGCGTAATATACTTAGTGTATATTTAAGTGGTGGCATTATCTAATGGTGACAGCGACAGTAACAGCCCATAAGGCAGCACTTTATGCCTGTATACTGGCCTATTTTATGCTCATCCTTCAGAAAATCATAAACATAATAGCCCTGTGATATCGTTTGCTCGGCTAGGGTAATTGATAGAGAGTCAACTCATTGATGTTTAACTAACCTATGCCTTTATACCAACTAGACGCAGATGATTATTGGTTCCCGCCAGTTTCTGAAGCCCTTGATGAGCCTCAAGGGTTGTTAGCTGTAGGTGGCGATTTATCTGTACCTAGACTGTTACATGCATACCAATGTGGAATTTTCCCTTGGTTTTCTGAGCAAGATCCGATTCTTTGGTGGGCCCCAAGCCCTCGAATGGTGGTCAACCCACACCAGGTTCATGTTTCTAAGAGCATGGCTAAGGTTATCCGTAAGACGTCTCTTGTGGTCACCCTCGACCACGCATTTGAGCGTGTGGTAAAAGCTTGCGGTTCTACTCCACGAACACATCAGGACAGTGTAGACAGTTGGATTACAGAGGACATGCAACACGCTTATACTCAACTGTATCGAAGTGGCTATGCACATAGTGTTGAAGTATGGGATGGTGGTGAGTTAGTGGGCGGCTTGTATGGTGTTGCCCTCGGGGGAATTTTTTTTGGAGAATCTATGTTTAGTCGAGCAGATAATGCATCTAAAATAGCTTTTATTCATCTCGCCCAACGTTTAGCCCAGTGTGGTTTCGTACTTATAGATTGCCAAATGCATACACCACACTTGGCCAGCCTGGGTGCTCAGGAGATATCTATGGCGGAGTTTCAAAACCACTTAGAACAGAACCTATGTTATGGAGTAGATAGTTTGTGGGATCTGGTGGTACAGTCTTGATACGTGTCCTTAACTAACCTGATTAAAGTGGTGACTTTCCATTTCTTCATCGATTGATATTAATGCTTTAGTGTTTTACCCAACACCCGAGCACAGTTGCAGTTATTTAGATGGTCGGCAAGCGAAGTCTATTTTTTTGAGCCCAGATCAGCCCTTGAACGAATCAACCTATATGCAACTCACTGACATGGGCTTCAGGCGCAGTGGTAAACATATATACCGACCTTGGTGCGAAGACTGCGGTGAATGCAAGTCGGTTCGTGTGCCTCTTGCAGATTTTAATGTAAGCAAAAGCCAGAAGCGCGTACTTAATCGTAATAAAGACCTTCAGGTAAGTTTTGAACTTCCCTCTTGCTCTGAAGAAATCTACGGATTATATGCAAACTATATCACTCAGCGTCACAGCGACGGTGATATGTACCCTCCTTCTCTGGAGCAATTTGAAGACTTCTTGTGTCATTCGCCTCCTTCCAGCAATACCAGGTTTGTGTGTTTTAGATTAGAGCAACAATTGTTAGCGGTCGCTGTGGTTGATATGCTGCCTAAAGGCGTGTCAGCCATCTACACTTTCTTTGATCCTGATTATGAAGCAAGAAGCTTAGGACGTCTTGCTGTACTCTGGCAGATTCGCTGGGCCCAATCTAGAGCAATGGACTTTGTTTATCTTGGTTATTGGGTAAAAGACTGTCAAAAAATGGCCTATAAAGCGGAATATCGGCCTTTGCAGGTGTTTGATGACTTAATTTGGCAGCCGTTAATTGTGCCCTAGGCTTATGTAGGCCTTTTGCTCGCTTTTTGTACGCCAGTGCTGCATAATATCGCGCAATGTAATACCAATAATTTTTGTAATAACCCTTGAGGCTTTAATGGCTAAAGAAGACCAGATTGAAATGGAAGGTACCATTATTGATACCTTACCAAACACCATGTTTCGCGTAGAATTGGAAAACGGCCACGTGGTTATTGCCCATATCTCCGGAAAGATGCGTAAACACTATATTCGTATTTTAACTGGTGACAAAGTTAAAGTAGAACTTACACCATATGATTTAACCAAAGGCCGCATTACCTACCGCGCCCGCTAATATTTATTGGTTATTGGGTGCTTTTAAACTATAAGCACCTTGAGCGTTTGCTCAAAATAAAAAAAGAGCACTTTTGTGCTCTTTTTTTGTTCAAGCTAGTTTAACGTTTACTGCTCACGCAGGGTCAAGAAGCTTGATAGAGCGCTTGCTGGGTTTACTGGTTAAAGTGATTTTGTCATCCTTTAAATCGACTAACAGCTTGCCTCCGTCAGCAGCTAAATCTCCAAATAAGAGGATTTCAGCCATAGGCTTCTTCAACTCTTGTTGAATTAGTCGCGCCATTGGTCGAGCACCCATATCCCTGTCGTAACCCTTTTCACCAAGCCATGCACGCACAGTGTCGCTCACTTGCAGGTGAACCTTTTTATCCTCAAGCTGAACCTGCAACTCAACTAAGAATTTATCAACAACGTCAAGTATGACCTCTTTGGATAAGGCATTAAATTGAATAATATCGTCCAATCGGTTCCTGAACTCTGGACTAAATAAACGCTTAATCGCGCCCATTCCATCAGAGCTATGGTCTTGCTTAGTGAAACCAATAGAACTGCGGCTCATTTGCTCTGCGCCGGCATTGGTGGTCATTACTAAAATAACATTACGGAAGTCGGTCTTGCGGCCGTTGTTATCCGTCAAGGTGCCGTTATCCATCACCTGAAGTAAAATATTAAACACTTCTGGATGAGCTTTTTCTACCTCATCCAATAACAATACACAGTGAGGAGTTTTCGTTACGGCTTCGGTTAGAAGGCCGCCTTGATCAAACCCAACGTAACCTGGTGGCGCACCAATTAAGCGAGACACAGTGTGACGCTCCATGTATTCCGACATATCAAAACGCACAAGTTCAATACCCATAACGCGTGCCAATTGTTGTGTCACTTCGGTTTTACCAACACCCGTAGGGCCAGAAAACAGAAAACTACCTACAGGTTTATGAGCTGAATTAAGTCCTGCTCGTGATAGTTTAATGGCATTAGCCAACGTATCAATGGCTTTATCTTGGCCAAATACCACTCGTTTAAGGTTCTGTTCAAGGGAGTGTAGTTGATCACGGTCTGTTGCAGATATGCTTTTAGGTGGTATGCGGGCTATTTTAGCCACCACAGCCTCAATTTCAGGCACATCAATAAACGCTTTACGTTCCGAAGGTGCGAATAACTGTTGGTATGCACCTGCCTCATCAATCACATCGATGGCTTTGTCGGGCATCTTCTTGTCGGTAATATAACGATCCGCAAGTTCTGCGGCAGCATCTATGGCAGCTGGCGTATACTCAAGCTGATGATGACTTTCATAGCGTGAAATTAGACCTCGTAAAATAGCTTGAGTATCGGCAATGTTGGGTTCATCCACGTCTATTTTTTGGAATCGACGAGCTAAAGCGTGATCCTTTTCAAAAATACCACGAAACTCTGTAAAGGTGGTTGAACCAATACAGCGCAACTTACCTGAGCTCAGCACTGGTTTCAATAAATTGGATGCATCCATTGAGCCCCCTGACGCCGCCCCTGCACCGATGATAGTGTGAATTTCGTCGATAAATAGAATTGCGTTTGGCGTTTTTTCAATATCTGCTAATAAACCTTTTAGGCGTTTTTCAAAATCACCACGGTACTTGGTTCCGGCTAACAATGAGCCCATGTCCAGTGAGTACACGGTTGATGACGCAATTACCTGAGGTACATTGCCCTGTTCAATTTGATAAGCTAGGCCTTCAGCAATAGCCGTTTTACCAACCCCTGCATCGCCAACCAATAACGGGTTGTTTTTCCGCCGGCGCGATAATACCTGAACCAGTCGTTCAAGTTCTTTGCCA
>Ga0308021_10001185_pt1 | contig 11947 bp, 4 predicted proteins | sample Neamet351_FD_201296 | JGI IMG/M metagenome (GOLD analysis project Ga0308021, IMG submission 201296) | Marine microbial communities from water near the shore, Antarctic Ocean - #351 | ecosystem: Environmental > Aquatic > Marine > Unclassified | place: Southern Ocean | collected 2014-10-02
GGCATTTGCTGAGAGTGCCGTGCGGCTCGAATGCTTGCCATTTGGCATGCGTTGATGTTTGTGCATGCTGGCTTGCTGCGCAACAGCCCTGCGCCCCCTGGGCTGGTGTTGCGCGAAGGCGAGGACGTCATTTCGGCAGTGACGGCGCACTGCCTGCAGGTAGGCTGCGGTGGTGCCGACGCAGTCGGCATGGCTGGCTTGGGCGAGCTGCGTCGGCACATCGCTGACCCGAGGGTCGCTCGCATGCTGGAAATGTCGGACTGGACCGTGCGCAACGAGACTGCCCGCATGGTTGCGCACGTTGATGCCTTCCTGGACGGGCGCGTACCCGCGCCGCGCCGCGGATGCCCCAGCACTGCCGGGGCGACGGATCCCACCGCCGCTGCCGAACCACAGCTGCTCGCAGCTGCATGTCCCATTTCAGCCTCGGATTACGCCCTGGCCAATGGGTCGCTCGATCCTGCAGCGTGGGTCGAACTCGGCAAGCGTCTCTTCGTCGGCGACCACGTCCAGCTCGCGACCGCCGCCCTGGTCCGCGCGCTGCTGCTGCGGCCAGAGAACGTCACGCTGGCGCTGGAAGCGGCAGGGTTTGTCGCGACAGCGGCGCATGTGGACGGTCGCGCGCGTGCGGCCGAGTTCTATTACGGCTGCGTCGAGGCAATGGTGGACACGGCGTCGGCGGAGGGTCGCGCAGCGCGCTGGGGCCTTCGCGTGAAGCGCGCTCAGCTGGTGCCGCCGGTCGTGCACGCGCGCAGCACCGATGACGCGCAGCGCTGGCATGGTGCAGTACTACGTAAGCTGCGCGAACTGCAGCGCCGTGCATCGGCGCCAGAGGCGCAAAGCGATATGAAACCGGGCACGGATGCGGCCGCGGCCGCGGCAGCGGCGGGCGCGGGGCGGACGCCGGGGCACTTGCCGCTGCTGCCGAGCCCGTATGATCACGTAGGCCTCACGCTCTTCAATCTGGCACACTACGGCGAGAATGACGTGGAGGTGATGCAAAATATGGGCGCCGCGTACGACTTGCTCTGCCCAGATCTGCGCGCTTTGCTGTGCCCCGCCTGCATTGCGGCGGCAAGCGCGCAAGCGTCGGAGGCACATGAGGCCGAGGTAGCAGCAACTCAGGCTGCCGCCGGCGATGCGAACACGCGGGGAAATCGGACTGCACAGCCGTCGCCAGCACCGCCGCCGCCGCCGCGCTGTGCCCGGCCGCGCGTGATCCGCGTGGGCTTCGTCTCGCCGTACCTCAGCGATCACTCCATCGGCCGCATGCTCGTGGCCACTCTCTCCATGCTGGCCGAAAGGCATGGCCGCCCGGAGCCGCGCCGCCGCCACGGCCGGCTGCGCTGGCGGTCGCTGGGTTGCTGGGCTGACATGATCGAGCAGCGCGCTATGCCGGCGCTCGAGGGCACGCGCTCGTGGGTAAACGGCCCCTACCAACACCGCAGCGACGCTATTCGGCGGTGCGCGGCGGCGGCAGAGGCGGTGCACGGGGAGGGTGCAGTGTTTGCGCTGCAGGACGACGGCTATTGCACTGGCGCCCCGAGTGGCAAGCTGGGCTTTAGCCGATATGGTCGCAGCGACGCGTGCGCTGCCACAGGAAAAGGCGGGCCCTGGGCGAATGAGGTCTACCGCTTGGAGCAGGCAGAGCGAGAGGAGGGTGGTGGCGAAGAGGAGGAGATGGCGTGCTCTGCCCGGGACGGTGCAGGTTCTGGTCGCGACTGCGATGGGACTGCAGTGGAGGGCAGATGCGTGCCGCCTGCACTGCCATTGCTGGAGCTCCATGTGTTCCACGTCCATGGCGGCGAAGCGGATGACGCGGTGCAGCGTGCCATCAATGGCTCTGCGCACTTCGCGCACCTGTTGCCACTTGAAGATCCCGCTGCCGCGCGCGTCGCGCTCGGTGCCGCCGCCATGGATGTGCTCGTGTACTGCGACATCGGCCTCGATCCTTTCCCGTACTTCCTCGCCGCTGCGCGTCTCGCGCCAGTTCAGGCCGCATGGTGGGGGCACCCGAGCACGACGGGGCTGGCGACCGTCGACTGGTTCGTGAGTCACACCGCCGCCGAGCCGTTCGATGCGGAGAACCATTACACCGAGCGGCTCTGGCGGCTGGCGCACCTGAATACTGCAGAGTTTGAACAGCAGCCGCGGCAGCGCCGCCAGCCTTCGCATTACGCCGCCGCACCGGGCGGCGTTGCCGCGACCCCGGCAAGCTCGGGCTTCGACTGGCTGGAGGGGCCCGAGCACTCACTGCAGCCGCTCGGCAGCGCGACTGGGCTCGGCGTACCGCTGGGCGCGCCCTTATTCTTTGTGTTTGGCCGGCTCTTCAAGCTGCACCCGCGCTTCGATGACGCTGTGTGCACGCTGCTGCGCACGGTGCCAACGGCGTTCGTGGTGCTCGTAGCGGAGCGCAACACTGTGTGGAGCGCGGCACTGCACGCGCGGCTGGTGGAGCGGCTTACTTCCGAGGGCGAGGGGCTGGCAGGACGGGTGCGACTGACGCACTACTGGAATTTTGTATCCTCGCTGCAAGGTGCTACTGCGGTGCTCGATAGTTTCCCGTATGGCGGTTGCCTGACCGTCCTTGAAGCATTGAGCGTGGGCGTGCCGGTGGTGACGCTGGCGGGTAGCTCGCTGCGCGGGCGTCTGGGTGCAGCGATTCTCTGGCAGATGGCGGATGGTGTGGCCGCGGCGGGGCATGTGGCGGAGGCTGCGACGCTGCGCGCGCTCGTCGCGGCGGACGAGGAGGAGTATGCGGCGACAGCTTCGCGGCTGGCGACCGATCCGCCGTTCAGGGAGCGATGTGCTGCGGCTGTGGAGCTTGGGTACGGAGGAGGATTTCATCGCAACGCGGCAGCTGCAGACGACTGGGCGGATTTCATCCGCCATGCTGCGGCAGATGCCTCGACGCTGAGGCGGCAGCAGGGGCTGACGCAGGACCAGTTGCTGCGACGGGCGCAAGGGGCGGCTGCACCGGTGCCCCCCATCTCGATAAGCGTGCTCGGTGGGGGCGCGAGCGGCAACGGGGGCGGCAGTGGGGGTTCCGCGACGCTCACGCAGGGTTCGGACTTTGCAATCCGGGTGGAGATGAAGGGGGCGGAGGGGCTTGCGCAGCCGTGGCAGTCGCTGTGCGTGCGGCCCGGCGGCGGGCGGCACAAGACGTATGGCTGTGTGCGCGCGGAGGCACTGCGTTGGGATGGGACGGCGGCGCTTTTGCACGCTAGTGGATTCGACGCGGGCGAGCACACGGTTGCTGCGGCGCTAGTGGACAAGTGGGGGCGGGCGGTGGCAACTGCAACACCGCTGCGGCTGTTTGTGGGCGAGGGCAGTGGCGATAGCGGCGGCGGCGGCAGTGCTGGCGACAGTGCCGGCCGCGGCGTTGGAGGCGAGTGGCGGGTGGGCGAGCGCGTCGCACTGCTGGTGGAGACGCGGCGGCACCCGCTGCTGGGCGCCGTCGTGGGGACTGTCTGCGCCGCGCTTGGACCAGCGTGGCCAATCCAGATCTTCCATGGCCCGGACAATGGCGCTTGGCTCGCAGCGCTACCGCGGTTGCGCAAGCTGCGGGAGGCGGGCTTTGCCATCACGCTGGTGGCGCTGGACGCGCGGCTGGGCGACCCGCTGCCGCTGGACACGCAGGCGCGCTACTCCTTCCTGCTTGCGAGCGCCAGCTTCTGGCGACGCGTCACGGGTGAGCGCGTGCTGCTGTTCCAGACAGACGCTGTGCTCTGCGGCCCTGCGCACCCGGAGCGCCCCCGCATCGAGGATTTCGACGCATTCGACTACGTGGGCGCACCATGGGCGATTGGCCTGGCATCAGGGGGGCAGCGCGGCCACCCTGTGTGCGCAGAGTTTGCGCCTGAGCGCTGCGTGGGCAACGGCGGCCTCTCGCTGCGACGCCGCTCGCTCATGGTGCGCGTGTGCGAGGCCTTCGTGTGCAACCGGCTGGAGGACCAGTTCTTCGCGCTGCACGCGCCCATGGTGGGCGGCGCGCTGCCGGACGAGGCAACAGCGCTGCGTTTCAGCGTGGAGGGTGTGTACGACGGGCAAACCGTGCCCTTTGGCGTGCATGCGCCGCACAAGCACCTGAGCGGTGAACAGCTTTTCGAGCTCCTGCGGCGCTGTCCCGAGGCGAAGCTGCTGCTCGGCTTTGAAGTGGGCTTCAACATCGAGCGCATCAACTCCACACGGCTGGCCGACGCGAGCGATCCGCCACTGCCGCGCAGGGTGGTGCATATATAAGGACGTGCATTCTGTCCGTGCCAACACTACACCAGGTCCGCCCCCAATGACGAAGCACGAAGCACGCAGCACACGCTACAGAACGACCATAGTAAAAGGACCTGCCAACTCTGAAAAGACGCAGTCTCACTTGGCGCTTTAGGAACGTGCAACATTCTTGGGCAGTGCCTGTCGTGAAGGTCGCACATTCTTATGTGTCATACAAGCTTACGCTTACACAGTCTAAGCTTAGTACAGCTGTATACGCTTATCTTATTTGGTCGCGGCCGCTCTCCCCCGAACATCGTCGTTGCTAATCGCTAAGCAATCTATCAATCAGCCATGGCATCGTCTCCACCCGCTCCGCGCTTGCGGCTGGTGCCTGCACCGCCGCTGCCGCCACCTCCAGCCGTGCCCTCCGCTCCCGCCACATCCGGCTTGCGCTTGGCGGCACAGCGCGCGACCTCCTCCGCGCTCGGCTCCGGCCGCATCTCCGCGTCACCCTCGGTGGGCACGTAGTCGAAGTGCTCCGGGTGCCGGATCGTCGTCGTTGGCGTGTAGGGCTTGCCTACGAGGTATGAACCCCACCCTGCTCCAGTGGCCATACCTCCCTGCAAACGCGGGCAGCTCGAAAAAGCCGCGCGCGCCGTTCTCCGCAAAAGTGAAAAGAGGGGATTGCGGTTTCAAGTTATGGAGACGGACTTGGCGGAGGTGCTCTTCCCCCACGTTTTGGGACCTGCCGTTGTGGCGTTCGTGGGGGGAGGGGGCAAGACGTCGCTTATGTTTGCGCTGGCGCGGCAACTGGCAGCGTCGCGTGGCTTGCGAGTGCTCTGCACCACCACGACCAAAATGCTCCCTCCTGTTGCCCCGCGCGACAGTGATGCAGTCGTGTCGACCGACGACCTAGACGATGCACTGGGCCAGGTGGCTTTGGCGATGCATAGCAGCAGCGATGGTGCCGGCTTTGGCGGCGGAGGGGGGCGCGTGGTTGCGCTGGTGGGCGCAAAGCGAGACCAGGGAGGGGTGCGAGCTTGCGGGGTTTTGGCTGCGTGGATCCCGCAGTTTTTGCGTGCAGCTGACAGGGGCTGCTGTGACGTGGTCTTGGTGGAAGCGGATGGCTCACGACGGCGTCCGCTCAAGGCCCCGGCGCCACACGAGCCCGTCCTGCCCGCCGGTCTCACGCACGCAGTGGCAGTGTGCGGCATCGACGCACTAGGCGCCGTGTTGGACGAAGACGACGGCGCTGTTTTTCGTGTGCCAGAGGTAGCGGCTGTGACGGGGCTCGCGTTGGGCTCGGTCTTGACGGCGGAGGCCCTAGCCGCGTGCATCGCCCAGCGCGGCGTGTGGGGAGTGCCAGCCGCTGGCGTTGTGTTCGCTTGCTGCGTGAACAAGTGCGACGACGAACCGCGTGCAGCAAGGGCACGAGAGGTGGCTCGCTGCGCGGAGCGCTACGCGCCTGACTTGTTTATTGTAGCGGGTCAGGCAGAACGCGGCCGAGGCCTTGTGTGGCCGAACAGATAAACTCGGCAGCTTATTAGTGCCTCTAATAAAGCAATACAATATAAAAGCTAAAAATAAGACTACAGCTGGGTACGTCTGCCGATTGTCGGCGCTCAGCTCCAAATAATTCGAGATTCGAGCGCGAGCGAGGCGGAGCACGACGAGTAACCGCGGCGGTGCGATGGTAATCTTCAACTTACAACCATCGACTCCTTCGCGCGGAGCCACGCTGACGGCGCGTGAGCACGCCGTGGGGGCGCGCGCCGGAACCGGCCTCGGTCGTACGGTGCGCCAATGTTACCGGTTTTGTATGTTTGGTAGTGTTTGGGGAGAGGTTAGGGAGATGACCCCATGGACGACAGTCGCAACGCCCTTCTGGATAAAGCTTTTTTGTCTCTCATATTTTTTCGAGAGCTGTGCGAGCCACAGAAGCTCCGCTCCTCGAACTGCTTCGCCCCGCCGCACCCCCCCTTGCTTCGCCCTTGCCTTGCGGTTCAACTATCCTGCTACAACACAGGTGCGTACCACTGCCCGCGAACCGTGCGCGCGCCCAGCGCTGGCCCACGCCTACCGGCCCGCCGCCCGCAGCCCGCCGCCGCCGCCCGCCGCCCGCCGTGCGCCGCCCGCCGCGCGCCGTGCATGCTGCCCCAGCGTTTTATTGGCCCCTCCACCTCCTGGAGTTATTCGGGGAGGAGTTATTCGGGTTCGCCTGATGCCCCCTGATGCCGGAGATTCAGTTGGAACGGGACCCAGACGCGTTGGAACAAAGACTTTGTCGCACGAGATCTGTCGGGCGTTCTGCTTCGCTTTTTCCTGCACCGGCGTTGTCTTAGATCCGCATCCTGCAGCGGCGCTTTTGCGCATGCTGCAACCGGCCTACCAGCCTGCTCATGGGATGCGAATGAGTCATACCGACGCTACAACTAACTCGCGCACTCCTCCTCTACTCCTCTGCTACGCGTACATGTACATGTAAACCACGCAGATTTAAGATTGGTGCCGAGATGCGTGGTCGAAAATGCCGCCGATTGACGCGGATTTGCTGCGCAGCTGATGACATTACTCTCTGGCTGCGCCAAGACCGCCTCGATGCGTCACGCGCGCGTGCCGCTGCTGGTGCCGACAGCGATGCCGATGCGCAGCGGGGGAAGACCTGGCGTCGCCTATGGTACATAAAAATACTATGGTACATAAAAAGCTTGCCAGTTCTAGCGTCTAGCCAACATGCAGGAGCTCAAAGCCAACGTCCTGTTGCAGCGATCTGATCTTCGCGCAAGTTTCCTCTTTGCCCGCTTCACTCGCAATGGCATAGGCCGGAGCAGCACCGCGCGGGTTGGCGCCGAGCAGCCGCCGGAGCGCTGCGCGCTCCAGCTCATGCGACGGGCGCATGACGAGCAGCTCCAGCGGGAGGCGGTCCCGCGCGTCGGTGGCTGCTCCACCTCCCTCAAAGACGCTGAGCAGCACATTCACGGCTGCAGCGTCGCACGGGCGCGGCCCCTCTGCCACGCAGTGGATGGGCAATCGGCGCATGCCAGCAGGGTCGGGGCCCAGTGGTGTCGATGCTCCGTCCTCGTGCGCCTCCAGCAGCGCCTCCATCACTTTGGCATCGTTCAGCGCCGCACCGCCAACCGCGGCGGCGCCAGCAGCCTCCCTAGGCGCATCGGCGCCATCTGCCGCGCCGCAAGCCAAGTGAAGCGGCAGCCGGCGGAGCCTATCCTTCTTCGCCGCACCCTGTGGGAACGCTGCGAGCAGCAGTCGCACAGCGCGCAGTGAGGCGCGACGGCACGCGCAGGCCAGGTGCAGCGGCAGTGAGGTGAGGAAGCCCACGGCGACGCTTGCACCCTGCGGGAATGCCTCCAGTAGCATGCTCATGACAGAGGTGCGCACGAACTCGGGATTCGTGTCGCTCACGCCGCCGCCGCCACCGCCATCTCCAACGCCACCGTTGATCGGTGCAGAAGGCATCGCAACCATGGCCCCCGCGGCGATCATACCGACCTCCGCTGCGGGAGGCTCAGTCGCAGCGTCGGTCGCCGCGTTCGTTGACACAGCCTCAGCGTTGACACAAACAAAGTGCAGCGGCAGCCAGCCGCCGCCACCCACACCACCCGCACCGCCACCGCCTCCCGCACCCTCGCCCTCGCCTACAGCGCGAGATGCGCTGCGCGGGAATGCTTCCAGCAGTGCCTCAACCGCCTCAGCCGGGGGCAGCGGCCGCGCACATAGCAAGTGCAGAGGTAGCATGCCATTGCCGTTGGTCTCTTTCGCAGCCGCTGGGTGCGCCTTCAGCAGCGAAAGTGCGATCGTCGCGCACACTGCCATATCGACGGCTGCTGCCAGTGCCGCGCCACCCGCAGCCGATACCGCGGCGGCAGCGGCGGCGGAGGGTGGAGGCGCAGGGGCGCACGCAATGTGCAGTGGCAGCTGGTCGCGTCCATCGAACTCCTTCGCGCCTGCAGCATAAACCTGCAAGAGCCGGTGCACGATGCGCGCGCCAACGCTTCCCTCTGCCGTGCCATCTCCGGTGCCACCACCACCCACTACGGCCGCAGCTGTTGCAGCCAGGTGTAGTGGCAGCGCCTCGTCGGCGTCGACCTCCGATGCACCTTCAGCGTAAGCTTCGAGAAGCAATGCCAGCACTGCTTCGGCAGCGCTGCGGGGTTTCGCCGCCTCCACAGCTTTGGCGACGCGTGCAGCCTTGGCTGTGGCCGCTGCGCTTTCTGCTGGTGTCGGCGGCCGTCCACCCACTGTGATCGCAAGAGGCGTAACGGTGGCAGTGGTGGCCGCCGTCGCCTGTCCCGCCAACTCCCCCTCGTCGTCCTCCTCGGGAGCTTCCTCTTCCCACGCAACCCCACCGGGCGCCCCAGCCCTGGGCACAGAGGCATAATGCAGCGGCAGCCGGCCGTGGGCATCTGCGCGGGCCGCCGCCTCTGGTGCTGCCGCCAGAACCTTGCGAACAGCTCGTACGCTTGGCTCGGAACTCCCGGCCAGGTGGTGTAGCGGCAGCGCCCCGTCGGCATCGCCTGCGTGAGCACCTCCCGCAGCGTGCGGCGAGGGCGCTGAGCGCAGCAGCAGCGATATGGTGGGGAGCGAGGGGCGTGGCTGCAGGCACGCAATGTGCAATGGCAGCATGCGCTGCTTGCGCAGCCGACGTGGTGCGGCGGGCGGCGCACCAGTGCGTGACAGCGTCTCCGTGAATGATGCGTGGTGCACCACACCACTGCTGTGCGGGTTTGCGGGCAGTGCAGTGGCGGCTTGAGGGGCATGAGCAACCATGCTGGATTTCTTCTGTTCCGCTGCTGCATCCGCCGAGGCCTTCGCTGCCGCCTTCGCCGCTGCTGCCCGCTTCGCCGCGCGCTCTGCCTCACGCGCAGCCGCCGCTTTCTCCACGAAATCTTCCACCGTCGCCTCTTCGACGCTCTCGTCCGCCGCCATCACGCATGCAGGGTCCGCCGCGAGCACGACCCGCAGCAGGGCGTCGGCCACGCGCTGCTCTGCGTTTTCGCATGCCGCCACCTCGGCAGCCGCCGCTGCCACTGCGGCGGCAGCAGCTGCGACATCCACCTTCCCGCCGCTGTCATCCGCGCCCGCCGCCTCGGATGCCCCAGCCGCCAGCAGCGCAAAGGCACGCAGTCGGGCCAGGCGCTTCTGCTGCCCACACACGGTGTGCACCGCCAGTTGTCCACGCTCGTCACGCTCCATCGCAATCTCTGGGGCCGAGCACAGCAGCACGGATGCCGCCTCCACGCTGAAGACATTGACAGCCGCTGCCGCCGCTGCGAGCTCAATTGCCGTGCACGCCGCCTCAGAACCGCCAGTCTCCAGCGCCGCTGCTGCCGCGGCCGCTGCCTCCTCCTCTGCCATAGCACCGCCTCGCACGACCATGTGCAGAGCCAGCCGCCCTGCGCCGTCGCGCACGCGTGCCGCGTTCGGGTGGGCTGCCACCAACCGGCGGATGGCTTCCACTGCCGCCGCGCACATCGCTGCAGCCGGGCGCGCACAAATCAGATGGAGTGGAAGCGCACCAGCGATGCTGAACGAAGGCGGCAGCCCAAGGGCTGCACCGCGCTTCGTAGCGTTGACATTGTCGTCTGCAGGTAGAGGCATGGGCTGGCCGAAGTCGGCGAGCAAGACCGAGAGTACATCGGCGTCAGGCTCCCGTTTCAGGCAGATTACATGCAGCGGCAACAATCCATCCTGATCAATTGTCTTCGCCGCGTCCGCACCGCCCTCGCACTTGAGCAGCGCCTTCACCATCGCTGCGCATGGCGATGCACGGCGCACGCAAAGGTGGAGTGGGAGCACCCGCACAATCCGGCGCCAACGGCGCCAGCGCCCTGCTGCCCCTGCCGCGAGCATTCCCTCACCCGCGACCGTCGCGCCCACCATCATCAGTGGGTCCACGCATACCTCCGCCTGCACCCAACGCATTGCAGCCTCAGGCCAAGCATTCAGCAGCGCCACAACGGCTCCTATGGGGCGGTTGCGCCGCACAGCGAAGTGCAGCGGGAACCAACGGCCACAGCTCCCACCCCAGCCGCCCTGCAGCGGCGGTGGGACGGCTTCTGCCATCGCCCCGCCCTGTGCTGCTTCCTCGTCCTCGTCACCAGTGGCACCAACCCGCGCGGCCTCTTTCGGGCCGCGAATGAATGCATCGATGAGTGCCTCGACCGCATCGATGCATGGGTACTCCTTGTCAGCTGCAATGTGCAGTGGTAGTGCGTCAGGCGCGATCGGTAGTGGCAGTGCGCGCCCCTCGTACATAGCAGCCACTGCACTCTCCGCCCAGATGGCAGCAGTCCGAGCCTCGTCGTCAGCAGCAGCGGCTACGCCACCACCGCCGCGTGCGTCTGCTGACCCCTTGCCACCACTAGACTTGGCAAGAGAGTGCTCAAAAGTGCGCGGCCGGGTCAGCTCGTAGGCGTATGGAACGCTTATCTCTGAGCACTCGCGGCCCTTTGTCCCGCCGAGACCCTTGGGCCCCGTCGGGCCACTCGAAGCGTGATCCGCAGCACGCGGCGGGCGGCAGCCCAAAAGCTGGGAAATGAGCGACAGGCTAGGATGCTCGTGGTCCAAAGCAGTGTGCAGTGGCACCCAGCCACGCGCGTCTTTGCGCGCGACGCCCATCGGAAATTGTGCGAGCAGCAACTCCGCCGTGGCACCAACGGCAGCCCCACCACGCCCACCGCAGCTCGCTGGTGATCCCAGCGCGTGCAGTGGCAGCTCCCCATTGTTATCGGCGCAGCGAGCTGCCGCCTTCGCCATCGCCACTGCGGCCGCCTCCTCATCTTCCTCGAGATTGCCATCCAATCCTGAGGTGGAAGAACGACGCCGGCCATTTAGCTTCGAGCCACGACGCTGCTGTGCGCGTGCGTGGCAGGAGAGCAGCGCAACTGGGTCGGCTTCAGGTAGACGACCATGAAGAAGCACAAATGTGGCGCCCGCGCCAGCATTGCTGGCGCTGAGCTCGGCAACCATCTCCCGCCCCACTACGATAGGCTCCGGCGCGGGCGCAGGCTCGCCTTCGACGGATGCAGCCATTGCCTTGGCGACTGCGGCCTCGGACGCTGCCGCAGCGGCCGCGCCAACGGCAGCAGCGACGGCGGCTGGTGGGTTGACAGTCCGCAAATCTCCCCAAATAGCTTGCAGCGTAGCGCAAGCGGAGTGCAACGGAATGCGCCCGTCTCCCGCGCGCTGCACGCCCGCTTGGCGGTACACCTGAAGCAAGCTATGCAGTAGCTGCGGCGGCACAGATGCAGTACCAAAGCCTGGCGCTGCCCCTGCTTCGTGCCCGGCCAACAGGTGAAGTGGAAGGTTCTCTTGCGAATCGGCGATGGCAGCAGCTCCGCTGTAAGCATTAAGAAGCAACTGCACAGCCGTGACTGCGCCATCTCTTTCGTGAGCGCCATCGTCGCCGTTGCTAGCGACACAGAAAGCTTTCTGGTAGCATGCGACGTGCAATGGCAGCCGCCCGTCTGACTTCGCTGGCTGCTTCGCCATCTCAGGCCCCAGGGCGAACAGCACGCGAATCAGTGTCGGGTCGGGCGCGCGGCGCCGCAACTCATACATGAGGGCGGAGCGGCCGTCCGCATCGAGGACTGCAGCGGCTGCAGCAGCACCGCCACTGAGCGGCAGTGGCAACGGTAAAGGCAGTGACTTCGCACCCAGCAGTTCGGCACTCTGCGCGCTTGTGCTGGTAGTTGCTTTACCGCGCTTCTTACGCCGG
>Ga0308021_10001188_pt1 | contig 11906 bp, 8 predicted proteins | sample Neamet351_FD_201296 | JGI IMG/M metagenome (GOLD analysis project Ga0308021, IMG submission 201296) | Marine microbial communities from water near the shore, Antarctic Ocean - #351 | ecosystem: Environmental > Aquatic > Marine > Unclassified | place: Southern Ocean | collected 2014-10-02
CTTTGATGCACTACTGTCTAGCGCTGCTGACAACCACCCGCTAGGCGATGCCATTTTATCAGCTGGCGTGTTATTTGAAGATCCGATACAGATAGCGACAATTCTTGTGTCCATGCTGTTTGGTATTCTAGGCTTGCCGCATATATTAATGCGCTTATTTACCGTTCCGACCATGGTTGAGGCCAAGAAGTCGGTATTTTATGCGTCTTTGTTCATGGCCTACTTTTATCTAATGTTGGTGGTATTGGGCTTCGGCACGGTTATGCTGCTGTATAACAACCCCGAGTTCTTTACTTCGGGCGGAAAAATCATTGGTGGCAGCAATATGGCGGCGATACACCTGGCCACTGCTGTAGGCGGCGATTACCTTACCGGCTTTATGTCAGCGGTAACCTTTGCCACCATTCTTGCCGTTGTCGCGGGTTTGACCGTGTCAGGTGCAGCGGCCATTTCTCATGACCTCTACGCCGAAATGATTTGTAAGGGCAAGCCTGACCCGGCAAAGGAACTAATGATTACACGCGCTACTACCATTGTAATTGGCATAATTGCGGTGGTGCTGGGGGTCTTGTTTCAGAATGAGAATGTGGCGTTTATTGCGGCAATGCCTATGGTCGTCGCAGCATCTGTCAATTTCCCCATTCTGTTTTTATCCTTGTTCTGGGAGGGTTTAACTACGCGCGGCGCGATCATTGGTGCTGTTGTGGGGATGATTTCGTCGGTTTTGTTAATCGTCATAGGGCCTCAGGTATGGGTGTCTGTGCTCGGCTTCGAACAGGCACTGTTCCCCTATGACTATCCGGCGCTGTTTACTTTACCGCTAGCACTAGTCGTCACCTGGGTGTTTTCCGTCACGGATAAATCGGCTAGAGCTACTATAGACCGGGAGAATTATTCCAAATTGCTCTTGCGCTCGGAATATGGTCCCCAAGAGGGCGAGTTGGAAGTCGCCCGCCACTAATGCACCTCGCCAGCTAGCTTCACAACGTGGGACGCGCGCATTGTGAAGCTATTTCGCAGTGATTATTCTGCCTCTGCCTCTGCCTCTGCCTCTGCCTCTGCGGGGCGGTGAGGTGCACTGGGCGCTTTGGCGTCTTCGTAGGCAGTCCATGACAGTTCAATCAGGTACTTATGCACGGCCTCAACTTGGGCAGGAGACAGTAAGTCACTGAAATCCCCCATACCTTTATCCACTCGTGTGCCTCTGAGCAGTATGTCATCGAATTCAGTGTGTACTTCTGCATTCATGCGCCGCAGGTCGGGTATACCCGCTCCGCGCCCATCGATATTGGCATGGCACTTGGCACACTGCCGTAAAAATAAATTTTCGCCCTGGGTGATCTGGTCTGGACTACCGCTTCGCAGTACTGGGGGAATGGGGAAGCCACCGCCTTCGGTATGCTCCAGTGGTGGTCTTTTGGGTACTTCGCCGCCGCCAAGTTTGAGCACGATCAATCGACCCTTATTGCCGTACTTGTACGCGGCACTACCTGGGACGGATACTTGCCCAATACCGCCTCCTTCACCGCCCAATATAGCGACATATTGCTCACCATCAATGGAGTAACTCATAGGGGCCGCCATTAATCCCACCGCCAGATCAATACTGGTGAGCTGCTCGCCGCTGGCTGCATTAAGTGCGACAAATTCGCCAGTAGAGCGACCCTGGAAAACCAGGTTGCCAGCGCTTGTCATGACACCGCCGCCGTTCCAGAAAGCGTACATTTCGCCCACCCAGGGGCCCGATGTTTCCTGTTCCCATGCCAAGGTTTGGGTGACCGGATTCCAAGCGCGCAAAAAGCCACGTACCGTGGTGTCGGGCTGACCCTTGGCCAAGACTTCCAGTGCAGGCAGGGTTTTAGCAATTGCGCTGTCCAATCCCCATTCTCCCCTGGTAGGAAATAGATATAGGGAGATGGAGTTTATGCCACCCTTAATGTATTCGAAGGGCTCGCTGGGCATGGTCCAGATTGCCGCCGCTTCCTGCACAGGGATGTATACCAACCCGGTGTGCGGATTGTAGGCCATGGGTTGCCAATTATGCGCGCCGGCGGGGCTGGGGAAAATCAGCTTTGGTTCATAAAAATATTCAGCCTGACTGGTTTCCACAGGTCGGCCAGTGGCCATATCAATGTGGCTGGCCCAGGTTGTGGTGGCGAAAGGTTCAGCAGAGAGTAGTTCACCTGTGATTCGGTCGAGTACGTAGAAAAACCCGTTCTTGGGTGCCTGCATTATGACCTGGCGTTGCTTTCCTTTGATGGTGAGGTCAGCGAGAATCATTTTCTGGGTGGCGGTGAAGTCCCAGTTGTCACCAGGCGTAGTCTGGTAGTACCAGACTAGCTCTCCGCTGTCCGGGTCTAAGGCGAGTATAGAAGCTAAATAGAGATTGTCTCCACCGGAAGGGCTGCGCAATTTGCGTGGGTAGGGTGCGGCGTTACCGGTACCCACATAGAGTAAGTTGAGTTTGGGGTCGTAAGCCATGGCGTCCCAAACCGTGCCGCCCAGTCCCACTTGCCACAGGCTGTTGGGGTCCCAGGTTTTTGCCGCAGTGGCTAGCTCGGGATGCTCGAAGCCATTTCCCGGGTTGCCCGGTACGGTGAAGAAGCGCCAGCGCTGCTGACCGCTGGCTGTGTCGTAGGCAGTAACATACCCGCGAGCGTCAAACTCTGCACCGCTGTTACCGATTAAAACCATGTCTTTGGCGATATAGGGTGCGCCGGTAATGGTATATCCACGCTCGTGGTCGGTTATGGTGTCTTGCTTCCACACCACGGAACCGTCTTTTATATCAAGTGCGTAGAGATAACCATCAAGTGATGCTACGAACACTTTCCCCCTCCAAAGGGCGAGTCCGCGGTTTACTACACCGCAGCAAACGCGGCGTATCGAAGCGGGATTTATCTGCGGTTTAAAGCCCCACAGTTCCACTCCGGTTTTGGCGTTTAAGGCCGTTACTGTGCCGGTGGGGCCAGTGGCATACATCACCCCGTCTACAACGCTAGGTGTAGACTCGAAGCCGTGTTCAGAGTCGAAGTCGTAGTGCCAGGCGTAGCCCAGCTCGGCTACGTTAGATGTATCAATTTGTTTCAGTGGAGAAAAATAAGTCTGCTGGAAGTCGCGACCCCCGGTTAACCAGGTGCCCGGTTCGGTGTCGAGTTGCAGCAAACGTGTTTGGTTTATTTCACGGGAGGGTGATACAGTTTTACGTTCGCCACACCCTGCCAATAATACTGCGAACGCAATAAGAAAAATGGCGATAGTACGCTGTAGCACATTCGCTGTGGGTACGACTGCCGTAATGGCGTTCACTGTGTTGTTCCCGATCAAAATAATATCCTCCTTCACCAGCAAAAATGCCGCATTTATAGTTTGTATAGTGCTATAGGCTAAGCTGAGAGTCTTGCGCCAGACAGAAGTCGAAAGTTGACTGTGAGCGAATTGTCCAGTGGAGGGGCGTACTCGCAAGACTTGTGGCTTGAGCCCAAATAGGCAATACTTCTGCACCACATTAGAGCGTGGCACCACAGGGTGTGCGCTTGAACTTTGGACTAATAATGGCATGACGGCGTTAAGTAAAATCAATCAGCTGCCCTCCCAGCAGCGCTTTGACTATTTCTGTAGTCAGGTGGCCGAAGCTTTTTGCCCGATGGCTTGTGAGCCCCGCCTGGACACAGGCCTAGAGTTTACTGGCGCCATACGACAGCAGCAGTTGGGCGAGGTTGGTTTTGCCGCGATCAAGAGTTCTCCGCTGGATGTGTATAGGCGCCGCAGCCACATTGCGCAGATTAGCGACGCGCTCTACTTGGTGAAAGTTCAGGTCGAAGGCGAGGGTGTAGTGCGTCAATGCGGTAGGGAGGCGCACCTTTATCCCGGTGATTTCACCATGTGCCTGAGCTCAGAGCCCTATGACTTACACTTTGCGTCGCAATACTCCCAGGTTGTTTTAGCCGTACCCCAGGCTTTAATGGAAGAGTGCGTTAAAGTGCCCACACAGCATTTGGGCGTACGTATGGATGCGTCGGTGGGTGCCAACGGTTTGTTCTCTCAATTTGTTACTTCTATAGCCCAGAGGCTGGATACCATGGATGGCGTTCTTGCCCAGCGCCTAGAAACAAATGTTCTGGACCTTCTGTCCACCACGCTGGGTTATGCGCAGGAGACGCAAAAACGCGACCTACTGAAAGACGGCGTGAAGCGTGAGTATGTCCAGCGTATCAAGCACTTTATTCGTCGCAACCTAGACAATGAAGAGCTGGGGCCAGAGAGTATCGCAGGTGCACACGATATATCCAGCCGTTACCTGCATATGTTATTTACTAGTGAAAATGTGTCAATTTCGCGCTATATCCAGCAACTGCGGCTAGAATATTGCCGTTCGGCGTTAGGAGACCCCGGGTTTTCGGACTACTCTGTTTCAGAAATCGGATATCGTTTTGGGTTTAAAGACGCTTCACATTTTAGCCGATTGTTTAAATCGGAATACCAGCAAACGCCTGCTCGTTATCGTAAGGATTATCGGCTCGCATAGATGCTTTGTCGGCCACTGCCCTCTCTCCTCGCAGTCAGTTAATTTCGCTTAAGGGGGTAATCGCACCGTTGTGCTGCACGACAACGGCAGACAATTGTTGTGCACACTTTAATGAAGACATGAGTGACCCTCCAGTTAAACGCTCAGCGAGGTAGCCTGCATTAAACGAGTCTCCAGCACCGGTTGTATCTAGCGCTGCAACGGGCTTCGCCGCTAAAGTGACATGACCTTCAGGAGCGAAGGCATGGGCGATTAAATCGGGGCCTTTTATGACAATTTCAGCGATGCCGAAATCCTGGTAAAAGCGTTTGCAGTGTTCAATATTGGTCACACCCCACAGGGCGGCGTCATCATCGATTGTAGGTAGAATGAGATCACATAGTGGAAGAACCGCCCGGTAGCTGCTTTGAGCTTGCTCCAGGTCATCCCAAAGTAGCGCACGATAATTGGGGTCAAAGATTATTGTGACTCCTCGGGAACGCAAGTTCACAAGTAGTGCGAGGAAGTTTTTTCTACCACTGTGCGTTACAGCAAGAGTTATGCCGGTGAAGTAAAAGGCGTCGATGTCATCAGTGAGAAAATAAGGCTGATCAAACAACTGTCTGACAGGGCTACTGCTACGCCAGTAGCTGAACTCGCGCTCACCGTGCTCATCATTACTAATGGCATACAGACCTATATTCTCGCCGGGTACTCGCTCGACATAGGTGCTATTGATTCCCTCAGCCTGCATTTGAGTAATAGCGGTATCGGAAAACACATCACACCCAAGGCGAGAGACATAATTGACGCTTAAACCCGCACGGGCCAGATACACGGCAGTATTAAAACTGTCCCCTCCTATCCCCGGTTGATAGAGGCCTGAGTCAGCTAGTCTTGCCATCTCCAGCATTACTTCGCCTGCGCAATAAATCTTTATCTTATTTATGACTACTGACCCCTGTGCGGCCTAGAGCATATGCCAGCAGCCTATGTGTTATCACGCTAGCGAAATTACAGTAATGCGACAACGGACTTTAGCTCGGTATACTGCAGGAGAGCTTCATAGCCATTTTCTCGCCCCCAGCCAGACTGCTTGTAGCCGCCAAAAGGAATGGCCATATCGGGAATACCGTGACAGTTTATCCATAAAATCCCTGCTTTGATATCAGCAGCCGTTTTGTGCGCCCTACTTATATCTCGTGTCCAGATGCTTGCAGCCAAACCGTATTGGTTATCATTGGCTATGGCTGCAATATCGTCATCACTGCTAAATGGCATAACGACCAGCACTGGGCCAAATATCTCTTCGCTTACAATTTCCATGGTGGGATCTACATCTGCGAATACAGTCGGTTGGAGGAAGTAGCCACCTCCATTTTCAATTCGGTCGCCGCCCGCAATTATCCTTGCTCCACAAGAGCGACCGGATTCAATCATTGCCAGCACCGAAGCCAGATGCTTGGCTGAAATTAATGGCCCCATATCTAAATTTTCGGTTGTTGCGGGGCCAACGCGCATGTTTTTGGCGATGTCAGCAACGCCTGCCAGCACTTTTTCGTATATCGATTCATGTACATAGAGCCGAGAGCCCGCGACGCAAACTTGGCCAGCGTTTGAAAAAATACCCTGAGCAATTCCGGGTATGGCTTTATCGAGGTCAGCATCTTCGAAAATAATCACTGGAGATTTTCCACCCAATTCGAGCGAAACTTTCTTCAAATTTCCTCGCGCGGCATCAATAATATTTTTGCCCACTTGTGTGGAACCGGTGAATGAAATTTTGTCGACCAGTGGGTGTTCTGCCAACTGCTGTCCTACAGTTTGGCCGCCACCTAATAGTAGGTTGAATACCCCAGGCGGCAACCCCGCTTCTAAAAGGATTTCCCCAAGACGCACAGCGCTGAGAGGGGTTTCGGTAGCTGGTTTTAAAATGCAACTACAGCCAGCAGCGAGAGCTGGCGCTACCTTCCAGGCCGTCTGTACCAGTGGACCGTTCCAGGGCACTATAAGAGCGGCTACGCCTATGGGTTCGCGGCGGGTATAAATATGAAAATCCTGATCTGGTACGGTCGATAGTTGTTTAGTACTACCCTCAATTTTTGTGCACCAACCGGCAAAATAGCGAAAGCAATCAGCTGCAAATGGGATTTCTCCGTTTCTTGCGCCGGCAAAAGATTTTCCCGCGTCCAGCATCTCAAGTTCTGCGATTTCATCGGCATGGTGTTCTAGCAAATCTGCGGCGCGCCATAAAATTTTGCCCCGCTGGGAAGGCGTGAGTCCTGTCCACGCGCCCTGATCAAATGATGTTCTAGCGGCAGCAACAGCGCGCTCGGTATCCGCTCTTGTGGCTATCGCAGCAGTGGTAATAACTTGGCCTGTCGAAGGGTTATAGACGTCCGATACCTTGCCATCTTCGGACCCAGACCAATTTTCTCCGATGAGCAAAGGCTGAACACACTTCAGACGCTGGGCCACTAGTGGCGATACCTGGAATTTTCGCGACATTAATTTTCACCCATATATTCGGTTAATGCAGCCAATACAGCTTCATTCTCATTATCCAAGCCTACAGTGATACGCAAAAATTGGTCTGAACCACCGGCGGGCCGTGGAATAATCCCCTTCGACTGCAGGAAGGCCGCTGCCGCGCTACCGCTCTTTCCGCTGTGCTTGGAAAACCGCAGTAAGTAAAAGTTGGCTTGGCTGGGAACCACCTCGATTCCCAGTGCTGTCAGAGCGCTGGAAATACGTGTAAGCCACTGGGCGTTGTGTTGACGTATCCCTTCAATATACTGTGGATCTTTTACTGCTGCCGCCGCGACCGTAAGCGCAACGCCGTTGGTATTGAAGGGAGTGCGAATCCTCTGCACTAGCTCAACAATGCCCGCTGAACAGTACGCCCAGCCAATACGAAGAGATGGCAAGCCATATATTTTCGAGAAAGTGCGGGTAACGACAACGTTATCAAATTCCTCGGCTAGAGCCAGGCCCGTCGCATAATCATCGGCGGTTGCATACTCTGCATAGGCTTCGTCGATTAAAAAAAGGCAGTTATCAGGTAAGCCTGCGTGTAGTCGGCGCAGCTGGTCACCATTAATATAGGTCCCGGTTGGGTTGTTAGGGTTAGCAATGGTGCAAAATCGAGTCTTATCGGTAACCCTGGACAGCAATGCATCGACATCGATGCGGTAGTCTGTTTCCGGGGCGATCACCAGATCTGCACCCTGAGCGATGCAATGTATGTTACTCATTATGAAGCCATTTTCACTGAGCAGTGCTTCGTCGGCGCTGCCCACAAAGGCGCGAACCATAAGCTGGATAAGTTCATCGGATCCATTCCCGCATACGATGTGTTGCGGATCAAGATTGTGGACCTGGGCGATAGCGTTGCGCAAATCTTCCTGACTGCCATCTGGGTACCGGTTTAGACTTGTAACTGCCTGTTGATAAGCGGCGAGTGCCTTGGGAGAAGGGCCCTGAGAGGACTCGTTTGAAGACAGCTTGATAGGATTACGTACACCCTCGATGGTGCTTTTACCCTGTGTGTAGGGAGCCAGCCGCATCACGCCTGGCCTAGCTTCTAATACACTCACGCACACACCTCCTTACGATTCTGTGCCATCATCAGGAACGGCCACGGAGCGGGGAAGAATTCGTCCACTTTGACTTCGATAATTGACGGTCCATTCTCTTGGAACGCCAGGCGAATCGCCGCCCGCAATGACTCTGGATCATGCGCGGAAAAACCGGCTGCACCAAAACTTTCAGCTAGCTTCACAAAATCTGGATTATGCAGATCCGAACAGATAACGCGTCCCTCAAACCACTCTTTTTGCTGTCGCTGGACATTGGTAAAACGGCTGTCGTTAAATATAATGGTTACCAGCGGCAGTTTGTATTGAACGGCAGTAGAGAGTTCCTGGATATTAAACATGATCCCGCCATCGCCACTGACCTGAATAACCCGCTTATCCATATTGCCTGCCATAACGCCCAGCGCAGTAGCATAGCCATAGCCCAAGGTCCCCTGATATCCAGCACTGATGTGCTGACGCGGTTTGTAAACAGGAAAGCCGTACCAGGAGACAAAGCCCACTTGTGTAACTTCATCGACGAAAATACCGTCGCGAGGTAGCTCTTCACGTATAACATCCAGATAGTCCATCTGTGGGCCGACCTGTGCTCGTATCTGGGTATCGACTTCAGATCGAAGCAGCAGCAGCTCTTGCTCCCTGGATTCCGCCTGATAATCTACGGCTATTAGCGCGCTAGAAATGGCAGCTGCTAGGTCTGCGGAGTCGGCGACAATTCCCAGTTCCGGGGTGCAGATCCTATCGACCTGCGCAGGGTCAATATCCACGCGTATTAGCTGTAAGTCGTCATCTTTGCCCCACATCACTAGTGGCCAATGCAAGCGGGTTCCTATAGCCAGAACTGCATCGGCCTCTCCCCACAAGTGATGCCCCATAGGATGGTTGGCACTCAGGTAATGCTCTGCAGACACAATACCCTTTCCATTTCTAAATGCGACCACGGGAGCTTGCAGCCTTTCAGCAAGACTTACTATCTCGGGGCTTGCTTCCAGTGCTCCAGAGCCCACGTAAATGAGAGGCTTTTTAGCTTGGGTAAGTATTTCTACCGCTTTGGCAATTTGATCAGAGTCTATGGATGGTCTGGGGTATTCTGCTACACAAGGCAACAACTCAACATCAGCTTCTAATGCCATGATATCCATGGCCATTTCAATCTCAACGGGTCTAGGGCTGCCCGTCGTAAGCTGTTTGAAGGCTTCCTGTACTCGGCCGGGTGCATGGGCGGGCTGATCAATTCGTTCTGCCCATTTAGTGATGTGACGGATCATGCCCAGTTGGTCATCAATTTCATGAAGATCGCCATAGCCTTTGCCAATGGCAGTTGAAGGTATCTGGCCAGAGATACACAGAACCGGCGCATAGTTGGCCCATGCTGTACACAGCGCGCCAGATGAGTTTAGCAGGCCTGGTCCTGGAACAACGGCGTAAGTGCCTACCTTACCGGTAGACTTGGCGTATCCATAAGCCATGTACGCAACGCCCTGCTCGTGACGGGTGTGAATTAAGCGAATATTTTCGCCTTCCTTGTACATCGCATCAAAAAGGAAATCCAACTGCCCCCCGGGGAGGGCGAAAACAGTGTCTACTCCATTCACTCGAAGGGATTTAATTATGGCTTCAGCGCCAGTCATCATTGTCATTGATAGTGCCTCTTAATTTTGGGGTCCAGCGGCGCGTTTTCTTGCATGGCGGCGTCGGTAACGAATCAAAAAAAATGGGAATGCAATTAGATAGACCCAGACCATTGGGTTTTTTAGCGCTTTTCCCAGTGCTGAAACCACATCATTTGGACTGACAAAAACCCTGCTCTGCATTGCCTGACTTTCGTGGCTATGAATAATAAGATGGTCTTTTTTATATTCAAATAGACCAAATTCGAAATCGATATCTGCCAGTTTACTTTTGACTTTCATGATGTCAGCTCTTTTTTAGTCGGCCGGTCTCTTGAGCGTAGGCAATGCGCTTCTCAAGCAGCTTGGAGATATCTCCTGGCTCGTAACCCGCCGGAGGAGTGAATTGGCCTCTTGCATAAAGATCGTCAAACACTTCCTTGCAAACCTCAATTTTGTCCGCCAGCGCCCGTGGAGGTTTTCCTGACGGGAAGCGATTGGGTGGATAAATGGGATTGCTGTACATTTCCCGAAAGCCCTCGGTTCGTACATCGATCCAACAATTGTGATTGGTTCGAGTGCGGTAGTGGCGCAATGCTTCAATATCTATTGTTACGGAGAGAACTTGCTCGTTCGGATAGGGTGCTTCCCTTAAAAGCATCCCTGTGTAATCAATAGCAAAAGAATGACCAGGACAGAATGCCTTGGGGTAGTATTCATAATTTACGCTACCCCAGTTTGCACCAAGGAGGTAACACATATTGTCGTGCGCACGCGTACGTCGAGTAAATTTCCAAAAATCCCATGGTTCAGAAACGCCTTCTACTTCCTGGATTGCGCCTGGATGACAGATCACTTCTGCACCGTTATATCCCAGTGCTCTTGACACCTCTGGTGTGCATCCATCGTGGCAGGTCATGGTTCCCAGTTTACCGATTTCGGTATCGATAACGGGGAAGAAATCTTTAATTCCACCGCCAAAATGTGCGGTGTACTCATCTAAAATATCGTGAGGACTGGTGCCCAATCCCAGCGAAGCATTGATGTGCCATTTGTGGTATTTCAACACGACCTCACCGGTAGGACCTACAATGAAATTTGTATTGAACCAGCGGTCGGGAAATTCGGGGACCTGTTCGACGACCCCGCCACCGCAAATGTACAAACCATATTGCTTGGCAATTGCCCCCAACTGATCAATCTCAGGACCAGGAATGGTCACAGCCTTTTTCATCTGATCTTCAATTTTGCTTTCACCCTTGCCTGGCGTACCTACACCCTGCATAAAGTATTCGGGCAAAATGACCAGTCGCACAGGGATTTCCCAAAAATATCCCACACCAAAGTGGATCAGGTTGATAACACGATCCAGGTTCTTTTGGATTCCTTCCCTATCTTCTACAACAGTTACTTCTGGCTGAATAATTAGTGCCGTATAGGGTTCAATTCGCTCTCTCATTTAAATTCCCGCTATTGCTAAGTTAAAAGTGTTAAAAATCAAAATCGTCATATTCTTCAACGATACCCAGATCGAGCAAGATTTCATTGGCCGCAATCGTTCCCATTCCGGAGATGCCGCCACCCGGGTGACAAGACGGCCCTGTTATATAAAACTTTTTCACCGGGCCGCGATAGTTCGCATAATTAGGTATGGGCCTGAAGGCACCCATTTGCGCGAGAGTTCGCTCTCCCCCTGTTGTCACCCCGCGATGAAAACACAGGTTTGCGCGTTCTAGGCTAGGGCCAGTCTCCACGTACTGCGCTAGTATATTATCATCGGTCATGTTGGTCGTGTAGTTGCGCAGTTGCGTCAATAGGGTATTGCTGCAGTAGTCTGGGCCAATTGTTTCCCAGTCATCCCCATTGGCCAGATCTACCGGCACAAAGGTGTCCATAATTAAAGTGTGTTTTCCATCTGGCGCGCGTGTGGGGTCCATGGTGGTCCAGGCAGCCGTCCATAAAAATGGGTCACTGGGTGCCTGCCCTGCAGCAATCTCTCGGTATTGTTTGTCTATGTCTGCAACGGTGCTGAACATTCGCTGAAATGCTGTCTTATCCATATCGGGCCCATTCTTGAACTTGGGCGCTTCATCCAGTGCATAGTGGACCCGAGCGATGGTGATGTCTCCAAATGTAAATCCTCGGACTTTGTCTTTGAACCCGCTTGGCAAGTCTTTGTCGTCAAAACCTGTG
>Ga0308021_10001189_pt1 | contig 11901 bp, 11 predicted proteins | sample Neamet351_FD_201296 | JGI IMG/M metagenome (GOLD analysis project Ga0308021, IMG submission 201296) | Marine microbial communities from water near the shore, Antarctic Ocean - #351 | ecosystem: Environmental > Aquatic > Marine > Unclassified | place: Southern Ocean | collected 2014-10-02
ATGCCTTGCCCGTGGTCTGTACCTCACCCTCGTGTACCTCCATACGGAACGCCGCTCGTAGTACGGACTCGGATGGGTACAAGTCAGAATCGTACATACCACCAAGGTCATTGACTGCATTAGTCACCTGCCTAGCATAAACCTTAATGAACGCATCGACTGCCTCATCCCACTCGTCATTGGCTTGGGCCATCTCACGCATGAACTCGGCATAGTTAGCAGTGGGTAGTAAGTACCAGCCATTACCTATCCAAGGTAGGCAATACTTCTTGCCACGATTACGCAGTGTATTGCTGAGACTTTCAATACGCCTTAGTTCGGGTGAGTTGGGTATAGGACGCTTCTTGACTACTGCTGCACCTTCGGACGCATTCTTGTCACTAAGTACCTCGTCAGTTACTGCCCTGTCGGTCACTGGGCCACCCCACTTGGTGAACTCGATATGTACCAATCCAGCAGATGATGCAATGGTAGGTACAGTAGTTGCTATATCGTCTACCCCCTCGACTACCTCTTCATCGAACACAGGACGTGCCATCTCATATACCTCTACCTCTTCCTGCTTCTGGACAGGTTCTTCTACTGGTGCTGAAAAAGCTTGGGGTACCACAGGTGCCCTGCCGGAAGGTTTAGCTATGAACGGGTTGTCGGACTCGTCCTCTACCTCTTCATGCTTCTGCATTGCGGCCTCTGCAAGGGCTTCCGGTACTGGAAGCGATTCACTCCAATCCGCTGCGAACTCGGCGGCTAGGTCATTTGTATCTGTAGGACTACAGATAGGTTCTGCTTCAGTACTAGCGTTCTTGTTTAATAGATCTTGTAGCTTACCCATACTTACTCTCCAAATGTGTCTGTAGTTCTACAGACGGGATGAGCGAAGACGCTCGTTGGCATACTACGAGAAAATTACCAGCTCGTAATATTTACATATTATATCACATCTATCTGTTAGTGTCAAGCTGTTGTCAAACGTGGTGGAATAGGTAATGTCCTGCGTAACTATGTATTGTTCTTACATTGTAGCGGCGCAACCTTTTGATAAATAAGGAATGTTCGAATGTTCGCCTTTTGAAGGGTAATAGAGGGAGGTTAGCGTATGTAGAAGAAGACGAACATTAGAAGGGGATTGAAAATATGTTAGCTTGTTTTTTGAGAAAACGAACATTCTAATTCTAGAAATAGAAATAGATATATATAGGTAAGGTTAAGTACAATTACATAGGCAAAAGGCATTATTAATTACCACTAATAGCTACGTCTAGATATTGTACGCATGTTCTTTTAGAAAGCGAACATTGCAGGAACATTGTACTATTCACCGAACATTGCGCGAACATTACCTATCTGTAGTTCTACAGATGCAAATAGACTCGACGCGAGTCTCAGTCACTGGTATCAAAGCAAGTCCGGGATCTCCTACAGTATCTGTAGTTCTACAGATGTACATAAACATCTACTCGGCGCGGCCAGTATAACTGGTATCTAGTTTGATGAACCACCACCGCCTTGGGTATCTGTAGTTCTACAGATGTACATAAACAAACAGGTAAGTATGTGGGGTCAGGTCATGAATTGTTCTCATGCACACTCGACGCGGCAACGATAACTGGTGTCATGCTCGGCGCGACAACGATAACTGGTTTCAAATTTGAAACCAAAAAAAGCCTGATTAGAAATTAATCTAATCAGGCTGGGGTATTACTTAAAGGGTGGAATAAAATCTAATGTCACTTTAACACCTACATTAAGATTCGCATGGATAAGAGATATTATATTGTCCCATGATTTATCATTAAGCGGATGGTCGGCCTCTACCGCATGACCCCATGGATAAATGGTAGTAACTACTTCCGCACTATCATCCAGTGCTGGTAAGTGAGGAGCGGAGCCAGACATAAGTAGATATACAACTACTGATACAGTAATGCCGGAAGCAAAGCTAAGCAGCATGGGTAACATCCCACGATCTTGCTGTATATAAGCTTCATAACTTAGGAATATAGCCGAACAGGTGGCCAGTGTGAACATAACTAAAACTATTGAGCGTGTTGTGGTATTCATGATCTGTTCCTTAATGGTGCCCCCTATTACTAGGGGGCTATGGGTTTACGTTACTTAGATGGTGTAGCTTTAGGTATGTACATGCCGATCAATTCCTTAACCTGATCGTCCATATCGAAAGCCATCATGGCAGTACTGAATGCATGGTTCGCATCGCGTTGGTCTTCCAATGCTTCAACCAATTCAATGGATACCATGTCGCGTATGTTGTCGTCATACAGTACAGCGCCATTATCATCATTGGCTGTGTCACCAGCACCAACCAACTTAACAAGAATGGCTTGTTGTGCATCTACATTCTTAGCCAATCTTGTAAGCGCCTTGTTAGTAGGTTTCTTTACGTCATCAACCGTTTTACCAGTAGATTCTAGAAAAGCGCCGTAGACGGGATGATCTGCAACCGATTGTTTCGGGTCTTGATCCGCCTTGATACACTCCTCTTTAAAACGTACAAGGCCCGTAGTCAGATACCCAGTATAACCTTTGGATAGATTGCCGATCTTGTCACCAGCCCTAGACTTTAAAGCTTTATGATTCGCTGGATTACATTCACGGTAGTCTTCCGTCTTTATACCATTGGTATACTTCAACCAACCATCCCCACCATCTTCTATATCCTTCCAATCATTCTTGTACCAGCGCTTGATATCATCGTGCTGGTTATCATGGAAAGTTTGCAGCGTGTGGTCATACTCTTCATTAGTAAACCAGCTCTCATTGGAAGTACTAGGTGAACATATGTTCAAGGGTAATGCGTCACACTTGAACAGATGGTTATAGATCTCACCATTGCTAGTATTAGATTCACTGGCGATTGTATGACCATAGATGGCAATGAATTTGTCGAAGGGGAAAGTATTGGCGTTCTGTACTTTTTTACTCATGGTAATAGCTCCATTAGTTCACAGACCCGAATCATTGACCCGTGTAAATCTGTGAACATGTGGTGATTATAGCATTGAATATGTATATAGGTGAGATTGTTGTGAAACGTGGTCAAATATATTCAGACCTATCTGTATTTCTACAGATCGCGATGGGTACCCTATCCCCACCAACCGATTAGTCAGATTGGTTACCATACACGTATATAATTACTAATTTACTCGAACGATTCGTTATTTTTTGAGTTTTGTACCTTTTGTCGGTTTTGTCGGTACCCCCCCTCTAATTTAAGCCCCCCTTGTAAAAAAATTTTTTTCATGTATAAACGATAAATACGGGTAAGCCCTGCGAAAATTTAATGGTATTACACATAAAACCCGAAGTAGGGGTAGAGATAACTGAGTCTGATTCCTACATGGATTTAAAGGATAGGGCTGAAGCTGCGTCTAACACCGCTGTGCAGTTGGCAGAGCATGGGTTACCAATAGAGCTTACCCTAGAAGACCAAGACCACGCCGCTAAGTTAGTAGCCGCTTACGCTGAAGACCCCGAAAAAACGTCCAAGAAGGTGACTACTAAGCGAGCCACAAGCCTAACCCCCGCGTCTTTGATACTAACTGACTCTATCCTTAAAGAGTTTGGGCAGTCAGTTGTAGAAAACTCTATACATATTAGACATCTCGTAACCAACAAACTTTTGTTAGAGTCAGAGAACGCTGACCCCCGTATACGCTTGAGGGCATTGGAGCTACTAGGTAAGATTTCAGACGTAGGGCTTTTTGCAGAGAAATCAGAAATTACAATTACCCATCAGTCTACCGATGACCTACGTGGTAAATTGCGGGGTAAGCTAGAAAAGCTTGTAGCTGGTGAGTTTGAAGTCATAGAAGATGCGGAACTTGTAGATGTACAAGCTGAACTTGGTTTAGTAGACGAAGAGAAAGAAGACTACGATGACTGAGACTGCACTAGATTTCTCAGAAGAAGACATACAGCAGATGCTAGATAACCTCGACTCTTTCTCTTCTGAAGAGGTAGCTGAGATTGACCGTATCGTTGACGAACTCGCCTCCAGACAAAAGAACGAGCAAGCCTATAACGAGCTACTTGAGTTCTGCAAGCGCATGCAGCCTGATTATATTGTGGGTAAGCACCATGAGATATTGGCAAACTTGCTAATGTCTATTGAGCAGGGGAACAAAGATAGAATTTGCGTCAACATCCCCCCGCGTCACGGTAAGTCTCAGTTAGTTTCTATCTATTTCCCCGCGTGGTTTCTAGGAAGGAACCCGAATAAGAAAGTAATGATGGTGTCACACACCACAGATCTGGCGGTAGACTTTGGTAGAAAGGTACGTAACTTAATAAATACGGAGGAGTACCGCAGTATATTTCCTACCGTGTCCCTATCTGTGGATTCTAAGTCAGCGGGGCGCTGGAATACCAATGTAGGAGGCGAGTACTACGCTTGCGGTATTGGCTCATCTATCGCGGGACGAGGTGCTGACCTACTATTAGTAGATGACCCACACTCAGAGCAGGATGTCATTAACGGTAACTTTGAGGTTTTTGACAAAGCCTACGAGTGGTTTACCTTCGGCGCTCGTACTCGCCTTATGCCGGGGGGTAGGGTAGCTATTATCCAGACCCGTTGGCACATGGATGACCTGACAGGTCGTGTGACTAGGGATATGGCAAACAATGACCTGTCTGATCAGTATGAAGTGGTCGAGTTCCCAGCTATATTAGACACCACTAACAAGGAGGGGGAGCCGGTACAGAAACCGTTATGGCCTGAGTTCTTCGATCTTAACGCCCTCCTCCGTACCAAGGCATCAATGCCGGTATTCCAATGGAATGCCCAGTACCAACAGGAGCCAACCGCAGAAGAAGCTGCCATAGTAAAACGAGAGTGGTGGCAGTTATGGGGTAACGAGAAGCCCCCTGAGTGTGAGTATATTATCATGTCGTTAGATTCTGCGGCAGAGACACACAACCGCGCTGACTATACTGCCATTACCACATGGGGGGTATTTTTTAACGAGGACACAAGTGCCTATAACATCATCCTGCTTAACAGTATTAAGAAGCGTTTAGAGTTTCCAGAGTTAAAACTGTTAGCAATGGAGGAGTACGACGAGTGGGAGCCAGACTCGTTCATCGTAGAGAAGAAAAGTTCAGGAGTAGCGTTGTACCAAGAGATGAGGCGTATGGGCCTTCCTGTACAAGAATACACTCCTCACAGAGGTTCAGGTGATAAACTTGCCCGATTGAACTCTGTGGCTGATATTATAGCTTCTGGCTTGGTGTGGATGCCGTCTACTAGATGGGCAGAAGAGGTCATTGAAGAAATTGCAGGATTCCCATTTATGAGCCATGATGACTTAGTAGACTCTACAGTTATGGCGCTAATGAGATTTAGACAAGGAGGGTTTATCCGGTTACCAACGGATGAGCCAGAAGAGATACGGTACTTCAAACAAAAACGAGGTGGGTACTACTAATGGCAATCGAGAAAGGGTTATACGCAGCACCGGAAGGTATGGAGGAGTTAGCTGAATCCGAAGAGGGTATGTCAGTAGAGATTGTAGATCCAGAAATGGTAACGCTATCTGACGGCAGCATGGAGATAACAATAATACCCGATGCTGATATGGGAGACATGACTGAGTTTGGAGCCAACTTAGCAGATTTTCTAGAAGACAATCAGTTGTCTGTTTTAGCAAATGACATGGTAGGGCTTGTAGAGGCTGACGTTGACGCTAGGAAAGAGTGGGCAGAGACTTACGTAGCAGGTTTGGATCTCATAGGTTTAAAGATAGAAGAACGTTCTCAACCGTTTCAAAACGCTTGTGGTGTGTACTCTACGGTTTTATCCGAAGCAGCTATCCGTTTTCAAGCAGAGGCTATGAGTGAAACCTTCCCCGCCGCAGGGCCAGTACGTACAAAGGTAATTGGGCAGGAAGATAAGGAAACTCTGGAAGCTGCTGACCGTGTAAAAGCGGATATGAACTATGAGTTAACCGAAAAGATGGTGGAGTATAGGTCAGAGCATGAAAGACTGCTCTATAGCCTTGGTTTAGCAGGTTCAGCCTTCAAAAAAGTCTACTACGATCCTAACTTAGGACGGCAAGTAGCTATGTTTATACCCGCAGAGGATGTAATTGTCCCTTACGGAGCGTCAAATATAGAGTCTGCAGAGCGTGTGACTCATATTATGCGTAAAACTAAGAACGAGTTACGTAAATTACAGGCTAGTGGGTTCTATAGAGAGATAGAACTGCAAGATCCTGTCCCTTACCACTCTGATATTGAAGAAAGGAAAGCCAAAGACGCTGGGTTTTCTCTCACAGACGATGATCGGTACGCTCTTTATGAGGTACATGTCACTACTACGATTGAAGGGATAGACGATGAGGAGGATATTGCCAAGCCTTACGTCATAACCCTTGAGCAAGGAAGCAACACTGTCCTAGCTATACGTAGGAATTGGAATCAAGAGGACGAACTTGAGCTAAAACGCCAACATTTCGTACATTACGTGTACGTACCCGGATTTGGGTTCTATGGGATGGGGCTTATCCATATCGTAGGGGGGTACGCTAAGGCAGGTACTTCGATTATACGGCAGTTGGTGGACGCAGGGACGTTAGCTAACCTACCGGCAGGGCTTAAAACCCGTGGATTGCGGGTAAAAGGGGACGATACCCCGATAGAACCCGGAGAGTTCAAGGATGTAGATGTACCTTCTGGCAGTATTAAAGACAATATCATGCCATTACCCTACAAGGAGCCTAGTCAGACCTTATTGGCGCTTCTTGACAAGATAACTACGGAAGGTAGGCGGTTAGGCGCTATCAGTGACATGAACATCTCTGATATGTCAGCTAATGCCCCCGTTGGTACTACTTTGGCGCTATTAGAGCGTACATTGAAGCCAATGGCTGCGGTACAGGCGCGTGTTCATTACGCTATGAAGCTTGAATTCAAGCTCCTCAAAGCAATAATGGCCCAATATGCCCCCGAAGAGTACGGGTATCAGCCCAATCGTGGGGAGATGAGTGCGAGGCAGTCGGACTATGACATGGTAGATGTTATACCTGTCAGTGACCCAAATAGCTCCACGATGGCCCAAAGAGTAGTGCAATACCAAGCGGTATTGCAGATGGCGCAGCAAGCCCCCCAGATATATAACCTGCCGCAGCTACACAGGCAGATGATAGAAGTGTTAGGTATAAAGAACGCAGATAAACTTGTACCTACAGAGGACGATGCAGAGCCACTAGATCCGATAAGTGAGAATATGAATGTACTGATGGGTAAACCATTAAAGGCATTCATATACCAAGACCACGCGGCTCATATAACGGCTCACGAAACCTTTATGAAAGACCCTATGATTGCTCAAGCGATAGGGCAGAACCCACAAGCTCAACGTATGATGGCTGCGCTACAAGCGCACATAGCAGAACACTATGCCTTCATGTACAGACAGCAGATAGAAGAGAAGTTAGGAGTACCACTACCTGCACCTAACGAGTCGCTCCCTCCAGAGATAGAGGTCACACTGTCACAGCTAGTAGCAGAGGCAGGAGAGAAAGTAACGCAAGCCCATATAATGCAAAAACAACAAGGTGAAGCGCAACAAAAAGCACAAGATCCAGTTATACAGATGCAACAACAAGAACTTGCTATGAAGGCACAAGAACTACAGCAGAAAGCTCAGAAAGATTCTGTAGATTCTCAAGTTAAGGTCGCAGAACAGCAACGAAAACAGAAAGTAGATATGATAGACGCTGTAATGGATATGCAAAGACTAGAGCTAGAAGAGAAAGAACTGGAATTAGAGGCAGAAAAAGCAGGTGTTAGGCTATCTTTAGATACAGAAGTTGCTAAATCTAAGCTGGCAACCGATACTGCTAAACTAATACAGGGCAATACTAAAGAATAATGGCAAATACTATCTTTCAAGTACTAAAGAAAAGGTTTGAAGAAGATAAGGCATCTGCTATAGAATCTATAGCATCTGGAGGGGCCAAAGATTTTGCCCAATATAAAGATATAGCAGGTTACATTCGAGGTCTGGAAACCTGTATAAGAAATGTAGAAGACCTCTCGCGCAATTATATGGATGGTGATGATGAGTGAAGCTGAAACTATAACTGAAGAACAGTTAGAAGATATGCTACCGCTTCCTGTAGGCTATAGAGTACTAATAGCTCTGCCACAGGTGAAAGAAACTTTTGATGATACTGACCTTGTTAAATCGTCAACGACGATGCACGAGGAGCATGTTATGTCTATAATAGGCTTGGTTGTGGATATGGGTAGTCAGGCGTATGCTGATAAAACTCGTTTTCCCACAGGTGCTTGGTGTAAACAAGGTGACTACGTTATGTTCCGCGCTAACTCAGGTACGCGGTTTAAGGTAGGGGGGTTAGAGTACCGTCTTATGAACGATGACTCTATCGAAGCAGTTGTTTCAGATCCTGCAGGTATAACAAGAGCGTAAGGAGTCACTATGCCATTTCAAAAAGTAGAGTACGAATTCCCCGAAGGTGGGGAAGAAGCGAGTACAGAGATTGATATTGACCCTTCTGGTGGGTTAGAAGTAGATCTTTCTGGGGAGATTCCAGAACTAGAGGCTAAACCAGAGGTCGAGCCAGAGGGCGAACCAGAAGTAGAGGTTATAGATGATACTCCCGAAAAAGATAGAAATCGTGTCCCGTCTGAACCACCTGAAGACATTACTGAAGAAGAACTGGGTAAGTATGCTGAAAAGGTTCAAAACCGGATTCGGCACTTTAGCAAAGGTTACCACGATGAGCGAAGGGGTAAAGAGGCGGCTCAAAGAGAACGCGATGAGCTTGAAAAAGTTGTCCAGCAAATACTTTCTGAAAACCAAAACCTTAAAAGCACAGTTACTAAAAACAGGGAAGTCCTACTTAGCCAAGCTAAAACAGGGATTGAGTCAGAACTAGCTCAAGCTAGGGCCGCTTATAGATCCGCGCATGAGGAAGGGGACACAGAGAACCTACTAAAAGCTCAAGAACGACTTACCACTGCTAGTTTGAAAAAAGATAATTTAGATAAATTAGAACAAGAGTCTTTACAAGCAGCAGAAAGTAATGTAGAAAATGTACAAAGTACACAACAACCAGTTAATCGAGCTGCTCCAGACCCAAAAGCGGTTGCATGGAAGGAGCAAAATGATTGGTTTGGTAGCACAAATTATGAACCTGAAACGGCTTATGCGTTAGGGTTACATAAACAAATTACTGAGGCAGAGCGAATTCCTGCTGATAGTAACGAATACTACGAGAAATTAAATTCTCGTATGCGAGGGAAGTTTCCCGAATTGTTCGAGGGAACCGATGAACAGGAGGTACAAGTATCCAAACCTAAAACTAGAGCCAACAATGTGGTTGCACCCGCTACGCGGAGCACAGCACCTAATAAAATTAGGTTAACGCAAACACAAGTAGCTCTATCTAAAAGGTTAGGACTTACTCCCGTACAGTACGCCAAACAGGTTGCAATAGATATGAGGAATACAAATGGCTGAAAACAGAGTTGATCGTAAGTTAGAGACACGAGACAAGGCATCTAGGAAAAAGCATTGGCAGCGACCGGAAACATTACCTTCGCCAACGCCAAGACCCGGATATACCCATCGTTGGGTACGAGTCAGTTCTCGCGGTACTGTTGATGCTACTAATGTATCTTCTAAATTAAGAGAAGGTTGGGAACCAGTAAAAGCAATTGACCATCCAGAAGTAACACTTGTTGATATCGAGCAAGAAAGATTTGCTGACAACATTGTTATAGGGGGGTTACTGCTTTGTGAGGCTCCACTTGAACTGGTTGCGGAACGTAGTGATTACTACGATACCCAAACAGATAATCAAATGCAGTCCGTGGACAACAACCTTATGAGAGAAAGTGACCCTCGTATGCCCCTATTTAATAATAGGAAGACAAGTGTTACTTTCGGAAATGGAACTTAACTACAGGAGTGTATAAGCAATGGCTTATCCTACTATTGAAGCCCCTTATGGGCTAGTTCCGGTAAAACTGTTAAGCGGCGTTCCTTTTGTTGGTCTTACTCGGCATTATTCTATTGCTAGTAATTATGGTACCAATATTTTTAATGGGGACGCAGTAAAACTAGTTACCGGAGGCACCGTAGAACGTGATACAGCAGGTGCTGCTATGACACCTATCGGTGTATTTTTAGGTTGTACCTTTACAGACCCTAGTACACAGCAAGTTACTTTTAGGCAGTCTTATCCTGCTAATACTGTAGCTTCTGATATTCAGGCGTATGTAGCTGATGGAACTGACATCCTTTTCAAGGTTGCGGTTGTATCTTCAGGCGTTGTTATGGGGGATCTGGCGGTTACAGATATCGGTGCTAATGTTGCAGGTGTAAATAACGCTGGCAGCACTATTACAGGTAATTCTAAAATAGCTATTTTGGATACTTCAGCAACAACAAACACATTGCCCTTCCGCATTGTAGATCTAGTAGAAGAAACTAAAAATTCTTCTGGTGGCTTTACCGAAGCTTATGTTAAGTGGAATGCTGGGCATGCTTTCAATAATTTAACCGGAATATAGGAGTAGCGTAACATGGCAATTTCACGCGCCCAATTACTAAAAGAACTCCTACCCGGATTGAACGCTTTGTTCGGATTGGAGTACGCTAAGTACGGGGAAGAAACTGCAGAGATTTTTGAAACAGAATCTTCTGACCGTTCTTTCGAAGAAGAAACTAAGCTGTCAGGCTTTTCTGCGGCACCTGTTAAAGACGAAGGCTCTGCCATCGAATATGACAATGCTCAAGAAACCTTTACGGCTCGTTATACACACGAAACTATTGCAATGGGATTCTCTGTAACTGAGGAGGCGATTGAAGATAATCTTTATGACTCTCTATCAGCCAGATATACCAAAGCGCTGGCTCGTGCTATGGCGTACACGAAGCAGGTTAAAGGTGCAGCAATCCTTAATACCGCTTTTGCAGCAGGTACAACTTATGGGGACGGAGTACAACTTTGTTCTACCGCACACCCATTAGTTTCTGGTGGCACTAACTCAAACCGCCCAGCTACAGCCGCTGACTTGAATGAGACTTCTTTAGAAGCCGCTATCATTCAGATCGCAGGTTGGACTGATGAGCGTGGTTTGTTGATCGCTGCTAGACCTACTAAACTTGTAATCCCATCTGACCTACAGTTTGTGGCAACACGACTGCTGGAAACAGAGGGACGAGTTAGTACTGCAGACAATGACCTCAACGCGATTCGCAGCAACGGCGCAATTCCGGGCGGATACACAGTCAACCATTATCTTACAGATACAGATGCATGGTTCTTGATGACTGATGTACCCAACGGGTTGAAGCACTTTGTGCGAACTCCGATGTCAACGTCTATGGATGCTGACTTTGATACGGGTAACAGCCGATATAAGGCGAGAGAAAGGTACTCCTTTGGTGTATCTGATCCGCTTGGTATCTACGGTTCACCCGGAGCGTAATGAAGAAGGGGGTGTAAAAGCCCCCTTTTTTATGTAGTATAGAATATTCTATCCCTGACAGGTGCAATACTGCGCCTGACATTAGCCTAGACAGGAGATACTCATGGCGAATACAACTTTTAACGGCCCCGTCCGTTCCGAAAACGGTTTTGAAACCGTATCTAAAAATGCAGCTACTGGTACGATTACTATTACCAGCGGCAACAAAATGATTAATGAAGCTGAAGGCGGTGCTGGTATAGAAGGCGCAGCATCAGTTTACGTTACTCAGGTAGAGCGTTTTAAAAGCGATACTGCTACCAACGTAAACATTGTTAAGACTACTATTCTTATTGATCTAACTGGCCTTACAAAAAGTGCTACTGCTGGAGACATTATTGGTAGGGATGGTGCGGGTGTTGCTTACTTTGCGCG
>Ga0308021_10001191_pt1 | contig 11897 bp, 7 predicted proteins | sample Neamet351_FD_201296 | JGI IMG/M metagenome (GOLD analysis project Ga0308021, IMG submission 201296) | Marine microbial communities from water near the shore, Antarctic Ocean - #351 | ecosystem: Environmental > Aquatic > Marine > Unclassified | place: Southern Ocean | collected 2014-10-02
CCAAGCCATCTCTAAGTAAGGTGAGGCGCTCGTGAAATCTTGGTCTTTGTAAAATGCATCACCTACCAGTCGGGCGATTTCGGCCCTTTCCTCATCCTCAAGGCCCGCAGACTCTTCAAGGAGGGGCGGTCCATAAGATTGTAACTCGGTAAATTTAGAACTGGCGTGCAAAGATTGAGCGATGTAAATCGGCACAACGTTCACAAAGTCAGGATCATCAGCTATGTCGTAAAAGCCATCAAGTGCCACCTTTGGATTGTCATTTAAATAGGCAATGTGGCTGAAGTAATATGTCGCTGCAGAATGAAATGTACCCTTGCTTTTCATAACGTCAAATAAATCGTATCGAGCAGCTTCAAAATTCTCTTTCTCAAAGTAACTGTGTCCTCTTTTAAACTGAAGTTCACGCTTCTTGTCAGTGCTGAGTTGTCTTACATTTACTTTGTTGAAAGCTTCAGCTGCCTTCTGATAATGTCTGCGCTTATAGTGGTGGTCAGCTATTGCATATAAAGCTTCAAGTACGAAGGGGCTTTCGGGGTATGCTGTGATAAATTCGTCAATCCTGAACTCTGCATCCTTGTGATAGAGATTTAATGCGCAGATAGATTCTAGGTATACAGCCTCCACGAATCTCTCTGATTTAACATTGGATTCCAATTCCATAAAGTCACCGAAATTCTTCATTGCCAATGCAAATTGCTTTTTATGGAAAGCGTCATTTGCTTTAGACCAAACCCTTTCTCTCTCCTCCAACTCATGAGTAAGTTGAGCTTTAGCTTCTAAATCTGGGAGTAAAATTGCCCCACAACACAATGCTAATGCTAATGTGAGTGTGTGTATCTGACTGAATGTAATAAGTTTGAAATGCATGGCGGAATTATGTAGCTCTATATCATACGAAAATACCTCATGCTTATTGTTTTATGGATGCTGTGCCTCCGATGTTCTTAACGAATTTTTGTGTGTGAATCGTGTTGCAAATTCGCCAATCCGCTAATTCTTAATTCGAAATTCCGTCCTTCTATTTAGTGCTCTTCCCTCTGCATCATTGTTGGAGGCTTTGGGGTTTGATTCACCCGATCCATTAGCCTCTAGCCTTGAAGCTTTTACTCCAGATTCAACAAGAAACTGTAGAACGGCCTCCGCTCTGTTGCTGCTAAGTTGTAGGTTGGCTTTTGATGATCCAATGTTGTCAGTGTGGCCGATTATGCTGATGGAGTATTTTTCGTACGTAAGTAAGTACGCTGTAAATGCTTTGAGAATGAGTCTGGTTGAATAGGTTATCTCGCTTTTATTTGTCTCAAATTGAACGTCTTTAAGTTCGAAGGCATCTCCTTCGATTCTTTTTTGAGCACGTAGTTTTATAACAGGACTTGTGTCCTCAACTTTAGTAAGGATAGCACCTTCTTTTGGAGTCAAGTGGACTATTTCAGCTTCAAACGCAAGGTTCTCGCCTTCGACATGAATGATGACATCTTCTTCTCGGTGGACTTTGATCACCGTTGCGAATGATCCATCATCATAGTTAAGTTTGATTTCCTGGACTTCACGACTCTGGACATATTCTAAGGTAAGTCTTACATCTTTCGATGGAGGGGTGGGGTTCACTACCCCGTGAATAACTTTAACTGCCTCAGGTCTCAATTCTTCGGGTATGGGAAAGCTTAAAATATCTAGCCCCTGTGTGCCTTTTCTGCGACTGGCGAAAAAAGCTTCTGTGCCGTTTGAAGATACAACTAAGCCGTGTTCGTCACCGTTTGTATTTACTGGGACTCCTAAGTTTACGGGCTCTGACCAGCTTCCCAAAGTGTCTCTCCGTGTAACCCAAAGGTCGTATCCACCACCACTGGGAGTTCTGTTGCTAGAGAAATATAAAGTGCTGCCGTCAGGGTGTAGAAATGGCGCTTTTTCTTGTGCTCCTGTTGAGATTGGAGGAGGTAGCTTCTCCGCTTGTGACCATTCTCCATTTTCTGTTCTCACACTCGCATAGATGTCCATGGTGGGGTTTCCATCTGCATCGAGGGTGGAGTTCTCTCTAGCAGAAGCAAAGAAGAGCTCTCCTCCATCAGCGCTCAAAGTGGGTTGAGACTCCCATCCCTGAGGTGTGTTTATCTGAGGACCTAAAAGTTCTAACTCTCCCCAATAGTAGTAAAACTTACCTTTGTCGTCCTTTCCATCTACGTTGTATGTTGTCTTGAAGAGGTCTATGTTTTCCGGATTTTCAGACGAGGGGTTGGAGGCTGCGACTATGAGGAGTCTGTTGTCGATGGACAGGCTAACTCCGCCATAATTCTCACCATTGTTAAACGGGTAGTCGAGTAACTCTCCGCTGTCGAAAGCTTCTCCAACTGTGCTTCTTCTTGCCTGGATAAATTCTTCAACCCTCTTCGTAACAACATCACCTCTTGCCTTGACATTTCTCGCTCTTGTGAAAAACAAGCTGCTCCCGTCAGGGGAGAGAGCTGGTAGGTACTCATCTTCAGGTAAGCTAATCAATGGTAGAGGTTGGGGGATGTAGCTTCCCTGGTTGATGTAATACTGAACGTCAAATCTCACCTCGGGGATTAATTTCAACACCTCCTGCCTTCTTCTTTCTACACTCGATTTTAAGTCACCTGACTTCGATGCACCGTCAGTTTTCGAAATAAACAGCTCGAATTCGCTCAAAGAAACATCGGAATCTCCAGCGATGTAAGCTAGCGCTCCGAGCATATAATTCGCTTCAGCGAAGTCATTGACACTCTCGCAAAGTTCTCCCCATTTAGAAATGGCAGCTTGACATTCACTTGTAAACTCTAGATCGCCTTTCGCCTTCTTAAATAAAAGCTTTGCGAGGGCTTCGTAAGCCCCTCCGAAATCACTCTGCTCATCAACAACGTCACGTAACATTTCTATCCTGTCCTCAAGTGTTCGATTCTTTTTTGATTCCGTTGCTTTTTCGAACAGTTTGCTAGTCTTAGCGGTGACGTCTTCTGGCGGAGGGCAGGTTTGGGCTACGAGACTTGAAGTGAATAAAAAAGTGAACGATATTGCAATCGAAAATAAAGCAAGTCGAGTCATTTTCTTGTTCTATGATTCTGTTTCTACTGTGTTGCCAATCTCACCTTCACTAGCGGCCACGAGTGTGCTAACGGTTCCGTCACCGGTCACGTTGACAACTGTTCTACACATGTCAAGTATCCTGTCAACCGGAAAGATGAGCGCAATCCAGGCTGGATTGAGACCCACGCTTTCTAATACGATGATCATCAATACTAGGCCGGCGCTCGGAATCGCAGCCGCGCCGATTGAAGCTAGAGTGGCCGTGAGAACAATTATTGCCTGTTGGGCCATCGTGAGGTCTATCATGTGGAACTGTGCGAGAGCGACAACGGCAATGGCTTGGTATAGGCTTGTTCCGTCCATGTTTACTGTGGCGCCTATAGGCAGTACGAAGCTGGCAGTGCGCTCTGACACTTCGAGGTTTTCTTCAACACATTTCATGGTTACTGGTAAAGTGGCAACCGATGAGGAAGTGGAGAAAGCTGTGATTTGGGCGTCACGCATTCCTGAGGTGAATTGCTTCCATGTCATTTTCTTGACAAACAAAGTGATAATAAGGGGGTAGATAAGGAAAGCCATGATCGCAAGCCCCAAGACTACTACAAGGCTGTATCTAAGGAGGAAGGTAAGAAGTTGTTGGAAATGTTCGGGATCCGTTCCGGCGGCTTTGACTATTTGACCAGCCATAAGTGCGAAAACAAAGAGCGGCATAATTTTCATCACCACCCAAACCATTTGTACGAAGACCTCATTCAAGGCTACCACAGCCCTCACAACCGTGCCTTTTTGCTCATCCTTAAGCCCTGTCACAACAACACCGAAGAAGATGGCGAAGAAGATGATTTGGAGCATTTGCATATCGCTTAGGGATTGAAATATGTTTTTAGGAACCACGTCAACCAAAGCTTGTAGTGGTCCAGAGTTTTTTGTTTTATCAGCTTTAGTGAGCTTGTCGCTTACCCACTCATTGTGCTCCGTAGATTCGCTTTTTATCGTGGCAACTATTTCCTCAAACTCAGGGTTCTGGGTGAAGTTTATTTCGTCTAATCGCACGATGTCGTTTGCGTCACGCCACAATTCGTAACGAATTCGGTTAGCCTCCCTCAAAGTCTCACTTGCATGGTCTCCAGGTTTAAAAACATTCACCAGAGTAAGCCCCACAATAACAGCGAACATTGTTGTGGTTAGATATAGTGCTAGAGTTTTAATCCCCATACGGCCTAGCTTTCTCATGTCCCCTAAGCTTGCAACACCACTAATGATGCTGAATAGAACCAGTGGAACTGCTATGAGTTTAAGTAAGTTGATGAAAATATCGCCGAAGGGTTGGATCCAGTTGAGCGTAAACTCATTCCAGCCAAACTGTATGCTCATCCATGCGTAAACAATTCCTAAAAGGAGCCCTATAATGACTTGCCAATGCATCGCTAAACCTTTATTTTCTTTACTCATAATCTTGAAGTTCTTTGTCTAAGAGAGTGGTCTGCCAATACCAGGGCCACCATAGCTTCCACAATGGGTATCGCTCTGGGTAACACACATGGGTCGTGACGGCCTTTTCCACTCAGTTTAATTTCTTCACCATCGCTGTTGACAGTGTTTTGTGTCTTTTTTATTGTAGCCACGGGTTTAAAGCCGATTCGTATGGCGATTTCTTCTCCATTGGAAATCCCGCCTTGAATACCTCCGCTTCTGTTCGTGGAGGTTTCTATTGCTGTTCCATCACTTTTTCCTGAAACAAACTCGTCGTTGTGCTCGGAGCCTTTCATCAAAGTCCCACTAAGCCCAGCGCCTATCTCCAGGGCCTTCACAGCAGGAATGCTCATCAATGCTTTTGCTAAATCTGCGTGAAGCTTGTCGAACACAGGTTCTCCCCAGCCAGCAGGGACGTTCTTAGCTACGACGACGATCGCTCCCCCCACTGTATCTCCCTCATCTCTAACCGTCTCTATCCTCTGTATCATCCTGTTGGCGGCTTCGCTCGAAGGGCATCTTACAATAGTGGCGTCTACGATTTCTCTCGAGAAGAAAGCAGGAGGGAAGGGTGTTGAAATGTCCTGAACTCTTTCGACGTATGCACTTATCTCAACGGAATCCGTTGCAGCTAAGAGTTGTCTCGCAATTGCCCCACCAACAACCCTACACGCAGTCTCTCGAGCAGAAGATCTCCCGCCTCCACGTATGTCTCGGAGTCCATACTTGGCATCGTACGTGTAATCAGCGTGGGAAGGCCTATATGCATTTTCAAGGTGAGTGTAATCTGCGCTTTTCGCATCTTTATTTGCGAGTTGAAACCCTATTGGAGTACCCGTGCTGACAAATAAACCGTCTCCAGAGGGCAGCACGCCAGATAAGATTACAACTTTATCATCTTCTTTTCGAGGGGTTGTGATCTCTGAAGTGCCGGGTCGGCGTCTGTCTAAATCACTCTGTATTCCCTCAGGGTCAATCGTTAAGCCAGCGGGAACGCCGTCAATAACCCCGCCTATGGCCACGCCATGTGACTCCCCGAAAGTAGTAATTTGAAATACCTTGCCTAAAGTGTTCCCAGCCATGAGCTGCAAGATATAACTTGCGGCCTATGCGAGCACTCTTTAAAGACATCAAAGGACTGGTGGGTTGTTATGAAAATCCTCCCAATTATGTGGCAGGTGACGATATGAAGAATTTCCCCGTCTTGGAAAATGCGTGGATGGAGATTGTGGGTGAGAAAATAATCGGGTTTGGTTCGATGTCAAGTTGTCCTAAAATCCCTTCTGGCAAAGCCCAAATCATTTCATGTACCAACCGCTACATCATCCCGTCATGGTGTGACAGCCATTCTCATTTGGTGTACGCCAACGACAGAGCTGGTGAATTCTTAGATCGCCTTCGTGGGTTGTCATACGAAGAAATAGCAGCCAAGGGAGGAGGGATTCTCAATTCCGCAAGTGCCTTGCAGAAACTTCCTGAGGATGACCTTTTCGATCGTTCATTAGACCGCCTCCTCGAGATCGTAAGGTTAGGCGTGGGCGCTTTAGAGATTAAATCGGGCTATGGTTTAACACTTAAAGCTGAGAGGAAAATGCTCCGTGTAATAAAGCGCCTCAAGCAAGTGTCCCCTATCCCTATTAAAGCCACTTTTTTGGGGTGTCATGCCGTGCCTGCTGAGTTTGATAATTCTTCAGATTACACAGACCATGTAATCACCGATATGTTGCCTCAGTTTGTCTCAGAGGGGCTTGTCGATTACGTTGACGCTTTCTGCGAAACAGGCTACTTCTCAATCGCTGACGTCACGAGACTTCTCGAAGCCTCTAATAAATTAAATATTAAGTGTAAAGTACATGTAAATCAATTTAATATACTAGGAGGAGTAAAGCTGTGCGTTAACGAAGGTGCTCTCAGTGTAGATCATCTCGAAATTATTAATGACGATGATATAGAATCATTGAAAGCATCCCTAGCCACAGGCTCACCGACCTTCCCGGTAGCTCTTCCTCTTTGCTCTCATTTCCTTGGATTGCCGTACACCCCAGGGAGAAAACTCGTTGATGCCGGACTTCCGCTTGCTCTCGCAACAGACCAAAACCCAGGTACCTCTCCATCAGGCGATATGACCGAAGTAGTTCGTTTAGGCTCAATAAAGATGGGGCTTGAGCCAATCGAAGCGATTGCAGCAGCAACATTGAATGGTGCTGCAGCGATGGAGTTAGAAGCTGAAGTTGGTACGATTACTCCAGGAAAACTCGCTAATTTCTTTGTTACTCGTGAGATGAGCGGTCTTGAAGAAATACCTTACAGAATGAATGATGTGGTTGTTGAAAAGGTGTATGTAAATGGTGAACTTTGGGTAGGTTAAGAGAATAAAATTAGGTTTCAGATACAGTAATTTTGTTGTATGCGTAGACTAATTGAGTGTGTACCGAATATTTCTGAAGGCCGACGCCCAGAAATCATTGATGCTGTTGCGGCTGTAGTAGAAACTGTTGAAGGATGTCGCCTTTTAGATGTCGACCCTGGAAGGAGTACTAACCGCACTGTAATCACATTTGTAGGCCCCCCTGAAACGGTGGGAGAAGCAGCCTTCCGTGTCATTCAAAAAGCAGCCGAACTTATTGATATGTCTAAACAATCAGGTGAGCACCCACGCATGGGGGCAACGGATGTTTGTCCTTTCGTACCAGTATCAGGAGTCACTATGGATGACTGTATCGAGGTTGCTCATGCCCTCGGAAAAAGAGTGGGAACGGAGCTTGGCATTCCTGGCTACCACTACGAATCTGCAGCCCTCATTCCCGAGCGTAAAAACTTAGCCGTTTGTCGCAAAGGCGAGTATGAAGGGTTAGAAAAACTTTCCAGCCCCGAAGCTCGACCAGATTTTGGCCCCTCTGAATTCAATGCCCGCGCTCGTTCAACAGGCGCCACTGCCATCGGCGCCCGCGATTTCCTCATTGCATACAACATCAATCTGAACACAACTTCTTCTCGTAAAGCGAACGCTATTGCCTTCGATATACGAGAGGCGGGAAGAATTAAAAGAGAAGGAGGATTGATTTCAGGCAAAATAATAAAAGATAAAAATGGTGAGCCTGTTCGTCAGGATGGTACTCTTAAGTCAGTAAAAGGTATTGGCTGGTATATCGAAGAATATGGTATCGCTCAACTTTCACTAAATCTAACCGACATAAACGTAACGCCTACTCACATTGCATTTGATGAAGCTTGCTCTAAAGCTCATGATCGTGGGATTCGTGTCACAGGATCAGAATTAGTAGGTCTTGTCCCTCTTAAAGTTATGACAGACGCTGCAGATTACTTTCTTCGCAAACAAAAGCGTTCCACAGGAATCTCGCAAACTGAAAAAATAAAGATTGCAGTCAAATCTCTGGGTCTTGATGATCTCGCTCCCTTTAATCCCAAAGAAAGAATCATAGAGTACTTGATTGGTGGTTCAGGGTCTTTCCCTCTCCTCGAGAAAAACCTCCGTGAGTTTTCTGACGAAACGGCTTCTGAATCGCCTGCTCCAGGTGGTGGTTCAATCGCTGCGTATTCAGGTGCCCTAGGTAGCGCTTTGTCTACGATGGTGGCGAATCTGAGCGCAAATAAGCGTGGTTGGGATGACCGTTGGGAAGAGTTTAGTGATTGGGCTGACAAAGGCCAAACTTATCACTCCCAACTTCTCGCTCTCGTGGACGCTGATACCGCTGCCTTCAACAGTATTATGGAAGCTTACGGGCTACCTAAATCATCTGAAGATCAAAAACTAGCTCGCTCTGTTGCAATCCAAGCTGCCACCAAGCACGCTATCGAAATCCCCATGCAGGTCGCGGAAATTGCTCACAACGCCCTTGAAGTAGCTGAAGCCATGGCTCAGTTTGGCAACCCCAACTCTATCACAGATGCTGGAGTGGGAGCCATGTGTCTCCGGACAGCTGTATTTGGTGCGATTCTAAACGCGCGTGTTAATACTGCAGATCTGAATGACGCTGAGTTCGTCTCATCTACGCTCGCTAGATGTTCCGAGCTCCTCTCCAGTACTAAATCTCGTGAGGCAGCTATCTTAGCTCGCGTTGACGAACTGCTCGGGTAAATGTTGAATGGATAAATACTAAGCATAAGCTGAAAAAGCGAAAATAAAAAAGCCGTCTCTTTATAAAAGGACGGCTTTTTTAATAATATCGTTTTTCTTCGTTTATCCGCGACGCTCTTTAATACGAGCTGACTTACCAGTAAGTTCACGTAAGTAAAAGATGCGCGCTCGACGTACAACTCCTCTTTTGTTAATGACAATGCTGTCTATGTGCGGGCTGTTAACAGGGATAATACGCTCTACGCCTATTCCACTTGACATCTTACGGATTGTAAAAGTCTCTGTCATACCCACTCCACGACGCTGCAGTACAACACCTTGAAAAGATTGTAGACGTTCTTTCTTACCCTCTGTAATCTTAACAGTCACAGTGACTGTGTCTCCAGCTCCGAACTCAGGCCACTCACGTGGCGTAACCATCAAATTTGTAATCTCCTTAATACGCTCCATAATGATATATTTAAATCCGCTTAAATTCGGGATGCAATATTACGAATAAATCGAGCATCATCTGCATGTTTTTTAATTTTATCAATCAAGCAAATCTGGCCGCCTCTCTTTGGTCCTTTTTAAGGCTTGCTCTTCTTCCCAAGCTATGATCTTTTTGTGATTACCGCTGAGTAAAACTTCAGGCACTTTCCAGCCCTTATATTCTGCGGGTCTTGTGTAAACAGGAGGAGCTAATAATCCATCTTGGAAAGAGTCGGTGAGTGCACTCATTTCATCTCCAATCACTCCTGGAATGAGGCGTACAAGGGCATCTGTAAGTACAGCGGCTGCCAATTCACCACCGCTTAGCACATAGTCTCCGATTGATATTTCGAGTGTGATTAAGTGGTCTCTTAGCCTTTGGTCTATGCCCTTATAATGACCACAAATCATAAGGATGTTACCACAAAGTGAAAGCTGATTTACCCGACCTTGAGCAAGTCTCTCACCGTCGGGTGTTAAAAAAATCACCTCATTATATTCCCTCTCACTCTTTAATTTCACGATTGCATCGTGTAAAGGTTGCATCGCCAGAACCATTCCGGCAGCTCCGCCGAAGGGAGTATCGTCAACCTTTCTATGCTTGTTGGTCGTGTAATCACGGATGTCATGAATATTAACCTCAACAAGGCCCTTTTCAATCCCTCTTTTTACGATGCTTTCTGCAAATGGACCATGTAGGAGTCCGGGTAGTACTGTCAGTATATCTATTCTCACGGTGTAAAGGTAAATAAATAACCCCAGACAGTCTTGGTAGACAGCCTGGGGTTACGAATTAAAGTTCTATAAAACTTAGTCTACCAATTCTTTAGTTGGGAGTACTGCTTCTGGAGTTTCGTAGATGAGGTCAAGCTCATCGATGATGTTCGTTGCACCAGCGAACTTGTCGACGATCCAAAGTACGTAGCGAATGTCAACAGATATGGTGCGCTGTAGCTCAGGCTCGAAAGCAATATCTCCACTCATAGCTTCCCAGTTTCCGTCGAATGCAAGTCCGATGAGATCGCCGTTGGCATTCATAACTGGTGAACCAGAGTTTCCTCCAGTAATATCGGTTCCGTGAAGGAAGCAAATGTTTAAATCACCACTTTCATCAGCGTATTGTCCGAAATCACGAGCTTCTAAGAGTTCTTCTAAACGTGCAGGAACAACGAACTCAGGGTCTGAATTGTCCATTTTTTGTAGAATCCCATCTGAAGTAGTTACGAAGTCGTATTGAACGGCATCGGCAGGAGAGTAGTCGCCTACTAGACCGTATGTACAACGCATTGTTGAGTTGGCATCTGGGTAGAAAGCTTTGTTAGGCTGCATCTCGCGAAGCCCTTTAACGAATAGACGGTATCCTTTGTCGAATTTAGCTTGAGAATCGCTCTCCATAGAGCCAAAGTAAGTTTGTAGAATACTCATTGCTGCAGATACTGCCAGGTCGTTGTTTAAAGCTTTCTCAGAAGGGTTCTCGATAAAAGCACGAGCAGACTCTTCATTCACGAGGAAACTTTTCGAGTACATTTTCGAAGCGTAGCGATCGATTGATCCTTTGTACTTAGCATCAACAGTGGCGAAGAATGAAGGAAGGTGCTCTGCTGCAATATCAGTTTTATATTTACTCATCAGATTCGTGAATAAATCTCTGTCAGTTGGCATATCGTAATCCTTGAAGAATCCATCACATAGATTAGATAGACGGGTTTTCGTTGCAGCAACCTGATCAGCATCTTCAGAGAATAGACCTGGTGCTGTACGGCCAAATCGAACTGCAAATAACGTGATGTCAGATCCGATAAGTCCAGCTTCTAAAGCATAGGCATCTGCCTTAGCAGTTGCATCTGTAGCAGTGTAATACTCTTCGATCAGTTGAAGAGCTTCACCGTATTCTGCTTGTCGTTCTGAGCTTGACGCTACCCAGTTAGAGAATCTTTGCTCAATCGCTTCCTTCTGGGATTGTACATCTAATGCTTTAAGACCTTTTGATTGGCCGATGTAGTATTTCCAGTAGTTAGCTGTTTGGGCATATTTGGCTGCATATTGAATGCGAACACCAAGGTCAGCGTCCATGTGCTCCTTCATCGTGCGAAGCTTGAGGTCACGAACGTCTACAACGCTTGGGTTGTGCAGAGCGAGAGCTTGCTCAATTCCCCAGCTGCTTAAGAAGCGGTCAGTAGATCCAGGGTATCCCATCACCATTGTGAAGTCGCCGTTGTTTACACCTTCCATGCTAATGTTCAGGTGATGCTTGGGCGTGTAAGGAACGTTAGTCTCGGCATAGTCAGCTGGTTTGTTGTCCTCATCTGCGTAGATTCTAAGCATAGAAAAATCTCCAGTATGACGAGGCCACATCCAGTTGTCTGTGTCACCACCGTATTTACCAACACTTTCTGGAGGAGCACCTACAAGGCGAATATCTCTGTAAGTGTTGTATATAAACATATAGAATTCATTGTTGTAGTAGAATCCGTTGATTTCATACTGGTAGCCATTAGAATCTGCTTCAGAGTACTCAGTGTTGATTTCGCCTTTCGCAGCATTGATTGCTTCGTTACGCTCATCTTCAGTCATCTCACCTGTTACGTTTGCAAGAACGCGGTCAGTGATGTCATCGATGCGAACCAGAAAGCTCACTTCGAATCCGTCAATGTGCATTTCTTCATCTTTACTAAGAGCGAAAAACCCATCTGTAAGGTAGTCGTTCTCAGGAGAGCTGAAACCTTGTATCGCACCGTAAGCACAGTGGTGGTTAGTAAGGACTAGACCTTGTGACGAAATCACTTCAGCAGTACAACTACCACCATTAAGA
>Ga0308021_10001192_pt1 | contig 11890 bp, 7 predicted proteins | sample Neamet351_FD_201296 | JGI IMG/M metagenome (GOLD analysis project Ga0308021, IMG submission 201296) | Marine microbial communities from water near the shore, Antarctic Ocean - #351 | ecosystem: Environmental > Aquatic > Marine > Unclassified | place: Southern Ocean | collected 2014-10-02
GGTGGGTATACAGAAACTCTTCCACCTCCCGGGGGTATATGTTCTCACCACCGCGAATAATCATATCCTTGATACGCCCGGTGACTTGCGTATAGCCTTGCGCATCCATAATGCCGATATCTCCTGAATGCAGCCAGCCTTCGCTATCAATAGTCTCGCCGGTGCGCTCGTCATCACCCCAATAGCCGCGCATCACAGAATAACCGCGGCAGCAAATCTCACCTTTCTCGCCTACGGGTACGACCTCGCCTTGGGCATCAAGGATCTTGATCTCACAGTGCGGGGCGGGCCTGCCCACACTAGCTACACGCTTCTCGATTGAATCTTCAGCGCTAGTCATGTGATTAACCGGGCTGGTTTCGGTCTGACCGTAAGCGATAAGGACTTCGCTCATGTGCATTTCACCCAGCACCCGGTTCATTATTTCAACAGGGCAAGGAGCGCCCGCCATGATACCGGTGCGTAAACTACTCAGGTCGAAGCTGCCGAAGTCAGGGTGATCGAGCTCGGCGATAAACATGGTGGGAACCCCATGTAGAGCGGTACAGCGCTCCTGCGCTACAGTCTTGAGCGTAGACTCAGGCTCAAAAGCCTCTGCGGGTAAAATTGCCGCCGAGCCGTGTGTGATACAGGCCAGGTTTCCCATCACCATGCCAAAGCAGTGGTAAAGCGGCACGGGAATGCACACTCTATCTGCCTCGGTAAGACGCATGCCATCGCCTACTAGTTTGCCATTATTGAGAATATTCGTGTGTGTGAGGGTAGCGCCTTTGGGGCTGCCCGTAGTGCCACTGGTAAACTGAATATTGATGGGCTGAGAGGGGTCTAATTGTAAGCCTACCTCTTCCAGCTGCTGTTTTTCAACAGCGCCCCCCATAGCGCACACAGAGTCAAAATTGAACATGCCATTGGTGACGGCATCGCCCATGCGTATCACTGTCTTGAGGTGCGGTAGCTTTGCACTTTGGAGCGCCCCCGCAGAGCAGGTCGACAATTCTGGCGCCAACGCTTGCAGCATGCCCAAGTAATCACTGCTCTTGAAACTTTCGGCGGCAATGATGGCCTTGCACTGTACTTTGTTCAAAGCGTATTCGAGTTCGTAGAGCCGATAAGCGGGATTGATACACACCATGATCGCGCCGATTTTGGCTGTGGCAAATTGGGTCAGGCACCACTCGTAGCAATTGGGTGCCCAAATGCTCACCCGATCTCCGGGCTCGATACCCAGGGCCAGCAAGCCGCAGGCGAGGCGGTCCACTTCCCGTTGATATTCTTTGTAAGTCCAGCGTATGCCCTGATGACAAACCACCAGCGCCTCTGCATCAGGATGTTTCTCGGCAATTGTGTCAAAGGTGTGGCCAATAGTTTCAGTCACCAGCGGCTCATCTGTAGGGCCAGCCAATTGACTGAGGGTGATCGTTGCTGCCATTGTTATCATTCTCCTACTGGCCGCAAGGCGGCTACGCAGCTTATATTACCCATATTGTGTAAGCGCGGATCAGCCCTTACTCCACTCACGCTCACGCAACTCCACGCGCCGAATTTTGCCACTGACAGTCTTGGGCAATTCGTCCACAAACTCGACGATACGCGGATATTTATAAGGGGCTGTAACTGATTTCACATGATCTTGTAAACTGGTAGCCAGCTCATCGGTGGCCTCGAACCCAGGGGCCAGTACCACGAAGGCTTTGACCACTTCACCGCGCTGCTGGTTAGGGCTGGAAACGACTGCAGATTCAGCGACTGATGAATGCTCTATCAATGCGCTCTCCACTTCAAAGGGACCTATTCGATAGCCTGCAGAAAGGATGACGTCATCGGCACGACTGACAAACCAATAATAGCCATCCTCATCCACCTTGGCTCTGTCACCTGTCACATACCAGTCGCCGCGAAAGCTGTCTGCAGTTTTTTCCGGTTCCCCCTTATAGCCCAGAAATAGCCCTTGAGGCGGCTCTGGTTTTACTCGCACTGCCAGGTCACCCTCAGTATCAACAGAGGCTATCTCGCCCAAGTCATCTATGACCTGTAGATCGATACCGGGAGCCGGCTTACCCATGGAACCATACCGAGGCTCCATGCCCGGGTAGTTACCACAGAGCAAAACGGTCTCTGTCTGACCATAGCCATCCCTGATAATGATACCTGTGGCTCGCTTCCAGGTTTCAATAACCTCCGGGTTCAGCGGTTCACCGGCTCCTACACAATGGCGCAGGGCGGAAAACTGGAACTGGCCCAGATCTTCTAGCACGAACATACGGTAGATTGTCGGCGCACCACAGAAAGTGGTAATAGGGTATTTCCCCAGTAACTCCAGAGTGCGTGTGGCACTAAAGCCGGTAGCGTGATGCACAAACAAAGCAGCGCCCTGATACCAGGGACCAAAATAACTGCTCCATGCTGCTTTGGCCCAGCCCGTGTCCGAACAGTTCCAGTGCAAATCATCGGGCTTGAGATCTAACCAATACTTGCCGGTGGTTTGGTGCGCCAGGCCATAGCTGTGAGCATGCAGACACATTTTAGGATAGCCCGTGGTGCCGGAAGTGAAATAGCACATAGCCTCATCACTAGCGAGGCTGTCAACAGTGCCAAAGTTTGGGCTCTGCTGCTCCATACCGGCCTGGTAATCAATCCAACCATCACGTGCGCCATCTATTAACACCCGCACCGAAAGACTGGGACACTCGCTAAGCACCTGGTCTACCTTATCGGCATTTGCACTATCGGTTACCACACAAGTGGCACTGGCCGCATTGATCCTGTAGGCGAGGTCTTTCGGCGAGAGCTGTGTAGTCCCGGGGCTGATTACCGCCCCCATGCGAAGTGAGGCGGTCACCACCTCCCACCACGCAATCTGGCGCCCCAGTATCATTATGACGTAGTCGCCCACTTTCACACCGGAGCTACTAAGAAGATTTGCTACCTTGCAGGACGTGGCCGAAACTTCAGCGAAACTGCGGCGCTCTTCAGCGCCCTCATCATCTACCCACAACAGGGCCAGCTTGTCTGGATCTTGCTCTGCCCAACGGTCGACGACATCACGGGCAAAGTTAAAGCGCTCTGGGCGTGGCCATTCAAAATCACCGTAGGCACGGAGATAGCCATCAACTCTAGCCACGATTTATCTCCCAGAATCGAGGTGACTTAGCCGCCCCAGCGGTAGTCCAAAGACACGCCCCACCATCGAGGTAAGCCGTAGAAGCTTTCCGCCATGCCAAAGCCCCCTTGTGCAGGTGTTCCAGCAAGATCGAAGACCATCAAACGGTTCTCTTCGTCAGTGACGTTATTGATAAAGCCCGTTACCGACCATTTATTATTATTGCCAGCATAAGTCAAACGGACGTTGGAAATAGCATAAGCGTCTTCCGTAGCTACAGGCGAGTTTTTCAGTTGAAAGAAGTGCTCGCTCATATAGGAGAAATCATACTGGGCCGCCAACGTACCACTACCAACACCCCATTCATAACGAACCATACCATTGACATTTAAATCAGGCGTAACAACCGCTTGGCGATCAATAAAAGAGCCATCGGGAAGCCGGTAGGCGTCTTCAACGTTATTGTTGATATAACCAATGCCGAGCAGAATATCCAGACCGTCGACGGGCGACGCCTGTAACTCTAATTCCATCCCTTTGGATACGGCATCAGTGTTAAATACATAGGTAGTTAAACTGTCTAATGCAAAAGCTTGGTAATCCTGATAGTCGTAGTAATACACCGTACCATTTAAGCGAGCCAAACCATCCGCAAAGGTCCATTTAAACCCGGCTTCATATGCATCAAGGACTTCTTCATCAAATTGCATCTCGCTAGGAGCAAGGTTGCCAATGTAAAAATTGGTCGCGTCGATGGGCGCATTAAAACCGCCAGCCTTCACGCCACGGTTAAAACTGACATAGATTAAAGTATCGTCATTAGCTTGCCAGTCCAACCCCAATTTTGCCGTTATCGAGTCGACATCAATTTTTGCATCGCCGGGATCACCAATGACACTAGTCTCTGCGAACCCAGTAGCAACTGCGCCATTGTTATTGATGCCATTGGGGCCAAATTCCCATACTGGCCCCTCGCCAAACACATCGTTGACCACAACGTTAGCAGAGGTAGGCGACTCAAAGAGGGAAAAGAACTGCCTGAACTCAGCTTCCTTCTTCTCGTTAGACCAGCGCAAACCCGTGGTTAATGTCACCGTCTCGGACAAATCAAATTCCAATTGTCCAAACACCGCATAGGATTCTGTCTCTGTGGAAAAGGGGTTATTCAACCCCAAACCCGCTAATGACGGATCTTCCAATCCAAAACCTGGAAAGGCCGCTGCAAAGAAATTTGAGGCCGCGCCACCGTTGGAGAATTCGCCATCAATGCTCAGGTAGAACGCGCCTGCTACCCATCGCATACTTTCAGTCGCCCCACTGAGACGAAACTCTTGTGAAAACTGCTCCACATCAGAGCTCACGGTGAAGGCGAAAAAATCATTCGGCCCGGCATCGGAGTCTTCTAAGTAGTCTTTTTCCAGTTCTGAGTAATCGGTAATGCTGACAAATTCCACATCGCCTATCTGCCATGTCAAATTGCTAGTAAAACCCTTAGTTTTAACTTTGTTATAACCCGGTACATTGAGGGCAACCTTATTAACATTGCTGCCAGTATCTTGATAACCCACTTCATTTCTTGAGTCACCTTCCGCTGTTAAATCAAGACCATCAAACGCCTCCCCCAACCCTGTCGCAGGGTCCAGTCGGGCCGACGTATGCTTAAAGGGACCATTTTTTACATCTTGCTCTCCAACTCTAGCATTGAGCAACCAGTCGATATCGTCACCAATAGAAAATAACAGCTGGCCTCTAACGGCCCAGTCATCACCGTCATTCGTGTCTTCGCCGGCACTATTTTCTAAAACGCCGTCGTGCTGATTTTTTACAAATGACAAACGTCCCGACACATTATCACTAATGCTACCGCCGGCAGCGCCTTCCAGCTTGACCTGGTCATAGTCGCCCAGGGTCAAACCAACATAACCGCTGCTTTCCTGAGAAGGCTTTGTGGTTATATAGTGAACCAGACCGCCGGTTGCGTTGCGCCCAAATAGTGTGCCTTGAGGTCCACGTAATATCTCTACTCTATCGAAATCAAATAACTGAAAACCCGCCCCTGATGCAGCGCTGACATAGACATCATCAACATATATCGCAACGGGAGACTCTTGGTGATCGCCGGAGAAGTCATTTTGCGCCACACCCCGAATATTGATAAAAAAGGACGAAGGTCCGTTGGGTTGGATTGTGGTTACACCGGGCGTCATTGATGTCACTTTCTCGGCGCTATCCCAGCCCAGCTGATTTAGCTGGTCACCACTAAATGCAGTAACGGCAATACCCACATCCTGCAGGCTCTGCTCCCGCTTTTGTGCGGTAACCATGACCTCTTCAAGCACAGCCGCCTGAAGGTATTGTGAAGGAATTGCCAGGGCAACTGCCAAAGCGAGAAGTCGTCGATTGGTTTTAAGCATAGTCAGTCTCTTTTATTTGAGTGATGGCGGCAGATATAAACATATCCAGTACGGCTATGGCTATCTTCTGCGGAAATATTATCCGTGAACTGCGATGACCACAATTAGCCTAAGGGGGCATAGAGCAACACTAAAGTATAATAGCGGATAACCTCCCATGTTTCCCGCTTATGCGTAGGTATAATTTACCTTTCCGCCACAATCACTATCCTGACAGGCATTCGTAAGACTCATAACTAATCGAGGATGCCCTAATGAATGTGGCAATAAACGACCTAAGTACAATCAGACCAGAAACTCGGGACTTTTTAGCTGCAGAGCATAAAAACTTCATCAATGGCCAGTGGCAGGCTGCAATAAGCGGTAAAACGCTGGAAGTGTGTGACCCCGCCACTGGCCAGATTGTCAGCCACGTCCCCGACAGCGATGCGCCGGATATAGATGAAGCGGTCAGGGCTGCACGGCGAGCCTTTGAAGATCGGGCCTGGCAGAACATGAAACCCGCAGTACGTGAACGGCTGCTGCATCGACTGGCGGACCTAATGGAGGCAAACGTCGACATTTTGGCTGAGCTCGAGTCTATCGACAATGGTAAGAGCGCGGCGGTCTCTGGCGCTGTAGACATGGCCTGCGCCATTGATTGCGTGCGTTATATGGCGGGTGTCCCGTCTAAACTCAATGGCAGCACACTGAAGCCATCAACGCCTTTCATGCCAGATAGTGAGATTTTCGCTTATACCAATCATGTTCCGGTAGGGGTTGTAGGCGCCATCGTGCCGTGGAATTTCCCCACCCTTTTACTGTGCTGGAAAATCGCTCCGGCTCTGGCGGCAGGCTGTACCGTAGTTTTAAAGCCCGCTGAAGAAACACCCCTGACAGCACTGTACGTGGCAAAGCTTGCCACTGAAGCGGGCTTTCCGCCCGGCGTATTGAATGTAGTCACAGGCTATGGCCATACTGCCGGTGCTGCAATATCTGCACACCCCGGAATCGACAAGGTGACCTTTACCGGCTCCACTGAAGTGGGCCGACTTATCGTGCAGGCCGCTACCGGAAACCTCAAGAAGGTTACCCTGGAGCTAGGCGGAAAATCACCCGCCATTATAATGCCCGATGCGGACCTGGATATTGCCATCCCCGGAGCGGCCAGTGGTATTTTCTTTAACCACGGGCAGGTATGCACAGCCGGATCGCGCCTCTATGTTCACAAATCTCAATTTGATCGGGTGGTCGAGGGAGTCGCTGACGTCGCGCGCAATATGAAAGTAGGCCCGGGACTGGACCCCACCACTGAAATAGGCCCCCTTGTATCGAAAATACAACAAGAGCGGGTTTGCTCCTATATTGCGTCCGGTCGCGACGCCGGTGCAGAAATAGTGGTGGGAGGTGACACCCCCGATAGCAATGGCTATTTCGTAAATCCTACTGTGTTCGTCAACACAAATCCTGAAATGAAAATTGTACGGGAAGAGATTTTTGGACCAGTGCTGGTGGTACAGCCCTTTGACGACCTGGACGATGTCGTTGCGCAGGCCAACGACAGCCCCTTTGGTCTAGCTGCAAGTATCTGGTCTAAAGATGTCTCCACCATTCACCGCCTCGCGCCGCGACTTCGAGCTGGAACGGTATGGGTCAATTGTCACAATGTAATCGATGCCGCCCTCCCCTTCGGCGGCTTCAAAGAATCGGGCTGGGGCAGAGAGAATGGCATGGATGCAGTCAAGGCTTTCACCGAAAATCAAACTGTAGTTATCTCTCTTTAGGTCGGATGCCCACTGCGCCCATTTAACCGGCAACCATTCTCGGTTATTATCGCGTAATGGTTGCCGGTATTTTTACTGCTCACTCAAACTCCCCTGACACCGCAACAGCGGTGAAACAGGCCGTCTCGACTCTTCCCCTGGAGTCCTCAGATTTTGTATTACTATTACACGGCCCGAACCACACGGGACAAGTATTGCAACGGGAGCTCAAACAGTTCCGTGGAACGCGTTTCTTCGGCTGCTCTACTTCCGGAGAGATCACTCCCCATGGTTATCATGACGACTCTTTGGTGGCGATCAGTTTTGATCGCAATGCTTTCAGTTGCGTGGCTAGAAGGATAGACAAGCTGGGGGAGTTTGGATTCAAGCCGGCGCGCGAACTCATTCTCTCAATGCAGTGGGAACTTCGCCAACAGGCTCCGGACTCAAAACTCTCCAGCACCTTTTCCCTGATGTTGATCGACAGCCTGAGTCAAGCAGAGGAATTTGTCGCCGCTGCCCTGGGCAGTGAGCTTGGCTCCATAAATCTAATGGGGGCATCGGCTGGCGATAACTGGAAATTGGAGCAGACTCCTGTGCTATACGATGGTGAACATTATGATGACAGTGCAGTTGTGTTACTGGTACATACCACCCTGGATTTTAAACACTATAACTTTCACAATTTCACAACCACAGACAGGCGCGGCGTCATTACTTCGGCCACACCCTCACAACGACTAGTTCATGAGATCAACGGTATCCCCGCAGTGGAAGAATATTCACGGCTGTGCGAGGTAGAGCTCTCCTGTTTTACCCAAGAGCTACTTGCCAACTACCCCGCCATTATTACAGTGGGGGACCGGGTCTACCCGCGCGGCTTCCTGCAGATTCTTGACGACGGGTCCCTGCGTTGTGCTTGTGCTATCGACGAAGGGGTGGTGTTCAGAGTGGCGGCACAAGTCGATTACCTACAACAGCTACAAACAGCTTTTGAGCGTGTTCACCACGACCTTGGGCAGCAGACTATGATTCTGGGTTTCGAATGTGCGGCGCGCAGACAGCTAGTGGAACAAAAAGGCTTGAAGGAACAAATACCCCCCCTTTTCGCCCATGCTAATGCCTGGGGCTTTTCATGTATGGGAGAGCAATCAAATTCCCTTAATATGAACAATTCGTTCAACGCTCTAGCCTTTCGGCTGCCCTCATGAAAGATAGCAGCACACCTGACTCTGCTGCTGACATTAAGTGCGCCCAAATAGCACAACTCGAACAGGAGGTCCATCGCCTGCGTAAAACCAATGAGGTATTGCTGAACCGGGTGGAAAACAGGATCAACGTTGAGGGCGGTGCCTTTGCCGCTTTTCAGGTAGCAAGCAATCTGGAGAGAACCGTAGCAGACCGAACCGCAGAACTACGGCAACTCAACCAGCGCCTGGAACATGAACTACACCTGCGCCGCAGTTTCGAGACCGCATTGGTAAAAGCAAAGACCGAAGCAGAGGCCGCCACTGCCAGCCGCACCCAATTCGTCGCAGGGGCCAGCCACGACCTCAGACAACCACTAAACGCTGCAGTGCTCTACCTGGAATCCATTAACCAGAAGGGCCTGCGCGAATCGGATGCACAGGGATTGCGTGGAATTGGTTTGGCACTGGAGAATCTGGACGGTCTGCTGGCCACATTACTGGATATTTCCCGCTTGGATAGCGGCGGCCTGCAACCCGACCCCAGTGATTTTTATGTACAACCGTTGTTTGATCGCCTCGCTAACGAGTATGGCGCGATAGCGCGTACTGGGCATCTGGAACTGAAGGCTATGGCGACCACTGCCGTGGTACACAGCGACCTCATGCTACTGGAAACTGTACTTCGAAACTTGCTCAGCAATGCCATAAAATACACTGATACCGGCCGTATTCTCATGGGCCTGCGCCGCCGGGGCGATCGAGTGAGTATCGAGGTAAGGGACACTGGGGTGGGTATATCCAAAGAGCACGTTGTCCGCATATTCGACGAATTTTGGAGAGCTCCTGGTAGCGGCGAAAGCGGCAAGGGGAGCGCGGGGTTGGGTCTGTCCATCGTCGAGCGAATATGCCAACTCCTGGGGACAAATATTCAAGTGTATTCTGAACTGGGCAAAGGCAGCACTTTTATGCTGGAGTTGCCGCGCGGGAGGGCAAGCCTAGTACAAGAGAAAATCCAATCGCCGCTCGCTCTCAGCGATACCGGATTTAATCAGCAGCTAATAGTGGTGATCGATGACAATCGGCAGGTATTGCTCAGTATGGAGCGAATGCTGCTGAGCTGGGGCTGTCGGGTGCTAGCAGCAAGCGGTGTTGAAGAAGCCATTACGGCTATCATCGATAACGACCTGACGCCTCAACTACTACTCACAGACTACCACCTAGCGGATGATGCCAACGGTATTAGCGCCATTAATGCCATCAACGCTGAACTGGAAACCAGTGCACCCGCCATCATGATAAGCAGTGACAACTCGCCGCCGTTGCGAGAGAAGCTAGAAAACCTGGGTATTCCCCTGCTAACAAAGCCTATTCAACCAGCCCGCCTGCGGGCAGTTATGCTGCACTGGCTGCTCAGCCGAAAAAGCTGAATCCACGGCGCCCCTTCAACGTCTCAAATCACGGCTGGCCACAACGGCCTGCACTCGATTTTCAACACCCAATTTGCGCAGGATCGCCGAAACATGAGCCTTTACAGTGATCTCGCCTATGCCAAGCTCCCGTGCGATTAATTTGTTCGACATTCCCCGCTCAAGTAACGACAAGACTGCTCCTTGCCTAGGGGTTAACGCTGCCATGGCACTGTCTTCGAAAGCCTGTCTGCTGCCTTCATTTTGCGCCGATTTTTTATCTATGGACTCACCCAGTGCCTCGGTGGGCACATAAACACCACCACTTCGCACAAGCTGCAATGCATGCCGGGTCACTTGCGCTCCAGAGGATTTGGGGAGGTAGCCAGAGACACCTAGCTTAAACGACTCGCGAACCAACTGCGGGTCATCCATTGCGGAACAGATAATCACCGGTGTAGTGGGGCTGGCCTCCCGCAGCATACGAAGACCGTCCAAGCCGTCGGCATCTGGCATGGAAAGATCGAGAAGAACAAGGTCTATGCTTCTCTCGAGCACCAGGGCGACAGTCGAGGCGACATCTTCACTTTCCACTACGGCCACATCGTCAAAGGAGTCAGCAATGATATTACCTAACGCTGAACGATAAAGCGGGTGATCATCAGCAATCAAGATAAGATAATCCGAAATAATCATTCTCCTAAGCTACAGTGTGAAGACGAAAGTATATCGAATCGCAAGCGGGTCTGCGACGCGCGCCTGGAGGGGGGATTACTGAAAAATTAACTTAGCGGCACCACCCATGTGTTAAGCGGACATTTCTGTGTAAGCTATTTAGAGTCTGCTCTACCTATAAACTTACGCTCCTCTACACTCACTTTAATGGTATCGCCAGTAGAGATATATTCAGGGACTTGTACGGTCAAGCCGGTCGATAACAATGCTGGCTTAGTCCGCGATGTCGCAGAGGCGCCTTTCACAGATGGGTCAGTTTCCGTAACCTGCAGCTCTATGCTGTTTGGTAAATCTAGTCCAACAGGTACATCGTTAACAATGACGACGTGCATTCCCTGTGTTGTTTCGTTAAAGAAAAGAATTTGGTCCTCAATAGACTCTTTATTCAGGTTATATGGCGTGTAATTTTCTACATCCATAAAAACATGCTCATCCCCATCAATATAGGAAAACATAACCGCCCTGCGAATGAGGTCACCAAGATTCAATAGTTCTGAATCCTTGAAAGTCTGATCAATTTTGCTGTTGGTGACCACATCGTACATGCGCATACGGTAGATGCTGCCGCCAGCACGGCCTTGTGGGACAGAGCGCTCAATGTCCCTGACTATGTAAGTGTTGCCGTTATATTCGATAGCGGTGTTCTTTTTAATCTCACTTGCCTTTGGCATTTTCTCTCACCTTGAAATGATGACTTACATAAAGCGTACACAGCGCTCAGCTAACTGGGAGTCTGACATCTTTGGGGAGTATAAGAAATAGTAAGCGGATATTGGGCGGGTATCTACTTCGGGAATCGGTGTCGCTTGTCGCTATTCTCGGGCCGATTCTGGCAGTTCTGGCCAGTTAAGTTGGCGACACCCTATCTTTTGTCATGGCCTCTGGTATAGTGCGCGCCGTCTTGGTGCACTTCGGTCTGCACCTTGCATCAACCTCACAAGCAGTGAGAGTTGATCATATCAAGTATTCAGTCCTGGACCGAACCAATCGCGAGCACAGTTTGCTATACGCGTTCTGGTCAGGCGCTCTCTTAGAGAGAATCAGGAGCACCACACCTATGTTATTTAAAGATCTCGGTCTTTCGGCCGAACTACTCAGTGCTGTAGAAAAAAAGGGTTACCAAGAAGCGACCCCAGTCCAGCAACAAGCTATCCCCCTGATATTGGAGGGCAAAGACGTATTAGCCGGCGCCCAGACAGGTACAGGTAAAACGGCGGGGTTCACCCTACCGGTTCTCCAGCGCTTACAAAAGACCCACAATGAAGACCAGAAACGCCACCCCCGAGTACTGGTCCTAACCCCT
>Ga0308021_10001198_pt1 | contig 11881 bp, 6 predicted proteins | sample Neamet351_FD_201296 | JGI IMG/M metagenome (GOLD analysis project Ga0308021, IMG submission 201296) | Marine microbial communities from water near the shore, Antarctic Ocean - #351 | ecosystem: Environmental > Aquatic > Marine > Unclassified | place: Southern Ocean | collected 2014-10-02
CGATGCCAGCTGCGCATAGTTCAGCGCGCAAACAGGTAACACGGGCGCGAAGCCCTTCGTGCACCCCAACGCCGCAAGCCCTTGGTCCTGCAGGCGCCAACCTCAGTCGGTCGGCTCGGCCACTCTGGTGCGCAGCAGCCTCTAAACCTCGTAGTGCACCTTGTTTTGGAAGCTGGATCCGCTAGCGTAGGCGTCGGCGTGGCTCTGGTACTTAATCTGGATCGCGCGCGGGAGCTCGAGGCCAGTGCGGATCTTGGTGCCGATAGCCATCTGCAGCTTCTCCTGCAGCGCCGACTTCGTCCAGAGCGCGATGCGGTCCTGGCTCTTGCGCAGGCTCACCACAACACCGCACACGTCTCCCTGGTCCTCAAAATTCTCACCGATCATGATGAGCACAATGTACATCCACCACAGATCCACGCTCTTCCTCCGCTGCTTCGGGATCGACAGCACCCACTTGCCCCCGTCCTTGTTCGTGGAATCCTCCCACATCGGCAAGACCCCCTCCTTGAAAATGTGGAAGTTGCTGCCCATGGAGAGCTTGGTGGGCGCCACCACGTTGTTGAAGAGGCACCAGAAGTCCTCGACCGTGTCGAATGTGTGAATCTGCTTGAGGTTCTCCTCCCACGACTCCTCCGCCTTCTTGAGCTTCGGGTTGTCGAACCACAGCACCCAGCGGTATTGCAGCGGGTGCTTCTTCGCGAACGACAGGGTCTGCGCTGGGGACTCGGCCGCAGCAGCCTCCTCCGCCGCCATCTCATCCTCGTCCGGGAACTCCATCTCCGCCATGCTGCTTGTTCCTTCTGTGGTCTGCTGCTTCCACCACTCGATCGATCCCTGCTGGAGGAGGCTCAATCAAAACGACGGAGCTCTGAGAGGGCCCAGCCAATGGCAGCTCCCGCGGCCAATGCGGTGGACAAGACCTCCGTTGCGCAGGACGCCAACAAGCACTTCTGCGCGGGCGATTACGATCAGGCGCTCGGGTGCCTCACGCAGCTTTCCCAGCAGGGCGAGGCTGCGGACGACCCGCGGCTTCAACACAACTTGGCGCTGACGAACTTCGCGAAGGAAGGTTTCACCGACGCGGCGGGCTTCATGCGCCAGCTTGGCGAAATCCGCGACAGCCTGGCGCGCCGCTCAAATCCTAGCGCTGGCGCGGCGGGCAGCGGCGCGGCGGGCGACGCGGCTGGCGCTGCGGGGGGTGCGGCGTCTTTGCCTGTTGACGACGACGAAGACTTCCGCGAAGCGGACACGCCGGCGCTGCTCTACAACCAAGCGGCGATGCAGTTTCAAGCGGCGCAATTCGCCTCCGCGGCCGCGACGCTGTACTCCGTCTTCTCGAACATCGAGCCCGTCGACGAGGGCGTCTCCGCGCACGTCTGCTTCCTGCTGCTGGACGTGCTGCTGCACGCCTGCCGCGGAAATCTGCACTCGGAGGCGGACCGCGCGCAGCTGCAGTTCGAGGCGCAGCGCATCTTTTCCTTCCTCGAGAAGCTGCTCGAGAAGCTGGAAAAGGCGGCGAGCCAGACCACTTCGACCCCGGACGCTGCCTCGGAGGCGAGCCCCGAGGCCGCCGCCGCCGCGGCGGCCGCGGTGGCCGACACCCCGCACCTGACGGAGTTCCGCTTCCGAATGCACCTGGCCAAGGGCAAGGTGTTCTTGGCGCAGGGCAACGCGAAGGCCGCCAAGAAGGAGGTCAAGTCGGCGCTGGAGATTGCCGAGGACCGCAAGCGCAGCGTGGAGAAGGTGCCCCAGGCGATGGCCCAGGGTAAGCTCAAGGGCATCCAGGGCGCATGCCACCCGCAGCCGCTGGAGCAGCCCGTTCAGAAGCTGGCCGGCGTGTATCTGCAGGCCAACCTCGAGTATCTGCGCGAGAACTACTCCAAGGCCATGAACTACATCTCCAAGGCGAACACCGTGGGCGTGACCTACCCGCGCTGCAAGGCGCGCCTCCAGAGCCTGTACTTCAACAACATGGGCTGCGTGCACTTCCGGATGCAGCGCTACCGCTCTGCGGCGACGTACTTTACGAAATCGCTGCGGGCGCTGAAGCCGGCGGCGGCGAGGAACGCGGTCGCCGTGCAGGCGCCCGTCGAGGGCTCGCTGGTGGTGACGCACAACGACTGCGAGATCCTCTACAACTGCGGCATCCAGCTGCTGCTCATGGGGCGCCCCGAACCGGCCTTCGGCTGCTTCTCGAGCGCCGCCCGTCTCTTCCACATGCGCCCCTGCCTCTGGCTCCGTCTGGGCGAGTGCTGCATTCGTGTCCATGCCATGCGCCAGCGCGCCAAGAACACGCTGGTGCGCCGGGTGGTGGGCACCGGCGTGCGCAGGCGTCTGCTTTTGCCGCTCAGTGGTCTGTCCTCGCCCGACCTCGCCGCGGCCGCGGCTGGGGGTGGGATGGACGACGAAGACCCCGAGGGTGATTCTCTGCCCGACTTGGACGCGGCCGCGGCGCCGAGCGCGGCGGCGTCTCCCGCGCACCCGCCGTCTGCGCCGCAGCCGACGCTGTCGTACGCTGTCGTCTGCTTTCGCAACCTGCTGGCCTTGCTCGCGAAGCCGGCCGGCGTGCAGATGGGCACACCGTCTCTGGGGGCGACGCTCAGCCAGCTGCAGCAGGCCCAGGCGCAGCAGCAGTCCGCGGCCCTGGGGCAGACGCCCTCCTCGGCACCACAAGCCGCAAGGCAGGCGCCTCAGGCCGACAAGCCGCAAGGCTCCGACGGCTCGGGCGACGCCAATGCGGGGAAGCTGCGGCAGGCAGCGCTCATGAACATTGCCTATGCATCGCTGTGCATGGCGAACCCCGTTGTGGCGCTCTCTGCGGCGCAGCAGCTGATCGAGCTCAAGGACTGCGCTGGTGCACAGCGCTACATCGGCCGTTGCTACTGCGCAGAGGCGCTCTGCCTGCTTTCGAGACCGCAGGAGGCGTTGGAATATTTGCAGCCCCTGGCGGGGGAGCAGCAGCTGGGCGAGCATGCGGCGGCGGCGGCGCTGGCGGCAGCGCGCTCGGGCAGCGTGGGCGGTGCTCCCCAGTCGCAGCAGCAGATTTCCGCGCATGCGCGGTGCGCGATGCTGGTGAACCTCGCGACCGCCCACGTGCTCCAGGTGAGTTGCCGCGCTCTTTGTGCACCCGCGTGGCGCCCTCGTGCTTATGTAGCTGACACACCCTCCCACAACTCCTCTCTGCTATGCCCCGTGCGAGCAGGGCGATCTGGGCGAGGCCGAGAAGTGCGCCCAGCGCGCTACGGCTGTGTGCCCCACCTCGCCTGCTGCTGTGCGGCTCATTGTGTACATCCTGCTCCGGAAGGGCGACACCGCCCAAGCTGTCCAAATGTTGAAGGAGCGCCGCGCCATGCCCCGCACCTAAGCTGAGTGCGTTTCCTCACACGAACGTCCAAGGCAGCGACGCCATACGCAGGCTGTGGGGCACACTGCCAACGTCAAGTGCAGCTGATTGGACTCGACGCTTATAATCTTACTCGTGACCACCACGTGTACGTGTCAGTCCTTCTGTCCCCCATCGTTGTCGTATTTGAGAGTACATCATTTATAAAAAACTTCAACTTCAAACTGTTATATAAGCTTATTGTATTGTACAAAACTAGATGCGTAAGACGTAAAGTCATTTTGACGAGAAGTAACTCCAGCGTTGAAGACTGAACCACTTGAACTTTGAACATTGAGGCAGTCGACGCGCTTATCGGATATCGGACATTGGCGCCTGATCAGGTTCGCAGCGACTGCATGGCGCGCTCAAAGAATTGCATCGCCCTTGGGGCGTTTCCCTCCTTGAGCGCAACCACGGCAAACTGGCCCAACTCGAGAGCGTCCGCCATATTTCCCGGTGCGCCGGATGGAGGGTAGTAGGCGGCAGGAGGTGCAGTCGGCATGGACGCCGGGGCCGGGGCCGGGGCCGGAGCCGGAGCCGGAGCCGGAGCCGGAGCCGGAGCCGGAGCCGGAGCCGGAGCCGGAGCTTGGGCAGGAAAACCCGGCGCGCTGCCCGGTACAGACGGAAACGCAGCTTCCGGTGCCGAGGCAGGCACAGAGGGCAGCCCCGGTGCAGACGGAAACGCGGCTTCAGGTGCCGAGGCAGGCACAGAGGGCAGCCCCGGTACCGACGGAAACGCGGCTTCGGGTGCCGGGGCAGGCACCGAGGGCAGTGCTTCCCCCGCACTGCCACCGTCTACAGCGCCAGGTCCTGCCTCCTCCGCCGCGGCCCTCTCTGCCGCCGCCTCCGCCTCGCCCGGCGCGCCCGGCGCCGGCTTGCGACCCTCTTTCAGCGCCCGCAGGATGTCAGCTGCCTTCCACTTGGAGTACTTGCAGCGTTCGGCCAGCACGGGCTCGAGCGGCCCGAACTGCTTCATGGCGTCGAAAAAGTTGCCCGCAGCATAGAACCTCTTGGCCGTCGTCTTGTTCGCAAACCCCGCGCGGTCCTCATCATCGGCAGGCTGAAAGATGGTCATGGCGAAGTCCAGGAGCACGATCTTCTTCTGCTCCTCACTCGCAGTCGGAATTGCCTGCTTCGCCTGCTCAAGGGAGTCCATGAGCTGGATCAAGAACGCGCCAGCCTCGGCGTCGGTGGAATCGCTGAGCTTGATGCCCAGCTCCATTGCATAGCTCCGGCACAGGTACGCTACCATCGGCGCTTCGGGGCGCGTTGCATCCGCATCGAGCTCCTCGGCACGCCGGATAAACGACGTTAGCGGCTTGAACCGCGGGGGAAGCTTCGCTGGCATGTTCTTGAAGGTGGACACCGAGTTTCTGACAACTCGCTCCAGCTGTCCGAGCTCGATTAATTAAGGAAAAACCATTATTATAATAGTAATTGTAAAAAACCTGATCTTATTAGTAAGAACAACAAGTTGTTGCTGTCAAAGGGGCTTGCGATTTCATTAAGCTTGTTGTTGTCAAAGGGGCTGGCGATGCTATTCGAGAAGCGAGCCCCCCGCGCCGCGGGCATGCAAAGGTTCGATCCCTTGGTTTTGGAGTCTTTTGGCGGGATCAGATCTTAGGTCTTGTCTGCGAAGAGAGCACAAACACGCCTTACGCTTTGCAGGGAAGGCGCAGCCCCTTCTACTCGCCGCCTGCGTCTGCCGGTGCGTCGGTGACACCGACGCCAGCGCCGAAGAAGGTGGAGAGCGGGAACAGCGGCGCACACAGCGCCTTGTACGCCTCGGGCTGATCCGAGCCCTTCAGCAGCTTGCAGAGGAGCCCGTGGTTGGCGGTGCAAGCCTCGACCGTCACGCCCACACCGCTGACGTCCGACAGCAGCTCTGCGATGCGGGCGGCGTGTGCCTCGCCGTCGACAACCGCGAGCGCCTGGGCGGCCCCCACGCGGTGCGGAAGAGAACCGGCATGCGCGGCCGCGAAGGCGTCGATCATCTCCAGCGTCGAGCGCCCACCGAGCATGGCGTCGCGCTGCTGCTTGACCACTGCACCGACGGTCTCGTGGCCCACAGCGCCGGGCGCCGCCTCCTGGGCGGCAGTTTCCTTGCAAAACGTGATCGTGCACAGGAGCGTATCCGGGTGCTCGGGCGCGATCTTGCGCGCCTTGTTCAGCGCGCGCAGCGCGAGCATGAACTTCTTGCGGCGCAGTGCCACGTCGACTGCAAGCACATGGGTCTCCACATCGTCGGCAGCCTGGTCGATCAGCTGCAGCACAAGGCGCCACGCCTCGCCCAGTGGCTCCAGTGCTGCAAGCTTTTCGCCGTTCGGGTCATCATCCACAGGCACGTCCTTCCTGCGATTCGTCTTCTTCTTGTCGCCATCATCTTTCGCGGCCGCGGCGGCGGCCGTCGCCGCCGCGGCGGCCTCCGACTCCTGCTCCCGAATTGCCACCGCCTCGCGCTCCAGCGCCGCCTGCTTGCGAGCAGCGGCCTTCGCCTTCTTGCGCGCGGCGGGGGTCATGGCAGCGTAGTCAACCTCCAGCTGAGCCGCCACAGCCGCGGGGTCCGGCTTGTCAGCGAGCACGAGGTAGCAGCGGATGGCCGCTCGGGCCGCGCGGCAGAAGAGGTGGTGCCCGCGCAGCTTGTCCTGCATGCGCAGCAGCTGCACATACGCACGGAGCGTGACCTTGCGCAGGCAGTACCCGTGGAAGTCGAACTGGTCCTCGCAAAAGTCGAGGAAATGCTTCTCGACGGCGACGAAGTTCTTCAGCGCTTTGCCAATCGCACCGGCGCGGAAGTGCGCTGCGCCGCACTCCAGCTCGTACCAGGAGCACTGCATCTCAAAGAGGCTCTGCGCCACGGCCATATCGCCCTCCTGGCGGGTGAACATGCCGATTGTGGTCTCGGCCTCTGTCAGCTGCCCGTTGCGCAGCATGTACTTGGTGGCCTTGTTGTTGATGTAACGGTCCTGCAGATCAAGCTTGCGCGCCCCGTCGATCGCCGCAGACGCGGCGGCAACGTCTCCGCAGCGCTTGATGATCTTGCCCTTGAGCTGGATGGCGTCGATGGCGGTGGGCGTGTGGTCCGCCGCCTCGGAGACGAGCTCCAGGGCGCGCTGGAAGTCCCCGAGGCGGTAAAAGTGCTGCGCGAGCAGGCACAGCGCCCAGAACAGCACCGTGGGCACTTCGGCCGCCGAGTCGGCGGCAGCGCCAGGAAAGCGGCAGGTGCTGCGCAGCGCCTCCACGTAGCCGCCAACGAGCTCGCCGACGAGCTGCGCCTTGGCGCTCGCCGCCGCGAGATGCGGCTCCACCGTGCGCGAGCCGATGGCGCAGTACAGCTCCTTCAAGTCGGACGCCAGCGACGGCACGCCGCGGCGCACGCCCATCTTGATGTACGCGTCGAGGGGTTCGCGCAGGCCGTCGCCGCGGCAGAAAGAGAGCGGGATGCGCTTCGTCGAGAACGAGCGCGGGTGCTGCTCCGCCAGGGTGGCGTACAGCTCCTGCAGCGCCGCCACCTGCTCCTCACTCAGCTCCACCGCAGAGGCGGGCGTCTCGCAGCCGCGCAGCTCCAGGTGCGCGGCCGTGCGCAGCCGAGCGCACTGCAGCCCGCAGTGGTACTCGTAGTTCTCGGCGTTCACGCGCAGCAGCGCCATGAAGGCAGCCTCGGCCTCCTCGAAGCGCTGGAGGCGGACGAGCAGCCTCGCACGCGTCAGGCGCCACGACAGCTTGTCCAGGACGAGCGCGCTGATCTCGTCCAGGTGCGCGAGCGCGACCTCGTCTTCGCCAGCCTCGACCAGCAGCTGGTTGCGGTACATGAGGAGCTCGCTGGACTCGTACGTGACGCGCTGGTCCTTCTCCTCGGTGGCGAGGTAGGTGTCCAGGATCTTCACGGCCTGCGCGAGGTCGCCGTTCAGGTGCTGCGCCACGGCGAGCGCGACCCAGTTGTTCTTGTTGTTGCACTTCGCGCCGAGCAGCGAGCGCCGCGTCACCACGAAGCCGCTCACGTCGCGCATCTGCACCTGGAGCTGCGCCAGGTCGCGCATGATCTGCTGGTTCTCGGTGTCGATGCGCAAGGCGTTGCGGTAGCACTTGACCGCGTCCGCGTACTTGCGATCGGAGCGGTACAACAGCCCGTACACATGCCAGCACACGTGGCTGCGCATGTTGTTGCGCAGGCCCAGCTTGACGAGATCGTAGGCCTCGGGCTTCTTGTCCATGCAGTTGAGCACCAGCCCCTTCATCGCCTGCGTTTCGCCATGGTTCGGGAACTTCTTCAGCACCATGTCCGCGGCCTTGACGCCCTTCTTGTAATGCTTCGCCTCATAGAACTTGACGATCGACCGGAAGTGGGCCTGCTCCCGGGACGGCAGTGTTTGGTCTTGCATCTTAGTGGTCGCGCTTCGCGGGCCAGCCACACGAAATTGCTTGAGAGCCACCTCAAAGCCAATAACGCTCTTGAATTCGGCAGCATGTTGCGGTAACGGCGCAGTTTCACCTTCACCACAATGGATCCTCCCTGGACGCGCGAGCGGGACGCGGCGACGGGCTGCTTTTACTTCTTCAACCCCGTGACGGGGCAGAGTGTGTGGGAAGAGGAGCTCGAGGAGGAAGGGTCGAGCGCGGTTGGCGCGCTGGCATCGGCGTCGGCAGCGGCGGCTGACGACGCGGGTGCTCACAACGAGGCCGAGGATGACGACGAAGCCGAGGACGCGCTGTTCCTCGCCGATCGACGGGGCGAGGCGCGCGTGCAGCAAGTGGAGGCCAAGACCAAGCACGTGATGTGGACGTTCTGCCTGTGCTTCATGTTCCACGGCTGCTGCTGCGAGGGGCCGGCCGCGGCCGTGGAGGGGGTGCTGCGGGGGCTGTGGTACTGCGGGGCTGGTATAACCGGTATGGCGCGCGCGATGAGGATGCGCAGCGCGGCTGCGGGCGCAGCTGCGCGGCACGGCACTGCCGAGGCGTTCGCGCGGCTGCGCGAGGGCGTGTTGTTCCTGGCGGCGGCCGTCACGTTGTTCGTCCCGTGCTGCGCTCTGGGCATCTACCGCCGATTCTCGACGGAGGGCGATTGGGAGCTCGGCCCGATATGGACGCTGGCGGGTCGCGTGGATCCGCGTCGGTTCCACGTTTTCAACCGCGGGCAGACGGAGTGGGCCGCAAACGCGGGCTACACGGCGGCCGATTGTATGGATGACTGGCCGGGGCAGGTGCTGTACCCACTCGCGCCGCCTCCGCACCCCGACGATCCGCAGCGCGCCAGTCCGAGACGGGGGGGGGGCAATCGCAATGTGCAGCTGGAGATGGTGCAAATTGACCTTGACGGGCAACGCGACAGCGACGACAGTGGTGGCGATGTGGAGCGTGGCGAAGGAGGGGCGCATGCCGAGTGACCCACCCCAGCAGCTAAGATTATAAACCCTGTGCGTGTGTTCTATATATTCAATTATTCACAGTTGCCAGCCAGACTCATCGTCGTCTTGCTCCGACAAAAAGGGCATGTCGATCGTGTCGATCATGCTCTGGCCTGTCAGCGGGCACTCTGACGCGAACATGTCGTCGACCTGCTGCTGGAGCTGCTCCTTGCGCGCCTCGTCTCCGGTCTCGGCGGCGAGTCGCAGCTTGTCGAGCCGCTCGAGCGCGAGCTGCCGATCTCGCGCGTTGAAGCGTGTCAGCATCTCCTTAATGAGCTCGTCCTCGAGATAAGCGTACCCGCTGGGGAAGATGTAGTAGGCACCGCTGGTGATTGGCCTCCCGCTGAGCATGCAGACGTCATCGGAGCCGACCTCGCCAAAGCGCCGGCGAAGCTGCTTGATGTCACCGCGGATGAGGTCCGCGCTCTGCGTGTACTCCTCCATTTCCCCTTTCAGCTTCTCGATCTTGCCGTTGTACTCCTCGAGCGACTGGCAGATCTCCTTCTTGAAGTCGTCGATGACGACGAAGTCCGGGAAAAAGGGCAGGATGTCCTCGATCTTCAGCAGGTCGCACTCCTTCAGGATGGTAATGGCCTCCTTGATTTTCGACGGATCGCTGATGTCTATCGTGTGCTTCGCGATTAGCAGCCACAGCTTCTTGCGCAGCTCGTCGTCTTCCGGCTGGCTCGCATTCTCCTTCGCCAGCTCCACGTCGACCTGTAGCGCGAGGTTCACTGCCTCCTCATACAGGCGCATCATCGAGTAGATGTGCACGCAAGCGGTGGTGCGGCCTCGGCGCATGCACACGCGCAGCGCATAGCGCAGGTCGAACGAGCAACGGCCGCCGCGCTGCGAGCGGAGGAACGCGAGAAGCGGCTCTTCGTCTTCCTGGCTCGCGTAGAGCGCGATCAGGTAGTTATGAATGGCCGCATCCTTGTTGCCGTGCTCAACCACAAACTCCAGGTACCGAATGGCAAAGTTCTCAGTCTTGACGTGAGGCTGCGCGCCGGCGTACTGCAGTGCCTCGAGCTGCTGGTTGTAGCGAACGAGCGCGGGAATCAGCTTGCAGGAGTCCAGGCTGCCGACCGCGGCCTGCCACATCTGCACCGTCTGTGCTGGCTCGTAGAGCATCAGCACGGGGGAGAACTTGTAATACAGCGGCTCGACCTTCGCAAACGGCGCGCTGCGGAGCACATCGATCGCTTCCCCGTGCTCGCCTTCGTGAATGTAGTGCGTGATCACGCGCTCGAAGTCCTCGATGAGGCTCGCGTAGAAGAGCAGCTCGATGACGCGGCCGTGGCTCGAGATCAGGTCGAACGTGGTGGCCGGGTTGAGGTGCTCCTTGTGATCCTCCAGGAACTGCTGGAACTCCATGAGCAGCTGCGCGTGCGCCTCCACGTCCTCACTTTCCCGCAGGAAGATGTACCTGTCGAGATACAGCTCCGTAAGCCAGGTGCAAATGATCGTGATCTGAGTTTTGTCCTGCGCTCGCAGACCGCGGAGCTTCTGGAGCAGGAAGACTTTCAGAGCACCGCGCTGCTCGCGATCGACGAATCGCAGGGCGACGGCCTCGAACGAAAGCTGCGTCTTGGCGAAGTACTGGGCAGCTAGCTCGAAGTCGCCCTGGGCAAACAGGTACTCCGCCTGCGCGGTGTACACTTGGTCTTCCTGGGCAGGGGTCTTGCAAAACTCCAGCGCCGTCGCAAACTCGCCGCCTTCGCCGCGCTTCTTAGCGCGCTCGAGGTACAGCTGCCACACGTCCCGGTCCTCGTTGACGACGGCGATCTGGAACAACGTGCGCTCCGTGTACAGCCAGAGCGTGCCGAGCGTCGCGTCGCGCGCGAGGCCGAGCGCCTTGCCGCACTCTTCGCCGATGCTCCTGTCCCAGACCACCTCGTCGCTGAGGCGGCTGATCACCTGCAGCCGGTTGTGAAACAGCAGCAGGAAGTGAAACTCCGTCACGGCCAAGGACACGGGCTTGCTGTGCTCCGCTGCATCGCAAGTGCGGTAGGCAGCCTCCTGGATGACGTTGTCGCCGGGGTTTTGCGAACCAAACTGCAGCTTGCCGTGGAAAATGCCCTTCCCGGTCAGCATGGCGAATGACGTGGCGCGCTCCGCAGAGGATGGCCGCGAGAAGAAGTGGAGCTCGCTGTAGTCCTGCGAGGAGTGCGGCAGCTCGTTGAAGCGCAGGCGCTCGCCCGTCTCGTACTCGCGAAAAAGGTCTTCGAAGGTGGGCCCACCCACGAATTGGTAGTGCCGCGCCGGTTGTGCCGTGACAGCCATGACGAAGTACTTGGTCGGCTCCGTCGGCCGCGTGGGGAATTTCTCGAAGCACAGGCCCTGGATGGGGATGCTGGAGCTGAGCTTGTACACGCAGTGGGCCACCACCTTTCCGCCGCCGTCGATCTGCACTTCAAAGATGTGACCATGCCGCGTGCCCACCAGGAAGCGCATGGGCATGCCCTCAGCCACGTGCGCACTGTCCCACGCCACGCACTCAACGCGCCCCTGGTTCAGCTTCGGCAGCTTCTTCGGCTTGGGCTGGCCGCGGTGCAGGCAGAAGTTCTCGTCGTTGTCGAGCGCCACGATGGCGAGGTTGCCGCTCGGGTGCACGAACACCTTGTGGATGTTGTCGCCCGACGTCTTGGAGATGGACAGCTGATCCATGCCCGCCATGCCGCGGCTGCTGTCGTTCCAGCGCGTGACCACGCAGTCAGTCGTGCCCATGACCAGCATGTCGTTGCCAGCGCTGCCACTCACCACTGTGCGCCGCCCACGCCCCTGGCGGCTGTCATTGTTCCAGTCCACCTTCGTGAGCGAGAAGACAGAGGACTCCTCCTCAGCGGCGCTCAACCCCACGGTGCCACGGCTCTGCAGGTGCGTGCTCTTCTCCTCGTCCACGCCGTACGCGTCGAACTCGTCCCGCCCGCCCTGGCCAGCCCCCCCCCCGTGAGAGACCTGCGCGCCGCCGCGGTCGAAGTCGTCCGGCGCCGACGACGTACCCTCCCAGTCGTCGAACAGCGAAGCCATGGCGCCGACGACGTGCCCTCCGAGTCCGAGCCCCGCTGGTGCCCCCGCTTAGACGCAG
>Ga0308021_10001210_pt1 | contig 11813 bp, 9 predicted proteins | sample Neamet351_FD_201296 | JGI IMG/M metagenome (GOLD analysis project Ga0308021, IMG submission 201296) | Marine microbial communities from water near the shore, Antarctic Ocean - #351 | ecosystem: Environmental > Aquatic > Marine > Unclassified | place: Southern Ocean | collected 2014-10-02
CATACACGACCAGCGCAAAGTTCGAGCGCGGCTTCCACTCCGCTGCCTCCGTCAATCGTCGCCAGTCCAGGCCATTCGCCGACGACCAGACGTCGTTGACGCACTTGCCATCCACGCCGACGCCGCCGCACGCGATGAGGTGCCCATCGAACTCCACGACGCCATGCCCGTAGCGGCTCGAGAACCCCGCCTCGGGCCGCCCTCGGCTGTACCCCGCAGGGCGGCGCGTGCCCGTATCGTCCGTGAGCTGCACCCAGCGCAGGCGTGGGCACGCCACGGGCCGGGTGTCGCACAGCGCCTTGTGGCCGTCCAGCTCGTCCGCTGGGCAGGGCGCGGCGCACCAGGGGCAGAGCAGCTCGCGCTTGGGGCACTCATCCACCAGGTGCGCGTCCAGCTTGTAGCGCGGCATGTCCGCGTCGCAGTCGGGGCACTGCGTGCCCTCGAAGCCGCAGGTCTCCATGTGCTCCTCCAGCTCCGCGAGGACCATCGTCTCCGGGCAGCCGAACTGGTGGTTGCTGCACTTGACGGAGAGCGCCATCACCTTCCGCGCGACGAACGAGGTGGGCTTGGCCATCTCGATCGGCGTCCCATCCTCGGGGCACACATGCTCGTCGTCCGGGCGCGCGAGGATCGCCTCGATGCACTCCGCGCAGAACAGGTGGCCGCACACCGGGTCGTACGACACGGGCGTCTCGTGCGCATCGCGCACGGCCAGCGCGCACGCGCCACAGCGGTAGCGCGCCGGCAGCGGCGGATCGAACTCCGCTTCGAAACCATTCTTCATCGATGCCCGGAGGACGACGACGACGACGGGCCTGCAGACCGTTTCATACAGAAATGGGCCAAAAACGCCACTTTTTCCAGCTGCAGCACTATGGTGATGGTCTAGCGCGCAGAACGTGACGATGCCCCCATGGAACAAGCCCGGGGTCACTGCCGCTCGACGCGCCTCGATCAAGCGCGGCACTGGCGGTAGCGCGCTGCGCGCAGCGGGCAGCGCGCTGAGCACCGCCGCTGCTGGCATCGCACCTTCGTCATCGTCAGCCGTGGAAGCTCGGTCCGTTGCACCGGTCGCGAGCGTCACGTCCACGCCGGCTGCTGCTGCGCCCGGCGGCGCGCGCACGCTGAGCTCATTCAACGGCGCTCGGCGCGACTCCATGCAGGAGGTGCGCAACTTCTTCGCTCACAAGGACACGCACTCGGACCCGAGCAAGCCTGGCTACAAGGATCCGGCCGTGACGCGAGGCATCGGCGTCGGCGAGACCAAATCGTGGCGCAGTGCCTCGTCCAAGCACGCGGCGACGCGCACGTGCCGGCTGCGGCACTTCAACCACCTCATGTCCAAGCACGATGAGCTGCGCAAGGACGACGGGGACCGCCTGGCGCAGCACGGCGGCGGCCGCGTCTTCACGCGGCACGAGGACGACCCCAACCACTCGCTCTCCCACCCGCTGCGTGGCGAGGGCAAGCTGGGGCAGTCGGCCAGCGGGTTCCGCTACAACCCGGACGCCAAGCTGATGAGGGACGCGCACCACGTGGACGACAACCGCCGCTTTAACGAACACCACTCGAAGGAGTCGCAGTGGCGCCGTGAGAACTCGCGGAGGGGCAGTGGTATTGGTGGCATGCACCAATGACAAGGCTGGATCGGGGAAAATACACAGGTGATTATAAATTTAACACACACATACATTGAGCTTTTACTTTTTCTTACTTCTTCCTGCGCGGCGCGTTCTTCTTCGCCCGCTTCTTCACCATGTGCTGGTCCGACTTCATGCGCTTGTCGACAAGCTTGACCTTCCCGCCCGTGGCCTTCTTGTCCGCCTTGTTGCTCCTGCCACCGCGGTTCGACACAACGTACACCTTGCCCGTCTTCTCGAGCGTCGCGCCACGCATCGCCTTGTCGATCGCCGCCTTCTTTTCTGAGACGCTCATGTCTCCCTGCGCCATGATGGCCTCCGTCGCCTTCTTCGCCGCCCGCACCTTCATCTGCAGCCGCTTCGCCTTGCGCTGCCGGGCCTCCGCAACCTTCTGGATCGGGCGGTTCGACATCTCCGCCACGCGCTCGCGCATCTTCTCCATCAGCTCCTTCGGGATCTCCATCTGCGGCCGGTTGTGCGCCTCCTGGTCGTCGAGGAACCACGCGGGCAGCTGATCCGGGTCGGACCAAGCGTAGCGGTTGTACGAGGCGTCGATCATTTTGCGGCGCTTCGACTTGTCAATCATCATCGTGCCGATCGCCAGCGTGCGCGCGATGTCCTCGTCGTCGTAATGCGCAGGGAATTTGTAGCGCCCGCCGCCGGGCACATCCGCGTCGGCGCTTACCACTTCAAAGCCACCCTTGCCCTTGCTCTTGGGGTCTTTCCCGATTCCTACACCCGAGACCGTGGCGCCCATACCCGCGGAGATGAGCTGGCGCGCGTTCTTCACCGCATCTGTCATGGGGTTGGCAGCCTGCTCCGCGTCCGAGACGAACTTGATCCCGGCTTCCTCCTCCTCCTCCTCGCGCTCGCGCTTCTTCTGTTGCTTGCGGTCTGACCTGTAGCGCGCGCGAGGCAGCGAGCGTCGTGCGAGGGAGAATGGTTGGTTGGTGAGCGGCGTGCGAAGGATAGCATGGTGATGGGCGCGCAGCTCGGCTGGGAACAGCGAGGGATCGCGCGGCGGACGGGCAGCAGCACATAGCGCGCGCGTGGCTCAGACGCCCAGATGTAGTTGGCTGGGAGCATCGTTACATGCAGGGTAATGCCGCGAGAGGGTTCGATGAGCACCGAGGTGCTCTCTCTCACTGTGCACAACCCCTCAATCTTTTGCTGCCTATTATCATCATAGCCGGCGGCGCGCGCTTGCAGGTCGTCGTCGCGCGATCCTCGGGCTGGGGCAGCGGCGGGGCACGCGGGGCGGGCGGCAGCACACGCACCTTTCCGCCGTCTTTTTGCGCTTCTCACTGCGCATCTGCTTGTCCGTCTTGGGCATCAGGGCGATCATGGCGTCTGCAGCGCCGGTGCGGCTGGCGCGACCGCCGTCGCTGTCGTCATCGTCGCTGCTGCTGCTGCTGCTCGAGAAACGGTGGCTTGCGTCGCGGTTCCCCGCGTCACCGCCGCTGCCGCCTCCCAAGCCGTGGCTCGCCATGGCGTCGTCCACCATCCGCTCTTCCTCCTCGTCGTCCACCTCCGCCAGCAGCGGGTGGGACGAGAACCAGCGCGCCGCACGCACCTCCGCCTGGCTGCCGCCCGTGCCGTCGTCCATCTCCTCCGCTCGCTCCGCATCGCGCATCGAGCGGCCCATCGCCGCCTCGTCCTCATCCTCGCTGCTCGAGGCCGACTCCGGGTCGGAGTCCGAGTCCCTGCGCGCCTTGGCCGAGCCCGCGCCGAGCTCCTCCAGGTAGCGCTGGTAGTCGCCGTCCTGCTGCGCCGAGGCGGTCATGAGCTCGTTGCCCACCGCCGCGGCCTTGGCCACCTTGGAGCGCTTCACCGCGCGCTTGAGCGCGCCCGAGATGTCGCCCTTGCGCTCGTTGAATTTGCGGTACAAGTAGTCGAGCTGCGCCTCCTCGTCCCCCGAGGAGACGATCTCGCCCTCCCCCTCCACCATCTCGTGCATCGGGTTGAAGTTGACGTCCTTCAGCCCGCCCGCCTCCATCGCGTCGTCCCACTCGGCGTCGTCGGCGCCCTTGTCGGCGATGGTCAGCCCCGCCTCCGTCATGGCGCCGCGCCGCACCGCCTCGACCGCATCGGCGTTGCGGCGCGACCTCAGGTCCGAGACCTTGAAGATGGACTCCTGGATGTTGTCGACCACGGCGCCGGCGTCGTTCATCCCGAGGGCCACGCGCTCGCGGACCTTGGCCGCCTTCTTCGCCTCCTTCTTCTTGACGCGCCGGCGCTCGAGCAGCTGCTGGTCCCGCATCTCGGCGAGCTCGCCGTCCAGCTCCTTCTCGGCCCGCGCCTGGCGCTCCTCCGGCGTCAGGGCCGCCATCTTCGCCGCCTGCTCGGCCTTGTGCGCCGCCAGCTCCGCGTCGCGCGCCGCCGCCCTGGCGCGCTTCTCCTCGCCGTACAGCATGTCGCGCATCTCGGTGCGCCACTTCAGCAGCATCTTGAACGACATCTTGTCCACCACGCGCAGGTCGTCGCAGCAGCGCTTCACGTCGTCCGTGGTGCACGGGTCGGCGAGGCAGCGCTGGGCGTTCTCGGAGTCGCCGAAGGCGAGCTGGTGCGTGATTGACAGCACGTCGATGGGCTCCTTGTCGTCGATGTACTCCATCACGTCCTTGATGCGCGTCAGGTTCGCGTTGAGGTCGTCGGCGTAGCCCTGGCGGTGGCGCTTCTGCACGCCGAACTTCTTGTGGAAGATGGACATCGGCTTGGGCTCGGCCTCCACCTGCACGAAGACGTGCCTCGGGTCCAGCAGCTTCGGGTCGATGCGATCGGGTGCGAAGAAGCCCTCGCAGACCACGAAGATCTCGGCGGACTCGTTACGCGAGGACAGGGGCTTGTTCGCCTGCACCGTCTTGAACAGCTGCTTGAAGACCCAGAGCAGGGAGTTGTAGTCCTGCGAGCGGAACACCTTGGTAATGAACCAGCCGCCCGGCTTCAGGACGTCGATGGCGAGCTTCATCGCGACCAGCGCCAGCTCGTTCTGCACGAACGCGTCCTTCGTGTAGTTGGCGCCGACGTTGGGCGCGCCGTCGCACAGCACCACGTCCACGCACTGCTTCTGGCCCTTACACTCCGTCTTGATCAGCTGCCGGCACAGGGGCGTGGTGATGTCGCACTGGAAGGTCTTGACGCCGCGCATCGCGCGGATGGGCAGGAGGTCGATACCGATGATGGTGCTCATCGCGGGCATGCACTTCTGCGCCACCTGGCACCAGCCGCCCGGCGCAGCGCACAGGTCAATGCACACCGATGCGGTTGACAGGAAGTCGAACTTCTTGTTCAGCTGGATCAGCTTGAAGGCAGAGCGCGCGCGGTAGCCCTGCGCCTTAGCCAGGTTGAAGTACTTGTCGCGATGCGTATGCTTGACCTTCGACGGCATGGTGAAGGAAGATCCGACTGGAGGAAGCTGCGCAGAGACGGAACGCTGCTAACCACGACGGCAGACTGATGGATGTCAAGCTCAGAGAATGATAGATGTCGCGAGCCTCAGATGATCAGCCTCAGACCTTCTTCGCAGCCAGCCTAGATGATCAGCTCAGCTCTGCGCCAGACCGTTCGGGCGTCCGCCGCCCCGCTCGCCGCCGCCGCGCGCGCGCAGGCCCGCCCGGTGGGCGCGCGCCAGATGTCGGCGTTCCCCACCGTCTACAACACCTTCTTCAAGTCCAACGTCCGCTACGTGTCTTTCGTCGTCGCGGGTGCGGTCTTCATGGAGGTGACCTACGGCGCAGCAACCGACGCGATCTGGGAGGGCCTCAACAACGGCGTGAGTGAATAGCGCGTTCATGCCTCCACCGCCGCCGACCCGCCGCCGCCGCCGCCGACGCCGCCGACGGCCACCACATACTGCTCTCCAGCAGCACCGCCGCGCCTTTGCGCCCTCCGGCAGACCGCCTTCTTACCCCCCCCCCCCCCCCGCCCTCACGCACACAACACGTATCTCGCTGCTGCAGAAACTCTTCCACCACGTGGACTGGTCCAAGTGGGCGACGGACGACGACGATGACGACGACGACGACGAGTAAAGTGCGCGTTGGTGTGTGGGGCCGCTGCCACAGTTGTCAGCGGCCGGCGCGCATGCAGCGCGGGCTAATCCCCGGCGCACGTGTGTGTGGATCGATCAATCTGTGATGATGACGATGAGGAAGGAGGAGGATGATGATGATGGATGCCATCGAATTGACATAAAAGAGCGCGGATGATGACAATCAGCAATCAGACATCAGCGAGACTCCTGCTGCGGCAAACTATCTGTGACTACCACTTCTCGACACATAACACTACTGTCATGTCGACACAAACATTGCGTGTGATCCATCAGCTTCACATTTGTTTAGCTTAGTAGGTAGTCATTCTAAGAGCGCGTCCCTGCGCCTTCCGTCGCGTGGTCGGTCGCAGACGGGCTCTCTTCTCTAATCAGTGATGCCCTGCCGAGCTGGGAGCTCACTCGCTATCTGCCGCACCCCGCCAACGCACTGAGTGCGTGCCCATTTGGCAAAAAAGGCCGGCCGCACGCTGCGCCAGCGCGTGCCTTCGCGCTGCCTCATCCGCCGCAGACCCCGCCCGCCCCGCCCCGCTGCCCGTACCTGTCGCGTGCCAGCTGCACCCGCAGCGCATCGCCGGCGGCGGGCGCCCCCGCCCCCGCCCCCCCCCCATTCCAACGCTCCTCGGCACCCGCAGCTGCTAGATGCGATCTAAGCACTCGAACTGTACCACGCTGTTGCCGCGGATCACCACCATGCCAATCGCGTTGCTCTCGGCCGCGCTCACCTCCTCGATCGACTCGTCCAGCACGATGTTCATGAACTGGTCGAAGCCGCGCAGCACACCCGTCACGCGCCGGTTGGCGTTGAGCTTGATGCGCAGGCGTTTGTCCATGTAGCGCTTCAAATCGGGGCCTCCTTTTGACGCTGCCATTCTAACCACGCACAGCAAGCTCCTGCCTTTTCTCAAATGGACGAGTGTGATTTATTCTCTTCGAAGATGTTGCGGGTGCGTCATAGGGCGGGTGCGAGGAGTATGATGGAAAGAAAGCAGTGCCGCAAAGTTGACGGTGTCGTCTTGCGCTTCCTTTTCATCATGTGCCCCAAAGTGTCGTTTCGCCGGCCGCGCTGAATCCCACAACGCTATTTTCCGTCTGCCCTCCGCCCAAGATGAGAGGGGTAATCTCCGTGGCACTGCTCGCGGCGTGCAGCACACTGTACGTGCAGCGGCAGCGGCAGGCGCTTGACGAGTGGTACGCGGGGCGGCTGGAGTCCTTCGGGTTCGGCGGCGCGGCGGGTCTCCCCAGCTTCATAGACGTCGAGCCCGTGGTGCCGCCCGCCGAGGCGGGCGCGTTCCTCACCGACGTGCGCCACATGGTGGAGCTCGGCACATTCCAGCAGTTCATTGCGAAGCAGAAGTACCCGCGCGACGAGCGCTGGGTCTTCGCGCCAGACGAGCGAAGTGGCGAGTGCCCACACATGACGTTTCGGACGCTGGGGTGGCGAGCGGGAGGGGACTCGCGGCCCGCGTGCATCTTCAACGCCAAGCCGTGGCAGTCGCTGTGGATGCTGCTGCAGGGCGGCGTCGCGCACCGCAAGGAAGGCCTGCGGGATCTCGGTACCCGCTCGTCTTTCTTCCGCGCCGACTTTGCGGAGAACGGCGTCGCGCTGCCGGCCTTCGCAGCGGACGAGCGCGCCGCTCGGCTGATCCGCTCGCTCAACGGCAACGAGGCGCTGAACGCGGCGGCAAAGCGCCTCTACAACGGCACGGCCCCCATCGTGCGCCCCCGCGCCCTGTACGGCAACCTGCTGCTGCCGGGGCAGGAGCTGCCTCTGCACACCGACGTGCCCGCCTTCCGCGGCCTCAGCCGCGGCTCGGTGCCATCGTGGCTGCTGACGGTCATGCACAACTCGCGCCTCTTCGACCGGTGGCGCCTGCGCACGGCCACGGCGGTGCTCATGTTCCCGTCGCGCGCCATGGAGCTCGCGGAGCAGCGCGGCAACGGCACGGCCGCCGGTGCCTTCACGTTCCACCCGCAGTCGCTGCTGCCGGCGGGCCGCCGCGTGGCGCCGACGCGGCTGAACTCCGCCGTCATGACGGACTCGGACACGGTGTTCCACGGCACGTACGCGCCGCAGCACGACGTGCCGCCGCCCACCTACATCGCGGATTCCGCCGGCGGGTCCGACGGCAAGGGCTACAACCCGAAGGTGCCCGGCTCCACGGCCTCGACCGTGCGCTACGACGGCGAGACGCGCTCCTTTGCGAACTTCGCGCCAGACGGCGCGCGGCTGTCGCCGCCCGCGGGCGAGCCGGGCTGGGAAGAGATGCGGCTCTCAGTGTCGTGGAAGGCCTTCGTGTTCGAGGACGCGGCGGCCGCGGCGCTGCACGACGAGGGCCGGGACGATCTCACGCCCGCGAGGGTCTTCGACATGTTCGAGCAGCACCTGCGGGAGGCGAAGGGCGCCACGCCGCAGCGCAGCGACCATTTCGCCTTCGCATCGCAGATTCTCCGGCACTACGAGATGCCGTACTACCTGCCCTCGAACTCGTGGAACCCCTGCGCCCTCATTGATGTCGCGGAGAACGCCGTGAAGAGCAGCTGGGTGCGGGCGGCGATTGCCGCATCCCTATCTTGGACGTGCTCAAATTCACGCTGATGGTCAGCCATGCCTACGAGAGCACGCGCGAACCCTAGTGAAAAAGGCATTATCGCGGGGACTGACTCTGGACTCTGGACGAACGTCGAACAATGATCGCAATCGCTCCACGCAGTAGCAGTTAGCAGTATAGCAGCAGCAGAGTGAGATTTAGATTTTGCGCAAGCTGCTTGCAGCATGTAGTGTGGCAGCATCGCCCAAGCACGCGATCCAATATAACGCGCATTAGATAAGCTTAACCCGCTGCTAGCTGCTAATCTTAGCGCAGCGCGCGTCAGCAACGATTGTGGATCGAGAAAGAGATTTTTCAACTCTGAGATGGCGCAGGTGGTTGCAGGAGGCGGCTCTGCAGCGTCCAATAGCGCGGCGGACCCCGACGAGGATTCACCCGAGTTCCGGGCGCGCCAGGCGGCATTCTTCGCGAAGGCATCGGCAAAGCGCGCGGCATACCAGGCGGGCGCGAGCGACTTCCACAAGAAGCGCGAGGAGATGAACGCGGCGCTGTCGGCGGAGTTCGGCGACAGCGTCACCGTGACGGCGCTTCAGGAGGAGCACCAGCGCGAGATGGGTGGCGAAGGGACCGTGCCAGGGGTGGCACGTGCGGAGGCGGGGGGGGGCGGCGCGGCGGCGACAACGGCAGCAGAGACGCTGGTCCAAACGACGACGACAGCATCCGCTGCGCCCGAGGCCCCCACTGACACCGCGGCGGAATGAGGACGCCCTTGCTGGTTTGCGAGCGAGTGGCACATACGCGTACGGCTCAGTTTTGCATGCTGAACAAGTTGTGCAAGGGCGAGGCCCGGGGGGCGAGAGAGCGGCAGTGCACTCGACGGCGGTAAGTTAGCGCACGAGTGCGCTAGGCGCGTGTAGGCACCAGCACCAGCTGAGCAGCCGGCGCTCTGGTCTACCAATAAGTAGGAACAATACAGAGATAAAGAGATGCAGTTAAAATCTCTTTCTCAAAAATTCTCAACGGCAACGAACTCTGGCATAACGATTTTCTCGCGACGTATTTCTCCACTGCAGAATGGACGCTGGTTGCCAACCTGCGCAGCCGGTCAGATCGTTGGACCGTTATGAGAAGATCCCTGGGGGACCCGAAGGTCGCTGGACATCGGTTTACAAGGCGCGCGACCGGGATACGGGCGAGCTGGTGGCATTGAAGAGGATCCGGCTGGACGACGAGGGTCTGCCGAACACTACGATCCGGGAGATCTCGCTGCTGAAGAGGCTCTCGCACCCGAACGTCGTGCGGCTGCACGACGTGATCCAATGTGACGCAAGACTCTACCTCGTCTTCGAGTTCCTGGAGCAGGACCTCAAGAAATACATGCACACGGTGGGCGCAGGCGGCTTCACGCCGTCGCTGGTGAAGTCGTGCTTGTTCCAGCTCGTCCGTGGCATCGCATTCTGCCACTCGCGCCGCGTGCTACACCGCGACCTCAAGCCGCAGAACCTGTTGATCGGCCGTGGCGGAGCCCTCAAACTTGCGGACTTCGGCCTCGCGCGCGCCTTCAGCATCCCCGTGCGCTCCTACACGCACGAGGTGGTGACGCTGTGGTACCGCGCGCCTGAGATCCTGCTCGGCTCGCGGCACTACTCCACGCCCGTCGACACGTGGTCCATCGGCTGCATTTTTGCCGAGATGTCGAACTGGCGGCCGCTGTTCCCGGGTGACTCCGAGATTGACGAGCTATTCAAGATATTCCAGAAGCTGGGCACCCCCGACGAGACTTCATGGCCCGGCGTCTCCGCGCTGCCCGACTACCAGGCCGCCTTCCCCAAGTGGGGCCGCCACCCGCTGCGATTGATCTGCCCCAACCTCTGCGAGCACGGCCTCGACCTCATGGGCAAGCTGCTGCAGTACGAGCCCAGCCAGCGCATCAGCGCGCGCACCGCGCTCGTGCACCCGTACTTCGAAGATCTCGATCACTCGACGCTGCCATGCTAGCGAGTGCCAGCGAGAGCCGGGGGGCGGCTGCAGGGACAAAATCAGCTGTGATGCGTGTAACATCCTGCAAGCTGCTGTCGAGGTTCGGCTGATCCAGATGGCTCAAAAAGGGCCCTCTTGGGAATCTAGCAAGAATCTATGCGTACGCATACCGTCTCCTGCACCTTGTCTCCGTAGTGTATATAAGCTTAAAGACTACTCGAGCAACTTATAACCGCTACTCGAGCAGACAGCAGTGACTGCAGCAGGAGCCGGAGTGGCCGACCGTGGGAAATTCTGAGGGAAATCATCTGACACTGGCAACAGTCTTCGGCGAAGCGCGACTGCATCCAAGCGCTGACGGACGACCTGGACGATGACAGCGACTGACAGATGGTGGGTTATCTGCCTGTCGTCGCTGTGGGGCTGTCGCAGTGTCGTCCGTGTTCGGGGGGGTGATAAATGCGTTGAGTTTCATTGCGGCTTCAGTTCATCTGTCGTGCACGGCAAAAGATGCGCTCGTCTGTCCTCGTTGTGTTCGCATCCCTGGCGCTCGTCGCCGCGCAGCACCACCACGGCTCCACCGACCCTTTCGCGTACTCGCAGCCGCCGTGCACCTGCTCCGCGTTCTGCGACGGCGCCTGCGCCATCAACGCGACGGGCCCGGAGAACGTCACCCTGTACCGCATGACGCCCCGGCACACGCTCACGCTCGAGGACAAGAACACCGGCGACGTGGCGGGCGACACCTCGTACATCATCTCGCGGCGCACGGCCGCCTTCGACTGCCGCAACGCGCCGGCCAACGACACGCACTGCCAGTCGATGACGGTGACGGGCGACACCGCCAACAGCACCGACCTCATCATCGAGTTCGTCGTGGAGGTGGACGGCAACTGGGCGCCGTACCTCTACTGCAACCCGCTCGACGGCAAGCACCCGGAGGGCGCGTGGAACTGTACCGTCACGCACGGCTTCCCGTCGAACCACACGTGCGACTGCCCGCGCGCGTACAGCGCGGTGGGGCGCGAGAACCTCACCACGGCCTACGGCCCCGGCGGCTCCTCCATGCACCCGGCCGGCGGCATTTGGTTCTCCTCCTCGCACCAGGGCAGCTGCGCGCCGGGCGCGCCGCTGGGCGCCGACGGCTGCTCGTGGCGCGAGGTACAGCGCACGCGCGCCGTCAACTCCTCGTGCGTATACGGCCGGCTGGATGCCTTCGTCGAGGGCAAGAACGCCTCGTGCTTCGCGCCGTGCCCGCGCGTGCCGGCCTCGTTCGGCGGCGACTTCAACAAGACATCGCTGTGCTACTCCAGCTGCTTCTCCGGCGTCACATCGGCGATTCCCCGCAGCGAGCTAACTATTCCCTGGGTCAAGGCCTTCGCCGGTGCCGACCCCGACGCGGGCGGCTGCCCCACGGTTGAGCTTTGATCGCTCTTTGTTACTTGAGACCTGCCCACATTCATCCGAATGGTCTTTTGTCTCCTATTGCGCCATCGATCTGCGGCGCTCGCTGTCGTGTACCCCGTCGCCTCCGTCGCCCTCCTCATCGCCCTCTGCCGCCATCGCCGGTGTTTCAACCTCGCCTGCCTA
>Ga0308021_10001213_pt1 | contig 11802 bp, 6 predicted proteins | sample Neamet351_FD_201296 | JGI IMG/M metagenome (GOLD analysis project Ga0308021, IMG submission 201296) | Marine microbial communities from water near the shore, Antarctic Ocean - #351 | ecosystem: Environmental > Aquatic > Marine > Unclassified | place: Southern Ocean | collected 2014-10-02
TTCGATAAGCAAGGGGCTATTGAAGAAAACATGATGTTTGTAAACAGAGCTACTTCGTTAGCAATGGATGACATGTTAGCTTCTATGAATTCTTACGGAGCTGGAGGTACTTCTTACGGAGTATTTGACAATTCTGAAGATATGGCTTTAAACTTAGGTTTTTCTGGTTTCAGAAGAGGTTCTTATGACTTCTACAAGTCTGACTTTAGATACTTGAATGATTTAGCAACAAGAGGTGGTATTAACGCTATTGCGGGATCTGCTGCAATTAGAGGAGTTATTGTTCCTGCTGGAACTTCAACTGTTTATGACCAAATGTTAGGTAAAAACTTGAAGAGACCATTCTTGCACGTAAGATACAGAGCTTCTCAATCTGATGACAGAAGATTAAAAACTTGGGTTACTGGATCTGTTGGGGCTGCGACTTCTGCACTTGATGCAATGGAGTTACACTTCTTATCTGAAAGATGTTTGATTACACAAGGGGCTAACAATTTCATGTTAATGAAATAAGTCTCATTTATATTAAAGCCGCCCTCTGAAATATGGGGGTGGCTTTTATTTTACTAATTATTATTATATTATATCATGGCAAAAAAACAAACAAAGAAAGTTGAGGTAGAACCTCAAATCGAAACAATGGAAGAAGTAGTTACGGAATTTTTTGAAGATACTGTGGTTGCAGAACCAAAAATAAGTAAAGCAGTTATGGAAATCCCAAAACCCCCAAAAAACGATTGGGAGATAAAAGATAGGGTGTATTACCTAGCTGGCAAGAAAAAACCGTTGTCGTACATGGTTAAGTCTGCAGGTATTTATTACTTTGATGAGGGGGTTGGATACGAGAGAGAGATGAAGTATTGCGAGAATCAGAAGACTCCGTTCATTGACGAAATGAAAGGAGACCAAAGACTAGCACACATCATTTTTAGAAATGGAGCACTTCACGTACCAAGAGAGAAACAAACACTTCAAAAATTATTGTCATTATACCATCCTGGTAGAAAGCAATTATACGCAGAATATCAACCAGTGCAAGAAGCTGTTGACCAAATGGAGATTTTAGAATTAGAAGTTGATGCTTTATTGGCAGCTAGAGATATGGATATCGACATGGCTGAAGCAATCATGCGTGTAGAGAACGGATCTAAGGTGTCTACGATGAGTTCTAAGGAACTTAAAAGAGATTTGTTGATATTTGCAAAGAGGAACCCTATATTGTTCTTAGAGCTAGCTAACGACGAGAATGTGCAACTTAGAAACTTTGGTATTAAAGCTACTGAAGCTGGTATACTAAAACTATCACCGGATCAAAGGCACTTTATGTGGGCTTCTAATGACAGAAAACTAATGAACATTCCGTTTGAGGAGCATCCTTACTCAGCACTAGCCGCTTGGTTTAAGACCGACGAAGGTATGGAGGTTTATTTAAGTATTGAAAAAAGATTAAATTAATCTAACTGTAGATGCGGTCGCTCTCCGGGGCGATCGTAAACTACAAACTAAAAAGAAATTATGGTAAATATAGATACAGTGTATCAAAGAGTACTGGCTTTTGCCAACAAAGAGCAGCGGGGTTATATAACACCGCAGGAGTTCAACTTATTTGCCAATCAAGCACAATTAGAAATATTTGAACAATATTTTTATGACCTAAACCAAGGGGCTAGAATACCCGGTAATGACACTGAGTTTTCAGACATACTGAGCCTACTCGGGGAAAAGATAAGCGTATTTGAAATAGAGCGAGACAACGCTTGGGTTAGGAGTGTTATGGCCACTGTTACTAATGGCTTTACATTACCCCCTGATATGTATAGAATTGGCACCGTTAGGGTTGGGACTGCTCCCGTGGAGATGCTTACTAGCAAGCAGTTCAATGCGGCTATATTGTCGCCCCTAACTACTCCAACAGCAGTGAGACCCATTGGTTATATGGTTAACGCTGGTTTCACAAATGCTACGATAGGCAAAATAATAGTGGCAGTAAGTGGGACTACATATGCTTTACCGGCTGATTACGATATTAATTTGAGTTATATAAAAATACCTACAAAAGCTGTTTGGGATTATTTTGTTGTAAATGAAAAAGCGTTATATAACACCAATAGTAGTGTTGACTTTGAACTGCATCCATCAGAAGAAAGCGAGTTGGTTTACAAGATATTAAAGTTTGCCGGTGTATCTATGGCTAAGCCGGACATTATGAGGGCAGGGCAGGGGATGGAAATGGCTCAGACTCAACAAGAAAAACAATAAATAAATGGGATTATTAGACGGCACGGCACAGCAGGCTTACTACCAAGGCAATGACCATGGGAACTACCAATTCGTTTCTCTAGCGGATATAATCAACCAATTCATGGTTGTTTACGTGGGAGAAGACAAAATAATAACAAAAGCTAAGCGAATGGATGTTGCCTTCCATGCGCAAAGGGCTCTCGCCGAATTATCATTCGATACTTTTAAATCCATTAAAGCACAAGAAATCACGGTCCCTTCGTCATTGCAAATGGCACTGCCCCACGACTACGTGAACTACACTAAAATTAGCTGGGTGGATTCGGTTGGTATAAAGCACTTACTATATCCCACCACTAAAACATCAAACCCTACCTCAATAATTCAAAACGCTGGAAATGGTATATACTCACCTATTATAAGTGGCTTTAACGCGGGATTTACTACGGATGAAACAAATATAACGTACGGAGCTGGGACCGCTAAGGATGCAACAAATAATCAGGTTGATTTTACAGCAGCTGCATTTGGCAGCAAACTGACTTGGGATAATGTTACTGATTTTGAAATCGATAAGAGTTACGTTTTAACCTATACAATAAGTAATGTCCCTTATACAGACCCTGCCTCGTTATCAGCAGTGGCAACAATAACCCCAAGGATGAACGACGCGTTCGGTAATAAACGTAGCTTTACTAGCAGATCTAGTAACGGAACGTATACTGAAACAGTTACAATCCCGGCTAGTTCTGGCGGTTTTACTAGCTCATTCTGGTTTAACGTGACTAGTACGGCAACTTTCACAGGCAGTATATCAAACATAGTCCTAGCTGAATCATCTGACATTCCGTTAAACGTAGGATCAGCGACATGGGCAGGCTACCAATCTGGAACGTTGGATGGAAATCAAAATAATTATCAAGATGACGTATATTGGCCGTTGGATGGGAGCAGGTATGGACTTGATCCCCAACACGCTCAAGCTAACGGATCTTTTTATATAGATAGTCTATCCGGGAAGATATATTTTAGTTCTAATATTAGTGGGCAAACTGTGATATTAGATTATATAAGTGATAGCCTAGGTACGGACGGGGAAATGCAAGTTCATAAGTTCGCGGAGGAAGCGATGTATAAGTGGATAGCCCATGCTATCTTATCTGGTAAGGCTAATATCCCAGAGTACCAAGTCAATAGATTTAAAAAAGAAAGGTGGGCAGCAATAAGAACTGCTAAATTAAGATTGTCAAATATAAAATTAGAAGAACTTACTCAAATTTTAAGAGGGAAATCGAAACAAATAAAACACTAGTACATGCCAGAGATTAAGAAACACTTCGCCGGAGGTAGAATGAATAAGGATGTAGACGAAAGACTCCTCGCTACAGGTGAATATAGGGACGCGATGAATATACAGGTTTCGACTTCAGAAGGCTCTGATGTTGGGGCTGCTCAGAACTTATTGGGTAACGCTAAGATTGCGGGGCAAGGTGAATTACCCTCTAACGCTAGTTGCTTAGGGAGTATCTCTGACGAAAAGGAAAATTCTTTCTATTGGTTGCTTACTAATGCTAAAATAGCGGGGCAGGCATTAATCGAGTTTTACAGCGGATCAGCCCAGCCATCGGTTGGAGGGTCCTGGATAGTTAGAAGAAAAGGCGACCAAGTAGAACCTGTTTTTGTTGACGTGGCTTACGTTCTTTATAGTATGTACAATCCAGCTGGTATAAGTTACAATTTAATAGGAAAGACAATAACCTTACCAACAAACGACCACAGCGTAACGGTAGGTATGACCCTAAACGTATATTCCACTTCCCTCGGGGGCATCCTACAGGGGGAGCAAACAGTTGTTAGTATCAATGGCAATACAATAACCTTAGACCAAGAGCCAGCTGACTTGGATTCCCAAAACATAGGGGGGAACCAATGGATGCACAACACCACATTGATGTTCAGTAACACCGGGGGCGGGAAAGGAGCCTTGGGATTTAGTAAAGAAAATCTTATCACCGGAATAAACGTTATCGACGGGCTTTTAACCTGGGTCGACGGAGCAACTGAGCCTAAGAAAATAAACATAGCTAGGTCTATGGCTGGGACACCAGACTTTAATACCCATACTTCACTTATGGTTAACGGAAGTAATGCGGGCCCGATAGAAGAATCTCACGTTACAGTAATAAAAAAGAGCCCTAAGAACGCTCCTGAGTTAGTGAAACTTTCGTCGTCTAAGACAAAGAATGCTAAAGGGGTAACTAGTTATCCATTGGATTTGATAAACGCTCTAACGGGTGATATCGTTGTGGATGGGGAGACTATAACTTTCAACATCCTTAACGGAATTGGTGGGGCTGTTCAGTTTGAGGTGGGCGACGTGCTGACCCTGGACCCGGTAGGTTCTTCCAGTATATTGGATGATGGTAATATGATCAGAGTATTGATATCCGCTTTAAATATAACAACAGGAGGAACTTATGGGTTGCTAGAGGTTACCGCTGAAATCGTGGCTATATCAGATAACGCCGTAGGAGGCACTGTGTTCGAAGTTGAGTTCGAGGAACGCGCTAAGCCCCTATTTGAATTAAAGTTCCCTAGATTCGCTCTCAGGTACAAATACGAGGACGGTGAGTATTCCCCGGTTGGTCCTTTTACTAATGTCGCGTTTTTGCCCGGCTCTTTTGACTACCATCCTACAAAAGCTTACAACGCAGGGATGATAAATACTCTTAGGTCGTTGACCGTTGAAAATTATGTTCCAAGGAGCATACCTAAAGACGTCACCCAAGTTGATATTCTGTATAAGAATGACACTGCCCCTAATATATATATAGTAAAGAGTGTATATAAAAATGAAGTTAAGGATTCCCTAACCGGAGAGAACACTTGGGATAAAAACTCATACAAAGTAAGTACGGAGAATATATATGCGCAATTGCCAGAGTCTCAGTTGCTGAGGCCTTGGGATAATGTGCCGTTAAGTGCGGTAGCCCAAGAGGTGGTCGGCAGTAGAGTCGTATATGGTAACTACGTCCAAGGGTACGATATGGCTAACGAAGCGGGAGCCACTATAACTCCTTCGTTCACGACAAGCCTGACGTCATACATCGGCAGTCTCAACTCTGACATGGACGGCCAAAAGTCTATTAAAACTATGCGGACATACGATTTCGGATTAGTGTATGCTGACGAATATGGTAGAGAGACCCCCGTGTTCGCGGACTCAGAGGCTGCTTTGACAATACCAAAACTATCATCAGAGAGTGCTAACCGCTTCTCCGTTTCAGTTAAAGATAATCATCCTGCTTGGGCTGAAAGCTATAAGATATTTATAAAAGAAACGTCTAACGAGTACTATAACTTAGCCTTGGATAGACTGTACGATGCTGAAGATGGTAATGTTTGGTTATCATTCCCCTCTGTCGATAGAAACAAGGTTGATGAAGAGACTTATTTGATACTAAAAAAGGAAGCCGAATCATCTAAGGCGGTTAAAGTAGATGCTAGGTATAAAGTTGTGGCTATAGAAAATGAAGCTCCAGATTTTGTGAAAACGACTTGGGAGTTGATAGGGGAACCTACAATTCTATCCCAGCAGGGTAAGTTTCTGTATGGTATCAATAGCAGTACGGATACTCCGTTGATACCTTACGTAGGGCATTCTAGATTCACTATAGATAAACAAAAGTGGAATGATCCATTCGGGAACGTAAATGCACATGGGCTAGCTGATCTAGACGCTGTGTGGAAGGGTAAGGGTTCAGATGAGATATATGTTTTCTTTACTGAAAACGAAAGAATAATAACGCAACCAGGATCCGTAGTGACCTTCGTTGCCCGTAAGTCCAAGAAATATCTAGTAAAAGACATATCGCTAGGAACTAATTTATATGAAATATCTATAGCGAAGCCAATATCAGGGGACGAATCGTGGATAACGGACGAAATAACTAACGATGGGTGGCCAATAACACCCACAACAACCACTCTAGACAGATCACATCCGCATTTTTATAGGAAAGTAATTGAGAACAGACCGGAGTTTGATGGTAGGTTCTTTGTTAAGATAAAGGAAGATTCTATAATAAGAGAAAAGATAAGACCTAAAGTGGAGTTAAGAGAGAGTTATATAGTTGATAATTCTATCAATACTTACTACTTCAATGATGGGGACGACAGCTTCAATCCTACTAATGCTAGTAATACTTTGAGCGTAACCGGGACGAATATATCAAAAAGCAAGGGTGATTGGGGAGCTCTACTTAAATTTGGCGGAAACGCAAAGAAATCAGGGTGGTTTATAGACGAGGCTTCTTATGCAGGGGCTGATCGATACCCAAATCCATTACCAACTCCTTATGAGTTAGGGATGTTTAATTCTAGCGTGGAAGGAGCAGACCAGTACTCTGTGATAGATGGAGTGCACACTAGTGACTTTTCTAGTTCGCAAACGTATATCCCGTCAACAGGGAGTAATTTACAATCTTCGTGGGGTACAGGTCGCAGTAGGGGGATCGTTTTTAATAAGGGAATTCATAGGGGGACTTACACTACAATGCCCAGCCACAGAACAGACGGTAATTTCACCCCAGGAACAAACCCATTGGTAGACAAATATTACTTGAGCTTATCATACGCTGGGTTAAACAACAAAGGTAAGTGGGGAGAAAGTGGCGCTAGTAATAGTAACGGATATGGCGGATTCGGCGAGGTATTGGGGAGAAACCCCGAATTAGAGATTATTGACAAGCACATGAAGTTAGGCCAGAGGTTTAGAGTGTTTGGGGCGGATGAAATATACGAAATAAAACAAGTGAACACTAGACACCTCTACAATTATAGAGGGGGTAACGCTACTAATAGCAACTACTGGAAGCATGGAAACCACGATTTAGAATTCAATAAGCAATACGAGGCTTTTCACGCTAAGTGGAACAGGAGGGTTCACTATTTGATACAATACGAAATACTAAGTGGGGGTCCTAATGGGTTGGAGGCTAACACTGGACTATTTCCAGGAACAGGGGACATTAGTCCGGTAGATTTCTCTAGAGTAGAATTTATAGACGATTACTACGAGGAAGGTCCAAATTTAATAAGCAGCAACCCGGCTGTTTTCGAAACTGAGCCTAAGGAAGACGCTGATTTAGAGGTGTATTATGAAGCGACTAATTCTATTCCCCTGGAACTTACTTACAATAACCAAGAGGATTTTGCTGTCGAGGGTAGTTTGTTGGAGTTCACTTCGAGCGGGATGCCAGTAGCATATATAAATAAGTGGGGAGACGGAAGCCCGAACACTAGTGGAGTGATAGCAACTCCTAACACGTTGTTTTTGGACAGCGATATGACTCAAGCTGAAATATTAGCGGTAGTGAGCACCCCTAAGCCTCACCTGAAATTTTCCAGAAATGACGGTTCGTCTGTGTATGCTAATGTAATAGGCAATTATGACCCCTACACTACCCTCGTAAGCGGTTTCCCAGTGACATCATTTAGAGGAGTGAAGATTGAGATTCTGCCTAACGAGATAGCCCTAGGTTGGTTTAACTGCTGGTCGTTCAATAACGGAGTCGAGTCCAACAGGATAGGAGATACTTACAATAAACCATATTTAACTAACGGAGCTAAAGCTTCAACGACGCTACTGGAACCATACGCTAGAGAGCATAGAAAAAACGGGTTGATATACTCCGGGATATATAATTCCAATTCAAATACCAATAGTTTAAACCAGTTTATAGCAGCAAATAAGATCACTAAGGACATCAATCCTACTTATGGTAGTATACAGAAGCTTCACACTAGAGATTCGAACCTGGTGGTCCTATGTGAGGATAAGATTTTAAAGATAACCGCAAATAAAGATGCTTTGTTTAATGCGGATGGAAATCCACAGCTAATAGCTACCGACAGGGTATTAGGGACAGCTATACCTTTCGTGGGTGAATTTGGTATATCTAAAGATCCAGAATCGTTCGCTTCTGAAAGCTATAGGGCCTATTTCACTGATAAATCTAGAGGTTCTATTATAAGATTATCTATGGACGGGATTACCCCTATTTCGAAAGCAGGAATGAGTGACTGGGTCAAAGACAACCTTAAGTTAGCGGATAGGCTAATAGGGAGCTACGACGATAATAAAGGAGAATACAACCTGACATTAGCTAAGGCCGTGAAAGTGCCGAGTGACAAGGGTGGAGAAACTATATCCTACAGAGAAGATTCAAAGGGGTGGGTTAGCTTTAAATCATTCATACCTGAAAATGGATTGAGCTGTAACAACGAATACTACACCGCTAAAGGAGGAGTGTTTTGGAAACATCATGACGAGAGTGTTGACCACAACACTTTTTACGGGGAGTTCACTCCTTCAACTCTCAGCGTTATCTTGAACGATATGCCTGGTTCTGTTAAGTCGTTTATGACATTGAACTACGAAGGCACCCAATCTAAGATCTCTATCCCAAGCGATATAAATAGTGACATCATTGAGGACGGAGAATTTTACAACTTAACTAATAAAGACGGGTGGCACGTTTCCAAGGTGACTACAGATAAAGAATATGGGAGCCTAAATGAATTTATAGAGAAGGAAGGCAAATGGTTCAACTACATAAAAGGGGTGACCTCCTCTCTCGCTACAGCTGCTGATTTAGGAGCGTTTAACGTGCAAGGGCTTGGGGTACAAACGGCTGAAGTAGCCCCTGTTGCAGGGTGCACTGATCCAACAGCTAATAATTTCAACCCATTAGCCAATAATGATGACAACTCTTGCGAATTCGATGGGGAGAGTGTATATGGTGAAGTGTTTGGGTGCATGGATAAGCTAGCCGACAACTACAATTCGGAGGCTACTGAGGAGGACAACTCTTGTACTTATCCCCCTGTACAGTATATATGCAACGACAAAATTGAGATAGGGTCTTACACTGTAACTGCCCCTACTAACGCCGCCTGTGATAACGGAGTCTTTAACCTCACTATAAACAGTGGGAACCCAGCGCACGTGTCTTCCTACCCCACAGTGGTGGCTAGGTTTATAAAAGGGGATGGGGTGACTTTACCGATGTCAGTTGTAGTGCCTTCCGCTACCTATGACCTAAACACGGCCCCTATAAACCTAGTGGCTAATAATTGTGGAGAGGGGATACATACATGGCAGTTATTCATACAACCCTACTCCGAAGGACCCTGCAACATATCTTACTATAACGAGGTTTGCCCTGATCCTACGACTTAAATCAAACCAAATAACATAACTATACCAAAAAACAATTATGGCGACGCAATCAATAGTTCTAAGTTTCCCGAGGGTAAACGTGTCAGCCCAACCCGGGGATGCCGTGTATTATTCAATAGCAGGAACCCTGGGCGGTTTTAACGTATCTAACTTAACAGTAACAAAATATCTCGGAGCTATAAAGACTGTTACCGAGGGTTCTGTGACCGTGCAGTATGATGATGCTACAGTTAGCGCTCCTCCAACTGGATCCTTTATATTTTTTCAGAAAGACAAGAAAGTTAACATGTCCAGTATCCTTGGGTACTACGCTCAGGTCGACTTTACAAATGACTCTAAAGAAAAGGCTGAGATATTCTCTGTTGGAGCGGGAGTTGTTGAAAGCAGTAAATAAATAAAACACATGATAAATACTATAAAAACCCTCGAGCTAGATTTATCTAGTCTACCAGAGGAATCCACAACTCGAGACTTTGCTGTTGTAGGGGATACCGGATCTGGCTTTACTATGGAGGTAAAGAACGTGGCTGGAGAATTCTATAACTTCGTGTCTAAAGTTTTCCAGGTAGCTAAGGCTGGGTTGAGCGACAAGGTGATAACTGGAGGCGGTTTCAGAGGGAACATCGTGTTTCCCACAGTGGAGACAAACGACCAATATGATATATTCCTTTTTGCAACTCCAATTACAACCAGACATGCTGAGTACGCTGAAGCTAGATTCGGAGACGGCAGCCTAGACATAAACTCGACAAGTGGGTCTAACTCACTTTTGATTAAAAAAGTGGTATATCAATATACAGACGTAGTACTGACGCTCTCTCCGTATTCAGCGAGCGGGAACGTAGAGGTAGGATCTATAGTTATAGATTCAGTCACAGCTCCAATGGGTAGTGCTACATTAAAAGTTGCGTTCACCACGTCGTTTGCAGTTAGTACGGCTACTAAAAGTTACTCTATCATAAAGCAACCAACTCCTAATGATGTCATATCGTTTGTAGCTCCTACTGTAAGCCCTATAGAAGACGGGGGAGCATTGCAAATTGAGGGAGAAGACATATACCCTAATATTACGGGTTCAGATACTACAAATGGAATTGTCAGTGGGGAAAGTATAATAACATTCGACACGGCTGTCGCTAACACTATGTCTGTTGGAGATAGGATCACTGGCGATGGTATACCATCTACCTCTACGGTCACGGTATTAGAGTTGACTTCAACTTACGCCTGTACTGTGTCAGAGAGCGTAAGCATCGGGGACCGTACAACAATAAGCTTCTACAATCAAATGAACTACAGGTGGAAGGTAGATAATTTTGTTGATATAATAAAGACCGGAATGATAGTAGTGCCGAACATCAATATAACCAGCGGATCTTCTATCGGGGATTATAAAACCACAATAACTAACTTTGCAGATACAGAACAGGAAGAGGTTATAATCACGAGGGAAATACCTGGGGTCGACAAGCTGTCTAGTCTACCAGTAATTACCAACGGATTAGTCGCTAGCCAAGCCGGAGCTGTAATCTTCGATAAACAACAAGCGTTAGCCTTAGCAGGCAATAGTATTAAGGTTGGTGGATATGGGGTTAAAGAGGTGTACCGCATGTACGGTTATCATATAGCACTGAGTGATTTAGCTATAACGCTGGGGACGGTTACAACCACCACTACAAGTAGCGTTAGTAACAGTACTAGCGTACCGGTAGCGGAGAGAGGTGGTATACTGGACACTATTAGTAGTGCTAGTGGAATTGGGATTGATCCTGCTTCGATAGACCCCACTGTGAGTTCCGGAGCTAACTCAGAGAGTGGAGCTGGTACTATTGTGCTTTCAGCCCCTCAAACCATAGAGAGCGGGGCAACCATAACATTTTACAACGCTGGAACAACCGCCACTATATCAGGGGACATAGAAATAACGAAGGTAGGGAATGCCAGCCAGACAATACGATTTGATGTAGACCAACTGCTTTCTATCGCTTAGAGGTAAAAGAATAGGGAAAAGCGTGACTATTATAGGTATAAATTAAATTAAATTATGCCTAAGAATGAATTAGAGAAGTTGTTCGACAATACCCCGGCTAAATCGTATAGGAGTAAGGTCAAGCACATCGAAGACTACTTTATTAGTGTAGCGGATGGGAAAAATGTTATTGGGAATGGTAAGGAAATAATATACCCCGAGCACTTATGGGAGTACAAGCATTCTTTCGCAGAGGGGCTGTACATGCGAGAGATGAAGATGAGGGAAGGCCAGTTGGGTTTTTCGGCAATACACAAACATAGTTATGGATTCTTCCTGTTAACAGGGA
>Ga0308021_10001219_pt1 | contig 11755 bp, 9 predicted proteins | sample Neamet351_FD_201296 | JGI IMG/M metagenome (GOLD analysis project Ga0308021, IMG submission 201296) | Marine microbial communities from water near the shore, Antarctic Ocean - #351 | ecosystem: Environmental > Aquatic > Marine > Unclassified | place: Southern Ocean | collected 2014-10-02
TGATACTTCTTTTTCTTCTCCTACTAATTTGGATTTTGAATTACATTCTTTAGAACAAGGAAGGTCGTTTGACTTAAGTGATATTTATTTTGAAACAAATTCCTTTCAAATAAGTTCAATAGCAAAAAATGTGCTTTTTGAATTTAATGCTTATCTGAAGTTGAATAGTAACATGGAAATTGAAATAAATGGTTTTACGGATAATATTGGTGAGAGTATTACCAATCAAATTTTGTCTGAAAATAGAGCTAAGGCAGTTTGTGAATTACTTATTGCTTATGGCCTTGATAAGGAAAGGCTAAGTTATAATGGATATGGAGAGCAATTTCCTAGAGTAGATAATACATCTATTAGTAATAGAGCTCAGAATAGAAGGACTGAATTCCGAATTTTTAGACAATAAAAAATCCTGCTATTGCAGGATTCCTTATTATGTATGTAGTGAGAGATTATCTCATTTCTTTAATTCTAGCTTTCTTACCAGTTAATTCTCTTAAGTAGTAAATTCTTGCTCTTCTAACTTTACCTTTTTTGTTCAACTCAATTTTTTCAATTAAAGGAGAATTAATAGGGAAAATTCTTTCAACACCTATTGAGTGAGAAATTTTTCTGATTGTAAATGTTTCAGTTGCACCACTACCTTTTCTTTGGATAACATCTCCTTTAAAGAACTGAGTTCTTTGCTTCTCTCCCTCTTTAATTGTGTAGTAAACAGTAATATTATCTCCTGCTTTGAAATTTGGTAAATCGTTTCCTGCAGTAAGTTCTTTTGATATAGTTTCGGTAATGTTCATTTTTCTAATATTAGGTTTTGAAATCGGTTTGCAATATTACGCATATTTTTATTTAATTATCCTAAGAAACAAACAATTTTACTCAAATAAATCTGGTCTCTTTTCTTCTGTTCTTTTTATTGCTTCCTGTTCTCTCCATTCTGTTATAAGCTTCTCATTTCCAGATAGTAATACTTCAGGCACTTCCCATCCTTTATAGTTTGATGGGCGAGTATATATAGGTGGGGCTAATAAATTATCTTGAAAAGAATCAGTAAGTGCTGATGTCTCGTCAGAAATCACACCAGGAATTAAGCGTATTATGGAATCAGAAAGTATGGCTGCAGCTACTTCACCACCAGTAAGTACATAATCCCCAATTGATATTTCTTTAGTTATAATATGTTCTCTTACTCTTTGGTCAATTCCTTTATAGTGTCCACACAATAGAATTATGTTTTTATATGTGGATAGGGTATTGCAAATTTGTTGGTTTAGCGTTTCTCCGTCAGGTGACAAATAGATTACTTCATCATAGTCTCTTTCGCTTTTTAATTTGCCAATACAATCATCAATTGGTTGTATGCACATTACCATTCCCGCACCGCCACCAAATTGATAATCGTCAACGCTTTTTTGTTTATTGGTGGAGTGGTCTCTTAAGTTATGAATTATGATTTCTGCCTTGCCATTTTCTTTTGCACGCTTTAAAATTGAGTACTCAAAATAAGCGTTAAAAAATTCCGGAAATAATGTTATGATGTCAATTCTCATTTGGCAAACTTACAAAATCAAAATGGTTTATATTTTAGGTGTATTTTTGCATTAAAACGGGTATGACATGCTGTCATGTATATTTTGTAAGTTTATTTTAATCAGATTGTTAATTATAGTAATCTAAATAATTAATTTAATATATGATTTTGATTTAAAAAATTTGTTGTAAAAAGTAATTTTTGCTAATAATATGCGAAAATTGCTAACAATTGTTGATATTTATTTAAAGTAATAATGTTTATTCTGTATATATTATTAGTACTTTCATCCTTCTAAAATTAAGGTATATGTATAAACTATTTCCTCTTCTCTTTTTTGTTTTTTTGTTTAATAAAAGTGCAAATTCTCAAACTTCAGACAGTACAAAGGTTAACTCTTTGGAGCAACAATTTAGTGATTCTATCGCTCAAATAAATGAACAAAATGAACATTTAAAAGCATCTCGAAATGCTTATAATGAAGGCTTAATTTTATTGAAAAATGAAAATTATAGTGAGGCGATTTCTTACTTTAGTAAGGCAATTGATATTGATTCTATTTTTTTACAAGCCTATTTGAGTAGAGCAAAATGCTATGAAAAGTCAGATAATGATTTGGCAATTGCGGATTATTTAATGACTTTTAGGCTTGATTCTGCTAATTTATTGCCCTTATATGGAATTGCTAGCTTGTACTTAAAAACAGATAAACCTTTGGCTGTAGAAATGTACACAACTATTTTGTCCTTAAAAGCTGATGAGTATTTGGCTATGAGTCAACTTGGCATTATTGCTTTTATAGATGAAAAATATGAAGATGCAGAACAATTATTTACGCAATCCTTAACAATTAATACAAATGCATATACTTTAAACGACAGGGGGAGTTGTTATCGAAAGTTAGATAAGTTAGACTTGGCGATAAACGATTACTTAGCTGCAATTGCTCTAAATACTAATTTGGCATTTATCTATAGTAACTTGGCAAGTATTTATGGTAAACAAGGAGATATTTATAAGGCTTTGCGCTATTATGATTTGGCAATTTCAAAAGATGATAATTATGCTTTAGCCTATAATAACAAAGCAAGTCTATTGTTGGAAGATAGCGAATTTGAAAAAGCAAAAATTGAGATTGATAAAGCTTTAGTTGCAGATGCTGAATATGCTCCTGCATATAATAATAAAGGAGTTATTAATCATCAAATGAAAAAATATACGGAAGCTATTGCAGCTTTTGATAAAGCAATTCTATTAGATGTAAATTATGCAAAAGCCTACTTAAATAGAGGCATATCCAAGCAGATGATAAGAGATGAGGATGGTGCTTGCCTAGATTGGAATAAAGCAAAAGAATTAGGAATTATGATGTCAAAAAAATATTTAGCAAATGATTGTGAATAGTAGTTGGAGTAAAAATTTATTTTTAGTTGGTTTCTGGTTAATTGCGAGCGTTACTTTTGCTCAAGATATTGCCTTTAAGAGCTCAAACTTTAAAGAAGATAAACCAGGTTTAAAGTTGGCGAAAGAAAATATAGAGATTGCTGATGAAATGCGAGATGGGGGTATTGTCAAGATATTGGCTTTTCAAGAGGATAATTTACTGTTTATACAAGCTATTTTTCATTATCAAAAAGCACAAGATTTTAATCCAAATAATGCAGAGCTTAATTATAAGATTGGAAGTAGTTATTTGTTTACTAATCAAAAAGAAAAAGCAGCTGACTATCTGATGCGAGCTAAGGAGCTGACTTCTGATTTGCCATCCGATTTTTTATTCTTTTATGCTATGTCATTACAATTACAAGGCAATTATTTGCAGGCAGCTGAGCAGTTTGAACAGTTTAAACTTTCAGCCAAAAGTAAAGTGTATGAGCGCTATCAGGTATTGGCTAAAAAATATACAAAGGAATGTCAAGGTGCAAATGAGATATTGGCTAATTCCCACAGAATTTGGGTTGATAACATAGCTTTAAATACTGAATTTGACGATTGGAGTCCTTGTTTGAGTGCTGATGGAGAGTTGCTAATTTTTACTTCTAATCAGCCGAATGAAAACCAAGCTAATGAATTTGGTGTTTATGATCAGGATATTTACTCATCTACTTTAAATGCGAGAAAATTTGAATCAGTATTGCCTGTTTCAGAATTAAATACGGAAAATAATGATGTTGCTGGTGGGCTTTCTTATGATGGGCAAAGACTACTTATTTTTAAACAAGAAGATGGGAATACTGATGTGTTTGAATCTAAATTGAATGGTTTGAAATGGGAAATTCCAACTCGGAAAATGGGTGAAAAACTAAGAGGTGGAAATACTGATGGAAATGAAACATTTGCCTCTTTCGATCCGCCAGATATTAAAGTCTATTATATTACTGATGGAGGGTATAGCGGTAATAAAAATATTTACTTTTCAGGAGTAATGAATAGAGAACGTAATCTTTGGGGTAAAGGACAAAGTGCGGGTCATGAGATAAATACTAAGTTTCAAGAAGGTTCAGTTTATATTCATCCTGATGGAAAAGCTATGTATTTTTCCTCTCAAGGACATAACACTCTTGGTGGTTATGATATTTTTGTTTCTTATGTTGATGATTTAGGGCATTGGGGTGATCCAGTTAACTTAGGTTATCCTATTAATACTCCTTATGACGATTTGTTTTATAGTGCTACTGCAAGTGGAAGGTATGCTTATATTGCATCAAATAGAGCTGGTGGAATGGGAGGATTGGATATTTATAAAGTAACTTACTGGGGAGCTGATAAGCCAATGAGTACTGATGTACAGGATCAGTTAATTGCTAGTATTGCAAAGCCTGTAAGTGATAACACGATTGCTGAACCTATTCTTGTTGAGGAAAAATCCTTAACTGTTTTCAAGGGTAAAGTTTTGGATGCTATTACCAAAAAACCTATTAAAGCTGCAATTGAAATCATCTTAAATGAAACAGGGAAGGTGTATACCTCCTTTTTCTCTAATAGTGCTACAGGTAAATTTCTGTTATCCCTTCCAGCTGGGAATAACTATGGAATTTCTGTATCTGCTGATGGGTATCTGTTTCATTCGGAAAACTTTGATTTGCCTAAGGGGGATGGTTTTAATAATGTAACTAAGGATGTTGAATTAAAAAATATAAAAGTAGGTAGTAATATTGCCCTTAGAAATGTATTTTTCAATACGGGAAAATGGGAGGTAAAGGATGATTCCTTTGCTGAGTTAGCGCGTTTAGTTTTGCTTTTGAATGATGTGCCAAGCCTAAAAATTGAAATTTCAGGACATACGGATAATATAGGTGCAGAATCTTTTAATGAGTTACTCTCGCAAAGACGTGCTGATGCAGTAGTGAGTTATTTAGTAGAAAAGGGAGTAAACAAAAATAGATTGTCCGCTAAAGGCTACGGACAATCTAATCCTGTTGATTCTAATGATACTGCTGAAGGTAGAGCTTCCAACAGAAGAACTGAATTTGAAATTATTGAAAATTAATTCAATATAATTTTTTGCGTTTTATTTTCTGATTTAAGAATGTAGATACCTTTCTTTAAATAAGAAATAGTTGTAGATTTTTCTTTAGTAGTTAAAACTAATTTTCCACTAATATCATATATTGAAACAATGGTATTGGATTCAATTGTTTTGGTTACTGTGTTAAATGTAAAATCATTTTTTTCTGATAAATCATTAATAGCTGTAAATATTGCTTCATTTACTGAAAGTGATGTTGTGAATGCATTGTCACCATTATTGTTAGAATTTGCATTAGAAAAGAGAAGAGAAGCATAAAAAGTAGTACTTCCACTAGTGTTAGTAGAAGCAATCCAATCCATTGACCATGTCTTAGTTGTGTTTCCACTTGTTCCTGATGATTTATGAGTTACTGCTTTATTTAAGTTTACCAATTTTGTGGTGTTGTCAGTAATCATAAAATCTCCAGATTTAGAATTTCCATTTTCTGCTGTTAATTCAAAGCCAAATTTCATACAGTTTGCTTTTACACCTGTCAGTGTAATTGTGTAAGTATTACCTAATACATAACCATTAGCAGGTATATCACTTGTAATAGTTGCTGTACCTACTCCTGAATTTAATGTGCCAGAATGACAACCTGTACAGTTTTGTCCATCCATAGCAGAATTAGTTTTTCCACCAGGGGATCCCATTCCATTAGAATTAGAGGTTGTTGGGTAAAAGAATATTGCTAATGCAAGAGTGATAGGGAAAAGTAGTAAGGATTTTTTCATAGTAATTTATTTTCTACAAATTTAGTAAATTTTTTATTATTCGATAAATGTATAGTGATGTTGTCCTTAAAGCTAAAGTGGATGGTTTATTTTCTACTTCCTCTGTTTAATAAATAAATTCCTAAAACAGCAATAAGTACAAGGCATGAGGAAATAATCTCAGCTTGAGTAATACCTCCTAATATATCGTACTCTGTATTAATTCTTATTTTTTCAATGAAAAAACGCTCAACACCATTTAACCCAAGATAAATACAAAATAATATTCCCGGAACACGGATTTTTTTACGAATAGCCCATAGGAAGCTAAAAATAAGTAAACACATTACTACTTCATAAAAAGCAGTAGGCCATACAGGGTTTGCTAGTTGATAGCAATATGGTTGCCAAAACTGAGCGCCACAATCCTCCATAGGAATTCCTGAGCGAATTACATTATGCGGAAAAGTATAGCTCCACATCCAATCAGGAAGATAAGCCATCCATTCTGGTTTTGGAGCTAAATTATCAATCCCCCAATCCCCATCACCTGACAATTGACACCCAATGCGTCCAACACCATAAGCAAGCATTAGAGCTGGGGCAGCAGCATCAATCAAATGCAAAATATTTATCTTGTATCTTCTTGTATACCAAATTACAGAAAATGCACCAGCAATTAATCCTCCATAAAAGGTAAGGCCACTAAAAGCCATAAGTTGTCCGATAGGGTCAGCTAAAAATGCTCCCATATTTTCTAAATTATGGAAAACTTTAGCTCCTATAATTCCTGAAACGGCAGCAATCATGGTCATATTTCCAACTAGTTCGTAAGGATGAACCGTTTTTTCAATTTCCTTAGGTGTAGCTAATTTTGTTTTTTTGTTTTCATTCCATTTTAAATAAACGGATATGCCTGCAATAAAAATACCGCCAATAAAACTACCTCTTGTTGAAAGGATGAAATCCTGAGGGTTTGCAACTAAATCAGAATAATGGAAGAAAGCTTCAATGAACTTAAATCCAATAAAGAAACCAGTAATAAGACTACTTAATATCTCGTAAATGCTTAATGATTTCCCTATAGTTTCTTTAGTAATGCTTACGCTAAGGTGTCCTTCTATTTCTTTTCGTTTTAATTCTTTAGTGATAACATAGGATGCTGATAAAAAAGCAATGGCAACCCAAAACCCAAAGGTTTGAATTGGTAATGGGATATCAATTCCAAATAAATCAAAAAGTAAATGGCTTATTGTTGGGTACATAATGTTTGTTTATTTATAAAAGCTCTGCTTTCATTATTCCGTCATCATCTATTTCTATTAGTCTAACTTGTTTTTTAGTTCTGCAAATAGTAGATTGAAAAGGAATTTTTATTTTAATATAGTTGTCTGTAAATCCAAATAGATATCCCTCCTTATTTTCTTGTTCAAAAAGGGCTGTATGTTCTGTGTCCAGATATTTTTCATAAAATGCTCGCTGTAATTTATTAGAAAGGATTCTCAACTGTTTACTTCTGTCAGCTCTATCTGATTTTGAAACCACTCCATCCATATCTATTGCGGGAGTATTTTCTCTTTCAGAATAAGTAAATACATGCAAATAGGATAGTGGTAAATCTTTAATGAAATTTAGCGTCTTATCAAACTCTTCATTAGTTTCACCAGGAAAACCTACAATTACATCAGCTCCAATACAGACATCTTTCACTTCACTAACAATTTTCTCAATCTTAGTTCTGTACAATTTTGTTTGGTAACGTCTTTTCATTTTACCTAACACTATGTCCGATCCTGATTGCATAGGAATATGAAAGTGAGGCATAAATTTTTCAGATTTTCTCACTAATTCTATTACTTCATCACTAATTAGGTTTGGTTCAATAGATGAAATTCTATAACGCTCAATTTGTTCTACTTTATCTAACTCTTTTACCAAATCAGAAAAATTTCTATTGTCATTTTTATCTTTAAATTCGCCAATATTTACTCCAGTAATAACAATTTCTTTTATCCCTTTATCTGCAATGTCATTTGCATTTTTTATTATGTTTTCTATGCTATCACATCTGCTTTTTCCTCTTGCTAAAGGTATGGTGCAGTAAGTACAAGGGTAGTCGCAACCATCTTGTATTTTCATGAATGAACGGGTGCGGTCATTAAGCGAATAAGATGAAAAATAGTCTAAGTCATTAATTTCACAACCATGAACTTGAGTAGTTTCAAGCGTTTTTAAGTCAGTAAGCAACTTTGGTAAATTGAATTTTTCATTAGCCCCAAGCACCATATCAACACCTTCAATGTCACTTATTTCTTTTGGTTTTAACTGTGCAAAACAACCTGTAACAACAATAAAAGCTTCTGGTGAATTCTTTTTTGCTTTCCTAATTATTCTTCTGCATTCTCTATTTGCATTTTCGGTAACAGAGCAAGTATTGATTACATATAAATCTGCCTTATTCTCAAATTCAGTTTTAGTAAAACCAATGTCAACCAATTGTCTTCCTATGGTTGAAGTTTCAGAAAAGTTGAGCTTACAGCCCAACGTATAAAAGGCAACTTTTTTATTATCAAACATTATGCAAAAGTAGAAAATCAAAAGGGTTTATAAGAATTGTAACTTAATATTTTTTAAGTCGTTTTATCAAATAGGAATAGTCTATTAATCAACACTCAAAATCATGACATTACTGTTATTTAGTTTCTTACAGCAAAATAGATTATACCTTCAAAAAAGTAAGTTAATATATATTTTTCTAATCCTTGTAGTCATGCCTAATGTCCAGTAGTACAAACCCAAAAGTAATTGCTGATTTTACGACAGTCTCAGCCAACATTTGATCTGGATCATTAGTGTTTTTGTTTTGTAGATAATTCTTTTTACAAATAATTAAATAGTAAATTGACAACAGGATTTTGGAGATAGAATTACTTCTAATTTATAATGAATAAATTAACCTCATGAGGTAATTTTAAATCCTTAAATTAGCCGACTTAAAACTTAATTATGAAGTTGAAAGTCGGCTTTTTTATTGTCACTCTTTTTTTTACTTGCTGTACAGGTCAATACAATAATGATGAATTGGCTATTTTCAAGTACAATGAATCAGCAGGAATAGCAACTCTGGATCCTGTTTTTGCAAGAGACCAAGCTACAATTTGGGCAACTAATCAATTGTTTAATGGTTTAGTGCAGCTTGATAATGATTTAAATGTTAAACCTTCAATAGCAAAAAATTGGCATATTTCTATTAATGCTTTAGTATATACTTTTATACTTAGGGATGATGTGTTTTTTCATGAGGACAAATTATTTGAAAATGGAAAGGGGAGGAAGGTAATCGCTCAAGATTTTGAGTATTCATTTAATAGGTTGCTTGATAAAAACTTAGCAGCTCCTGGTGCTTGGGTATTGTCGAATGTAAATAGTTTTAAGGCTGAAAATGATTCTATATTTATCATTGAGCTAACAACTCCTTTTCCTGCATTCTTGTCCTTACTGAGTATGCAGTACTGCTCAGTTGTGCCAAGAGAAATTATAGAAGCAAGAGATTTTAACAGGCAGCCTATTGGAACTGGACCTTTTCAGTTTCAGTTATGGAAAGATGGTGTGAAATTAGTACTTAGGAAAAACCCTAACTATTTTGAAAAAGAAGCAGGAGAACAATTGCCTTTTTTGGATGCAATTGCAGTTACATTTATTAAAGATAAGCAATCAGCATTTTTACAATTTATACAAGGGAAGTTGGACTTTATTTCAGGAATTGATGCGAGTTACAAAGATGAAATTTTGACTAATAAAGGAAAGTTACAAGAAAAATATAAGGATAAAGTTATCTTACAATCTCAGCCATATTTGAATACTGAATACTTAGGGTTTTTAATGGAATCGCCTTTGCCTTTAAAAATTAGGCAAGCCATTAATTATGGTTTTGACAGAGTAAAAATGCTTAAATACCTCAGAAATAATATTGGTACACCAGCTAATCAGGGTTTTATTCCTATGGGACTGCCTTCTTTTTCTGAAAAATTGAATGGATATAGCTATAATCCTGAAAAGGCAAGGCAATTAGTTTTGGCAGCTGAAATTGAAAATGGTTTTGATACTGAAAAAGAAATTATATTATCAACAACTTCTTCTTATCTGGATTTGTGTGAGTATATTCAAAATCAATTGCAAGATATTGGTTTAACGGTTAGGGTAGAAGTAAGCCCTGCGTCAACCCATAGGCAAATGGTAGCTACATCTAAGCTTAATTTCTTTAGAGGTAGTTGGATTGCAGACTATCCTGATGCAGAAAATTACCTTTCTCTTTTTTATAGCAAGAACTTTTGTCCAAACGGACCAAATTATACGCATTTTAAAAACAAGGAATTCGATCTTTTGTATGAAAAAGCTTTATCAGAAACCAATATTGAAACTAGACATGCTTATTATCAGCAAATGGACAAACTTATTATTGAAAGTGCAGTTGTAGTTCCACTGTACTATGATAGGGTATTGCGTTTTACGAATAAAAATATTACAGGATTTGAAAGTAATGCTATGAATTTATTGGATTTGAAAAGAGTGAGGAAGTAGGTTAGCGTTTATTTGAGTAATCATTGATTATCACACTAAATTTTCTTTTTTGATTCAATATCATATTAGAGATTATTTAATGATGTAAATAATTTTTAATCTGTAGTTTTGCCGCTTTATTTGAAAAATTCCTATGAAGCGTATTAACCAGTACAAAAAATTGTTCAAAATTGAACAAAAAATAGAGCTATCAGCTTTAAAAAAAACATACAGAAATTTAGTTAAAGAATGGCATCCAGATAAGTTTCAGGATGGAGATGATAAAGCTATTGAAGCAGAGATAAAGAGTAGAGAGATTATTGATGGTTATCACTTTTTAATTAGTATTGCTCCAGAAACTAAGGAAAAATATTCAGAGGAATACATTCAAGTAAGTATGAAATCTGGTATCAATGATTTTCAGCATAAAGGTTTATTATTAGAAGTTACTTTTAATGATGGAACTACTTATGAATACTTTGGTGTAACAAGAGCAGTATTTCAAAAGTTGATTAATTCTGATAAACAATTGAGATTTTCAAAAAGAAACATTTTTAACTCTTACTTATACCGTAAATCCAAAAACGGATTAGAAGAATAGACTTATAACGAACACACAACAAATCTGTATAATGCAATAGTGTATCTTCTGAACACCCCGCATCATACAGGGTCGAAGTGCTTCACAAATAAAAACATCACAGGTTTTAAAGTAATGCAATGAGTTTACTTGACTTAAAAAGAGTGAGGAAGTAATCTGTAAATATTAATACAATTACTATTTTTGCTAAAATTCAATTTACATTATGAACATATCATACAACTGGCTTAAAAACTACTTAGACCTTAATCTTCCTGCTGAAGAAATTTCACAATTATTAACTGATACAGGATTGGAAGTAGAGGGAGTAAAGGAAATTGAAAGCGTAAAAGGAGGGCTTAAAGGAATTGTAATTGGTGAAGTAATCACAAAAATTCAGCACCCTAATGCGGATAGATTGAGCGTTACTACAGTTAATATTGGAGAAGATGAGCCACTACAAATTGTTTGTGGAGCACCCAATATAGCAGTAGGACAAAAAGTACCTGTGGCTACGGTTGGTACTTTACTTTATGATGGTGACGAAAGTTTCAAAATCAAGAAAGGAAAGATAAGAGGAGAAGCATCACTGGGAATGATTTGTGCAGAAGATGAATTGGGTTTAGGGAAAGGTCATGATGGAATTATGGTGTTGGATGCTACAGCAAAAGTGGGTACTAATGCTAGTGAATATTTTAAGTTAGAATCGGATATAGTATTTGAAATTGGCTTAACGCCAAACCGATCGGATGCTATGGGGCATATTGGTGTTGCTCGTGATTTGTTGACGGTACTTAATCATAAAGGAAATAAGTTGCAAATGTGTAAGCCTTCTACTAAGGATTTTAAGGTTGACAATACAA
>Ga0308021_10001220_pt1 | contig 11755 bp, 10 predicted proteins | sample Neamet351_FD_201296 | JGI IMG/M metagenome (GOLD analysis project Ga0308021, IMG submission 201296) | Marine microbial communities from water near the shore, Antarctic Ocean - #351 | ecosystem: Environmental > Aquatic > Marine > Unclassified | place: Southern Ocean | collected 2014-10-02
TATAATGTCGTTATCAACAGGGCAAGCAATAGCAAAACATGCATTTAACTTAACTACGTTTGTATCAAACCCCGTTAAGTAATCTTGTACTATTTCGGCTAAGCCAGAGAACTCACTGCATCGATACATTTTAATGTTATCAATTTTACCTTCAGGATCTGTAGTACCAATTCTTAAGTTGGTTCCACCAATATCAGCAATTAAGTTAATCGCATTACTCATAATTTAGTCTTCCACGTCAAATAAAGAGCAAGCCCCTGTGTTTGCTGAACTTAATGATTTACGCATAAAGCCAAACAATTCACGACCTAAGCCTTCATGATGTCCATTAACTTGAAATTTTGCACATTCACGTTTAGCTAACTCTTCGTCACTTACTAAGAGTGAAAGCTCACCTGTTACACCATTTAATGAAATCATATCGCCAGTTTGTACTTTTGCGATCAAACCACCATCGAGTGCTTCAGGACATAAGTGAATAGCAGCAGGAACTTTACCTGACGCGCCAGACATACGACCATCCGTTAATAACGCCACTTTAAAGCCTTTATCTTGTAACACACCTAATGGTGGAGTTAACTTATGAAGTTCAGGCATACCACGTGCTTTAGGGCCTTGAAATCTAACAACGGCAACAAAGTCTTTATCTAATTCGCCTGATTGAAATGCAGCGTCTAGGTCGTTTTGATCTTCAAATACAACCGCAGGAGCTTTAACAATTTCGCAGCCCGCTCTTAACGAAGACGTTTTGATTACCGAGGTACCCAAATTACCTTTTAATACTTTAAGACCACCATCTGCTTTAAATGGGTTAGCAACCGTTGCAATAACTTCGTCATCACCAGATTCTTTAGCGCCATCTACCCAAACGAGTTTGCCATTTTCTATAACAGGTTTTTGGGTATAACGAGTTAACCCTCGGCCACAAATAGTTTCAACGTCTTCATGTACTAAACCGCCTTCTATTAGCTCTTTAAATAGAAGTGCCATACCACCAGATTGTTCAAAATGGTTAATGTCAGCATGCCCGTTAGGATAAATACGCGTAATTAATGGTACGGCATCTGAAATGTCGTTGAAGTCTTGAAAATCAACAATAATACCGGCAGCACGAGCAAACGCGATAATATGCATGGTTAAGTTTGTTGAACCACCCGTAGCAGTTAAGCCAACAATTGCGTTAACAATTGAGCGTTCATCAATCATTTCACCAATTGGCATGTAGTTGCCAGATTGTTCAGTTAAGCGAGTAACTTGACGTGCTGTCGCTTTAGTTAGCTCTTCACGCAGCTGAGTATTAGGCGCTACAAATGATGCGCCCGGTAAATGTAAGCCCATCACTTCAACCACTAATTGGTTTGAATTAGCCGTACCAAAGAAAGTACAAGTACCTGCACTGTGGTATGAAGCAGATTCAGCTTCAAGTAACTCTTCTTTACCTACTTCGCCTTTAGCAAACTTTTGACGTACACGTACTTTTTCTTTATTTGGAATGCCTGATGGCATTGGCCCTGCAGGAACAAAGGCGATAGGTAAATGACCAAAAGTCATACTCGCGATCATTAAACCCGGTACGATTTTGTCACAAATGCCTAACATTAATGCGCCGTCAAACATGTTGTGAGATAAACCAACCGCTGTAGACATTGCAATAACGTCTCGGCTCATTAAGCTTAAATCCATACCTGGTTGACCTTGTGTAACACCGTCACACATTGCCGGTACACCAGCAGCGAACTGAGCTACACCGCCTGTTTCAGAAACAGCAGCCTTAATAATATCTGGATACGTTTGGTAAGGCTGGTGCGCAGAAAGCATATCGTTATACGATGAAACAATCGCAATGTCTGAGTGGTTTAAGCCACGTAACTTGTCTTTATCTTCTTTACCACAGGCAGCAAAGCCATGCGCTAAATTACCGCACGATAAACCCGCACGATGAACCGTATTTGCTTTTGCCGCTCTAATTTTTTTTAAATAAGCGCTTCGAGGGCCCTTACTTCTATCAATAATACGTTGAGTAATGTCTACAATTTCTTTTTTCATGATTATTCAGCCCAATAAATTTGTGTTTCAATGTTTTTATTTTGTAAGAATGCTCTTATTGGCATCTCAAAAAAATCAGTTCCGGCATTCGCTTTATCTAATACAGTTTTTTTGCCTTCGCCACACACGTGCAAAATGACATTTTTACTTTGTATTAGGTGAGAAAAGGTAAACGTAATACGATCATTAGGCGCCGTTTGAGGTACAACCTTCATTAACGCGTCTGTATTATCAATTGCTAAACCTTGTTGTATTTGATCACTACAGGGGAATAACGATGCGGTATGGCCGTCTTCTCCCATACCTAAAATCAATACATCTAAAGGTAATATGTTATCTTTTGCCGTTACATTTAATTCATTGAGCGTATCTTCAGACAATAACTCACCTTGTTTTATGTGAAAAAACTTGGCTGCTTTAGCGTTATTTTGTAATAAATTTTCATGCACTAATCGGGTATTGCTTGCGTCGCTTTCAAAATCGACCCAGCGCTCGTCAGCCAAAGTAACGGTGACTTTGTCCCATGCTAAATCAATTTGTGATAATGCTTTAAAAAAGCCTTTAGGCGTAGAGCCTCCAGACACCGCAATACTCGCTTTACCGTTTTCAGCAATCGCGTTACTTAATTCACTCGCAACCTTTGTTGCTAGTGCTTGGTCTAATTCATTACGCGTATTAAAATCATTAACTTGTTGCATTATTCAACCCACTGTCTATCGTCACGTGCAATTAAAGAAATAGAAGAAACAGGTCCCCAAGAACCCGCTGGATATTGTTTAGGTGGTTCGTTAGTTTCTTTCCATGCACTAATAATACTATCAGCCCATGTCCAAGCGGCTTCCACTTCATCACGGCTAACAAATAACGATTGATTACCGTTAATCACTTCAAGCATTAAACGTTCATATGCGTCAACAACACGTTCATTTTCATACGTATCGGTAAAACTCAAATCAAGTTTATTTTCTTGAATATTCATTTGCGTGGCAATACCAGGAATTTTGTTCATCATTTGCAATTCAACACCTTCGTCAGGCTGCAAACGGATCGTTAATTTATTCGCTGGAAGTTCAGAATAACTTTCTTTAAAGATGTTGTGAGGCTGTTCTTTAAAGTGAACAACTATTTCACTGTGTTTTGCGGGCATTCTTTTACCTGTACGTAAATAAAATGGAACGCCAGCCCAACGCCAATTATCAATTTCAGCTTTAATAGCAACAAATGTTTCAGTATGGCTATTCTTTTTAGCGCCTTCTTCATTTAAGTAGCCTGGTACAGGGATTCCATTTAAGAAGCCATCGGCGTACTGCCCACGTACTGTTTTATCTTTTACGTTCATACGATCAATAGGAACAAGCGCTTTAATTGCTTTTAATTTTTCAATACGAATACTGTCAGCACTTAAATCAGCAGGAGGCTCCATAGCCAACAATGATAAAATTTGAAGTAAATGGTTTTGGATCATGTCACGCATTTGGCCTGCGTCGTCATAAAATCCCCAACGTCCTTCAATACCAACACTTTCGGCAACAGTAATTTGAACATGATCAATACTGTTTCTATCCCAGTTAGTGGTAAAAAGAGAATTAGCAAAACGTAATACCAGTAAGTTAAGTACAGTTTCTTTACCAAGGTAATGATCTATACGGTAAATTTGGTTTTCTTTAAAGAAGCGTGAAACTTGATCATTAATAACTTTAGAAGACTCTAAACAATGACCAATAGGTTTTTCCATAACTACGCGATCATTATCTGTTATTAAATTAGCCGCATATAATCCATCAGAAATATCACCAAAAATAGCGGGGGCGGTTGAAAAGTAATACACTCGCGTGTCGTTACCATTTTCAAGTGTTTTAGCGAGCAGGTTAAATGAGCTTGTTTCTTTAAAGTCGAGCTTTTGATAAACCAAGCGATTTAAAAAACGTTCTAGCACATCTTTATCTAAATCTTCTTTTACAAATTTATTCAGATTGTCATTAACGATACTTACAAACTCTTTTAAGTCGTGCTCTTGACGTGCTACCCCAACAATATTACTTTCTGGGTTTAATAAACCTGCGCAATCTAATTGGTATAGCGCGGGTAATAGCTTACGACGAGATAAATCTCCTAAAGCGCCAAAGATAACGATTTCACTTGGAACCTGACTATCAAAATTACTCATAATATTACTTCTCTAATTCGTTTATTGATTATAAACACTATATACATACTAATTTAGCTGGTGCTAAGCGATCAGTAAAGAACTTTTTGTAATTTTATTACAAAATAGGGTTTGCTAACAAATCTTCATTTTATCTACTCTTCATCAGTGTTTTTTAAAAGAGCCATCAAAATTTGATTGAAATTTGCCAAAAAACAACAAATTCATTATAGTTAAGTCATAATTATGAAATAAATTTTCATTTTTTCTGTTATCATATAGAAAATAAATTACAGTTAGCTAACTAACGCATAAGATCTAGGATTAGTAATTAATGAATATATTAGAAAAAATAGCCAATGAACTAGATACCTTTAGTAAGTCTGAACGTAAAGTGGCTGATGTTATTCTTACTTCTCCTGGCACAGTAATACATGCAAGTATTGCGTCTTTAGCGAAACAAGCAAATATTAGTGAACCTACCGTAAACAGATTTTGTCGCCGCTTAGATACTAAAGGCTACCCTGACTTTAAATTACATTTAGCGCAGAGCCTTGCTAATGGAACGCCTTATGTAAATAGACATGTTGATGAAAACGATTCGGCTGAGGAATACACAACCAAAATCTTTGAATCAACTATGGCTAACTTAGAGCTAGCGCGCAAAAGCTTAGATACATCTACGATTAATCGCTCTGTTGATATACTAACCCAAGCGAATAAAATATCCTTTTTTGGTCTTGGTGCATCAGCAGTAGTCGCACATGACGCATTAAATAAATTTTTTAGATTTAATGTTCCTGTTGTTTATTTTGACGACATATTAATGCAACGTATGAGTGCTATAAATAGCAGACAAGGTGATGTTGTTGTTGTTATTTCTCATACAGGCCGTACAAAATCATTAGTAGAAGTAGCAAGTTTAGCAAAAGAGAATGACGCTACCGTTATTGGTATAACAACGGAAGGTTCACCTTTAGCTAAAGAATGTAGCATTGTTCTTTCTATAGAAGTTGCAGAAGATACAGATTTATATATGCCAATGTCTTCACGTATAGCCCAGTTAACGCTAATTGATATATTGGCAACCGGCTTTACGTTAAGACGAGGAACTAAATTTAGAGATAACCTCAAAAAAGTAAAAGACAGTTTAAGAAGTTCACGATTTGACAGAAAAGAATAAATAGATAATACCCTTTATAATTTAATTTAAGGATTAACATGCCTAGAAGAACGAAGATAGTTGCTACATTAGGCCCTGCAACTGAAAGTAGAGAAGCACTAAAAAGCGTTATTGTTGCTGGTGTAAATGTTGTAAGACTAAACTTTTCACACGGTATCGCTCAAGACCATATTGATCGCGCAACTGCTGTACGTGAAATTTCGAAAGAATTAGGTGTATATGTTGGTATTCTAGGTGACTTACAAGGCCCTAAAATACGCGTATCTACATTCAAAGACGGTCCAATTAAATTGGCTGTTGGCGATAAGTTTGAATTAAATGCAGATTTAGGTAAAGGCGAAGGTACACAAGAAAAAGTGGGTATCGACTATAAAAAATTACCTCAAGATGTTGAAGTAAATGACATTTTACTACTTGATGACGGTCGTGTTCAGCTTAAAGTATTAAGCACTAACGATACAGTTGTTCAAACAGTAGTTACAGTAGGTGGTCCATTATCTAACAATAAAGGCATTAACCGCCAAGGTGGTGGCTTAACAGCTCCTGCACTTACTGCAAAAGATAAAGCTGACATATTAACGGCCGCTGAAATTGATGTTGATTTCTTAGCGGTTTCTTTCCCGCGTGACGCTGCAGATATGAATGAAGCGCGTAAGCTAGCAGAAGCTGCTGGTCTTAATACTCAATTAGTCTCTAAAATTGAACGTGCCGAAGCAGTAAATGATGACGATGTATTAGATGGTATTATTTTAGCCTCGGATGTTGTTATGGTTGCTCGTGGTGATTTAGGTGTTGAAATAGGTGATGCTGCCTTAGTAGGTAAGCAAAAACATATTATTGCAAGAAGCCGTCAATTAAACAGAGCTGTAATTACTGCAACTCAAATGATGGAATCAATGATTGAACAACCTATGCCAACGCGTGCAGAAGTTATGGATGTTTCAAACGCTGTTCTAGATGGTACTGATGCTGTAATGCTTTCAGCTGAAACTGCTGCTGGTAAATTTCCAACAGAAACTGTTACGGCTATGGCGGCTGTTTGTGTAGGCGCTGAAGCACATCGTTCAGTTAATTCTTCAAGCCATCGTTTAGAATTAAAATTCTCTGAAATTTCAGAAACTGTTGCTTTGTCTGCTATGTATGCTGCAAATCATTTAGATGGTGTTAAAGCAATAATTTCACTTACAGAGTCAGGCCAGACAAGTAAAATAATGTCTCGTATTACTTCAGGCTTACCTATTTACTCTGTATCAAGACACAGTAAAACATTAACTAAGTCAGCGATTTATCGTGGTGTTTACCCAGTAGCGTTTGACTCTACATCAAGCACTAACGATACGTTGTCTAATGATGTACTACAAACGGTTATTGCTAAGTCAGAATTAAAAGCTGGAGATAAAGTTATCTTTACTCACGGTGATTTAATGGAAAAAGTTGGCGCTACCAATACAGTTAAAATACTAACGGTTGAAGCAAAACACTTAAGTTAAATTAAAGTTAAGAGCACAAAAAAGGTAGCTTATAGCTACCTTTTTTATTGTCTAAAATTAAATTTTTAAAATAAAAGAGAGTAATTAACAATATTTATTTGGTAAGTTAATACTTTAAGCATTCGTTTTGATCTGAAAGTTTCATATTACATAAATTATCGGTAATTAATTACAATGATATAACGTTATTTTTATCAAGAATTAACCATACTTTTAACTTTATCTTTATAACTTCTGCTTACTTTTAATTCTTTGTCATTATTCATCACAAGATAATATTCACCATTAAGTTGACTACAAAACTTACGAATATAATTTTTATTGACCATGGTAGAGCGATGACTACGAATGAAAATACGTGGATCTAGGTTTTCTTCTAATTGTTTCATTGTTTGACGAAGGATATGTGTTTCACTCGCGGTATGTACACACATGTAATCGCCAGCCGCGTCAATCCATAAAATATTTTTAATTGGTACTCGGCTTACCTCTCCTGCATCTTTTATCGCAAGAACGTCTGAATATTGATTAAAGTTAATAGGCCGATTATTCTCTATCGCTTCTAAAATATCACCACTCTTATTACCAGTAACATCGCTAACCAATTGGGCAAGCTTTAGTTTTTGCTCGATATTATCTTTATTGGTAATACGTTCTCTTATTTTTTCCATTGCATCTTTAATACGATTATCATCAGCAGGTTTTAATAAGTAGTCTTGTGCATGGATTTCAAATGCTTTTAATGCGAATTCTTCGTAAGCAGTAACAAAAACAACAATGGGCATAGATAAATTTTGATTAATGATTTCATTGATAACATCAAAGCCATTTAAACCCGGCATTTTAATATCAATAAACATTAAGTCAGGTTTATGTTCTTTTATCACTTCTAACGCTTCACGACCATTACTACAGTCATTAATAATATGAATGTCTTCATGTTGCGCTAACCTAACCATTAAACCTTTTCTGGCGAGTGGCTCATCGTCTACAACAATTGTAGATAAAATTTGTGTCATATTTCAGCTTCAATTTGAAGGGGAATTCTTATACTCACTCTAACACCTTTTGGCGTATTATTGCTTACATTAAGTGAATAATCATTATTGAATAGTGCTTGTAAACGTTCACGGGTATTAACCAGACCTACTCCACTTTCACGATGCAAATTGTTATTCACGATCACTGCACCGGGTCCGTCGTCATACATATCTATATATAAATTATTATTAACCACTTTGGCCTTAACCAATATAGTGCCACCTGACTCTTGTATTGAAATAGCATGTTTAATCGCATTTTCAGCTATTGGCTGTAAAATCATGCTTGGAACCAATGCATTTATACAGTCTTCATTTATGTTAAAAACAACTTGTAGCCGTTCTTCAAACCTTACTTTTTCTATATCTAAATAAAGCTTTAAGACCTGTATTTCGCTTTCTAACGTAACTTTTTTCATCGGATCATTATCTAAGGTAAATCTTAGAAAATCACTTAGTTTAGATACCATTGCATTCGCAACATTATTTTCTTTCACTAAGATTAAGGTTGATATGGCATTAAGTGTGTTGAATAAAAAATGTGGGTTTAATTGATACCTTAACATTTTAAGTTGAGCTTGATGGGCCTCGGTGTTAGCCGTTAAAACGTTTTGTTTTTCTTTTTGAAGCATTTGATAATATTTCAGACCAAAATATAAAACACTCCAACTAATAACGATGTAAAAAGACCATAAACTAAATTTGGTATAATATATAAGGTGCTCAGGACGAAACCCATGCTTATATATTTCCCAATAATTTAAATTTTTAACAATCTGCCAAATAACACCAACAATATAAGAAACAGCAACAATACTTAATGCCATTTGAAAGGGTTTTAAGTTCCAAACATAACGATATATATACCTTAACGGTACTGTTAGCATCCAACCTGAATAGGCATTTAGAAAAATAATAACAATAAAAATGTCACGAAGATCATGTAACAATGAACCTAAATAATGCACTAAAGCAAAACCAAACCAGCCTGCACTATGCATTAGCCAAAATAGTTTATCTTTATCTTTTATTAGGCTTTTCCAATTCACTAAAAACATCTCTATTTTATTTATCATTAATTATGCGACATGATTTATAAGGCTGCACGGTAATTAAACGTGTCATTATGGCGCCTTATCGCATTATAGTGCTTAAAGCCACATCGCTTTTATACAGTCTATCAAACAACGAGAGTTGTTCGAATGCTAAAGTGTAAAATAAATTAGTTTTTAATTCGGAGAAAAGTTCTCCTTTAGCTTTTTCTAAATACCACAAACCATTAATAAGGGTTGAACACAACAAGTAACGCGATACTTTATCGGTGTCGATTTTTACTTTTTTATTTATTGCCTCATAAACATTCAAAGCATAAAACTGCTCGTTAACGTTCAGTAAGTTAATCGCAAAAAACATCGCTAATTCAAACTCTTTCTCTGCTAAGCAACTGCATTCAAAATCAATTAACCATGCGTTATCTTTATCAACAATAACGTTTGAAAAATTAACATCTCCGTGGCAAACAACACGCTCGGTTATTTCAATTAAGGGTAATTTATTTAAAATATTTTGTACATATTTATACTGCTTAACAGTAAAAACATCAGTACTCATAATATTATTAATGATCGCATTAACGTCTAAAATAGGCACCGATGCTGTTAATAAATCACATTTATTTATTAGGTTAAGCGCTATTTTAATTTTTTCTTTCTTAGCTAATAAACAATGGTCTAGAGTAATACCTTCAATAAATTCATTGACTAACCAATTATTATCGCTGTAAATAACGTTCGGTGATAAATTAATTAAAGCCGCTTCTTTTGATACCTTTAATTCATTTTCAAAAAAATCTGCATTCACCTCGTATTTTACAAAATATTTTTTAACCTTATTTTGTTCATTTGAAGTAGTGACTTTAAAACAATCACTACTTTGCCCCGCTTCTATTCTTTCAATAACGACAGAGTGATTAAAACAGGGAAGCTTTTTGATCATTAAATATAGAGGGCTGTCACACTTCAACATCATTGCGTTAAGTCAACTCAAGTTCTGAAGTGGAAAAGTTGTAACCTTGATATTCCTTTCGCCACATATAGTAACCGTAAGCCGCAATAAGTATAAAGACACCGAATAAAAAAGCGGTTGGCATTAAGCCTTTTTCTACATATAAATAAATAGAAATAGCATCTATAACGATCCAATAAAGCCAATTTTCAACAATTTTTTGGGCGACTAAAACCGTAGAGAAAACAGCAAACACGGTAGTTGCACTGTCTAAATAAGGGAAGTCAGTAGGAGTGTACTTATCCATAAGAAAACCAACCGCTAGCGATAGTCCACTTAAAATACCTATCGAAATTATATGGGTTTTAACACTATACGTTTTTAATTGAATATTTTTATTTTCAAGCTCATCCGTATTTTTATTCCAACAATACCAACCATAAAAGGCCATGCCCATGTAATACACTTGAAGTAAGCTGTCCATCCATAAATAAAATTTATAAAATAAAAAGGTATAAATAACAGTGCTTATAAAGGCTGCAGGCCAACACCAAATATTTTTTTTTGCCGCGAGAATTACGTAAATCAATGAGGTAACAACTGCAATAACCTCAAGAAAAGGTAGTGTTAGATAATGATTAAGAATAGCGTTCATTACAGCTCAGCTTCTACTTCTGAACGATCACCACCAATAAATTTACATACAAAAACAGCCGCATCAACCGTATGATGAACTTCTTTAATTTCAGACATTACATGATGAACAGCAAGATCATAATCACCAAATACTTGGGTACTCATACCATTGGTAACAACCTTTAATCCATCAACCAAACGAAGTTTTTTAATAAAACCCCAAATCTCTTTTTTAAAATTTTCTTCTGCAAGCGGGTATAAACTGATTTCGATTGAAATATCCATAAAATCCTCTTTATTAGAATGATTACAAAAACGCTTATCAAATGATAAGCGTTTTTACTTTTGGTGAACAACATTAATTATTGATTAAAATTTATAATCAAACGTTGCGCCTACTTGTCTTGGTGCTCCGTAACGAAGGTACTTTTTGTCTGCCCAACCAAGGTCAGGTTCGTTACCGAAGAAGAAACCACGTGTTGCTACTTTTTCATCGGTAAGGTTTTTTGCCCAAAGAGATATCGACCAATCATTAACTTCGTAACCTATTTTAGCATTGAGTAAGTTCGAGCTATCAGACTTTTCAAAATGACTATCAGAGAAATAAAACTCATCTTTAGCTGACCAATTGATGTTAGCGAAAACACCATTATCACTTAAATAGGTAGCACCAAGGCTAAATGTATAGTTGGGAGCATGCGCTATATCGCGACCAGACATATCAATAGTCGAACCATATTTATCTAAATATGAATAATTGTCGTAAGTGGCATCTAAATAACCAATGGTTGAGTCTATAGACACGTTTTTGTTTATTTCATAATTTAATTCTATTTCTGCACCATAACTACTCGAACTTGTAGCATTCGCTGTATAAATAATAAAACGTTGTGGTTCATCTGGATTTTGCTGTGAAGTACTTACTTGTTGGTCTTTTCTATCCATGTAGAAAATAGCAACACGACTCGATAGCGCTCCATCTAATAAACTTGATTTAACACCAAATTCATAATTAATTAAAGTCTCTGTATCAAATTCTTTAAATTGGCTTAATTCAGTAGGTAATCCCATGTTAAAGCCACCGGCTTTATAACCTCGTGCAACACGAATATAAGCTGAATTTTCATGATTAATCACTTTGCTTAAAGCAATATGACCGCCCCACATAGTTTCAGACGGATCAAATGCATCATTTGCTGAATCAACATAA
>Ga0308021_10001221_pt1 | contig 11751 bp, 9 predicted proteins | sample Neamet351_FD_201296 | JGI IMG/M metagenome (GOLD analysis project Ga0308021, IMG submission 201296) | Marine microbial communities from water near the shore, Antarctic Ocean - #351 | ecosystem: Environmental > Aquatic > Marine > Unclassified | place: Southern Ocean | collected 2014-10-02
TTCTTTAGCCAATTTGGCAAACGCTGAGGAAGTCTTTTTTACTAACGATAGGTGCTCTGGACTTAAATCTACAATTGAAAATTTAATCCTTTTAACAGATGGGCAATGGGGTAAATTGTTAACTAACCCAAGCGACAAAGGAGCGGCTTCAGAATTAAGTTGGACTATGAATTTGGCAGAAAAATATTCAAGTCTATATTCTGTTTTTTGCGCCAAAAACTAATTACAAATGTCGGTAAGGGTATTTTTGCGTGATGTGTGAGTTGCGGTGACTTTTGCAAAGTCCTTCTTGTCACCTAGGCTAAATTCTAAGATAAAATAAAAATTATGACACCAGTCCAAGTTTTAGAAATTCCTCTTATTGAGGCAACCAATGAGTCCTTAAAGGGATACGGCTATTTAGTTGACTCATATGAGCATAGTGACATTGAAATAGTTACTTGGCCTAAACAAGGTTGGCGTGAAATTGAGCAAGGCACAGGAAATGAGGGTGGTGTTACGGAAGGATCTTTTGATACGTGGTGGGATGGATCAATACTTTATGGTCAAAACAATGCGGTACAGCATAATAGTGAATATGAAGAAGAAGGTGGTAAGTATATTTTAGGCTATTCGTCACACCCAGATACCCTTCCCGAAAACACCAAATATACACCTCCCACTGAAATGTATGTTTGGCATGTCAACTATCACCCAGACGGAGGCCAATTATTTTTTCCTACAAAACCTGGGGCATTTATATCTCATCTTGCCTTACCTGGCGATGATATTGCACCTGAAGACTTTAAGGCCTTTTATTTTGATGGGACAAAAGGATTGTATATTCATCCTAATATTTGGCACGACGGTGTGTTTCCAGTTCAAGAAAAAAGTTCATTTATGGGGCGCCAAGGAAAGGTACATGCACGCATTAGTGTTGATTTAAAAAGAGAATTTAATACATATATACATTTTAAAACTAGTATTTAATAGCTATTTACTAGGCATTTTTATCATCTATAATATTTTACTATTCTAAAAATTATTCAGTTTTTTGACATTCATATTCATTCAGGTAGTATTCTGCACTAACAATTTATTTAGATATAAAAGTGTAGGCAATGGAAGTGCTATATAACAGAGTAGCTCGTGGTGTGGGAGTGTCAGTTGCACTAAACTCACCAGTATCAGCTAATAGTTTCTTCAAGGTCAGAAAGATCCTACTTTTACCTAATAACAATGTTTGTGTACTTGGCGTGCTCATTCACTTACGCAATTTCGTGCACCAATTAACTAAGCATTTACACACTCATTTGCTCACAACTATTACCACAGAACATGTCATCAATGAATAATACACACCCAATTCTTAGAGCCGTAGGTGTATACTTTTTTCTAAAAGCCATTGTAAGTAATAGGGTTGTTGCATGGGTATAGATAAAGTTTTAATAGCTGTGGCTTTATCCTTTTCAATACTATTTGCTAGTGGAGTGGTTGTCGCTGATTATTCTAAGGGATGGAATGCATACAAATCAGGCGATTTCAAAACTGCTCTAGCAGAGTGGAGTCCTTTAGCTGAGCAAGGGAGTTCTATTGCTCAAAATAATCTGGGGGCTATGTACAATAATGGTCAAGGCACCAAAGAGGACAATAAGAAAGCCTTGAAGTGGTTCACCTTAGCTGCTGAGCAAGGCCATGCTATGGCTCAATATAATTTAGGAAGCATGTACAACGATGGTGAGGGTACCCTAGAAAACCATAAGACAGCTGTTAAGTGGTACACCTTATCAGCTGAACAGGGGTTCACTAGAGCTCAATCTGTTCTGGGGGTTATGTACGATAATGGTGACGGTGTCCCAGAGAATGATGAGACAGCCGTGAAGTGGTACACCTTAGCTGCGGAGCAAGAATATGCTACAGCTCAATATAATCTGGGATTTATGTACATGCTTGGCGAAGGCGTTCCACAAAACGATAAAAAGGCTGCAAAGTGGTACACCTTAGCTGCGGCACAAGGATATGCCATGGCCCAACATAATTTAGGGGTTATGTACAAGAATGGAATGGGTGTTCTCACAGATTATGCACGCGCCTATATGTGGCTCGACTTAGGGGTCCGTAACGGCAACACTAATGGCAGCCAAAATAAAGAATCAATCGCTAAGGAAATGACTCCCGCTCAGATAGCCAAAGCACTGGAAATGTCTAGCCGTTGCTTGAAAAGTGGGTACACAGATTGTTAAAAGCACTCTCTGGCTAGGGCAAAGTTATCTGGAGTAGTAGATGAATAAACGAGAACTCGTCATTGAAGTCACCCGCGGTAGGTTTGTTGAAAGTCGCCATCAAGTTATTGCGGTAATTTGCGACACCAAAGGCAAGCGTCATAGCCAATGGGGTGATGTTGATCAGCAAGTGTTCCCCCGCTCCACAGCCAAACCACTACAAGCCCTGCCACTCATGCTCAGCGGTGCTGCACAGGACCTTAATTTGAGCCAACGGCAGTTGGCTATGGCATGCTCAAGCCACAATGGTGAAGTCCAGCATAGCGATGTAATCACTGCTTGGCTTGACCAATTGGGCATGGGCTCTGAACAGTTGGAGTGTGGCAGCCATTGGCCTTTATATCAGCCTGCTACCGTCGCCTTGGCTCAGTCTGGCGATCAGGCTTGCGCGGTGCACAACAACTGTTCGGGCAAGCACTGTGGCTTTTTGAGTTTTGCTCATCATCAAGGTATTGATCCACAGGGCTATATTGACCACCAACACCCTGTTCAGCTAGCAGTGAACGACGCTATGGGCCGTATGATGGACCTTAAGATTGCCAACCATCCTATGGGCATTGATGGCTGCTCCATCCCTACCTATGCCCTGCCCTTGCCCAATTTAGCCATGGCCTTTGCCCGCTTTGGCAGTGGTGAGGAACTACCTGACGGTTGGCAAAAAGCTTGCCACAGCCTATACCACGCCATGGTAAACGAACCCTTTTATGTAGCTGGAAGCAAACGTCACTGCACCAAAGTAATGCAAGCCTACGGTGGCCAAGTGGCCTGTAAAACTGGTGCTGAGGGCGTGTATGGCGCTGCTATACCTAGCCTTGGTCTAGGCATTGCGTTAAAAGCCCTCGACGGCACTACCCGCGCAGCAGAAGTTGCACTTAATGTGCTGCTCGATTACCTGCAAATCAAGCCAACAGAACCACAATTTGAGCAACACTTAGAGCTACATAACTGCAACAAAATTCATGTATCTGACGTGCAACTAACATCATAGTTGTCTGTTAAAACAGAGTAGGCTGGCCCTCATCATCTTTACTGTCGACACTAGAACTTGGATCAAGTAGTACATATCAGTGGAGCAAGCCTGATAAACACGCTAAAACTTTAATGGGAACCCATTGCGGCCAGGGAATTCAGGGGCCAGCTCGCGGGCGTTGGGCATCTTTAGCCACAGGCGTAACAGTTTGCGCCGCTGGTCTGCATGTTCATGATCTTCAAAACTATTACGAGAGTGCAGCACGAGGTAGTTATTGGCAAATTGCATGTCTCCTGGCTCAAGCATCATGTCCACCCGCATGTCTTCTCTAAGCATAGTTTCATCAAATATATCTAACGCTTGGCGCTCAACTTGGCTCAATGGGTGGTCCATCATTTCGTGGCCCAGCTCAATATATTGGCGTAAATAACGGCAGCTAAGTTTACCTTTGTGGTAGCTAAATAAAGGCGATAAAGTTGGTCGCTGCTTGCCTAAGTGAGCATAATAGTAAGTTTTGTAGAACAGGCCTAAGTATTCTGGGTACTGGCTTAGTATTCGGTTGTAAATGGCTGCTGAGCTCACCAAACTACTAAGGCCTCCTTGCTTGGCTTTGCGCAAGGACAGTAGCCCAAACACATCAGAAGGATCGGTATGGTAAGGGAGGAAGAGGTTGGTCTCATAGACACGCGTCTGTTTGTCATTAGGATCCCCCACATTTTCCACGGCACCGAGTATATCGCCTCTTGGATTCTGTGCCACTGGAATACCTAGGTGAAGGCCAATGCCAAAATAGATCGCGTAATGCTGCTCTGGGCTAAACTGTTCTAAAGGCAGGCCACGCAACAAAAAGAAGCCTCGCCCATTTTCTAGGTCATCTGCAAGCTGCGCTAACTTGACTGCTAAGTACCGCAGTGGGAAGTCCTGCTTGTTGAAGTGAGGAAATGTTTTGCCATGATTATTTAGCAGCTCTAGACCAGCTTTGATGTCAGCCAGGTCTTGCGCCGTTAGGTGATGGATATAGCTATCATCGCTGATATAGTCTTTGGCTGTCCACGCAGATGGCCCAGTGATGGGATGTTTGAGAATTGTACTCACGTGCTGCCGGCCTCTTGCCACTTGTATCGTCCCATTCAGCAATAGTCAATTACCAATACAACGACACATGTATATTACAAAATGTATCAGCTTATAACGGCACAGTGAACCGCAATAGCTTATTAATACAAGCTTTGATTACCACCCCAAGTTAATCCTCTTTCTGTACCTTAAAGAAGCGCATTTTGGTGATCAGCTCTTTGGTTTGGTCATTGAGAGAATAACTGGCAGCGGATGATTCTTCCACCAACGAGGTATTGAGCTGGTTGACGTTTTCCAATTGAGCCACAGCGTTATTAACTTGATTGATGACAGATGATTGTTCATTAGTGGCGGTGGCTATTTCCGTCACAATGTTGTTTACCTTTTCGATGGATTCAGCAATGGAGTTAAGTGCACTACCCGTTTGATCTACCAATTGGCTACCTTCTTTCACTTTGGACGAGCTGTCTTCAATAAGGACTTTAATTTCATTGGCTGATTCTGCAGCTTTTTGTGCCAAGGAACGCACTTCACCTGCGACTACCGCAAAGCCACGGCCATGTTCACCAGCTCTGGCAGCTTCTACAGCAGCATTAAGGGCTAACAAATTGGTTTGGAAGGCAATGCCATCAATGAGGTTGATAATGGAGGCTATCTTTTGGCTGGCCTCATCAATTTGGCTCATGGCCTCAACGGCCTTTTGCACTACAGCCACACCGCCAGTGGCTTCTTGTTTACCTGAAGCGACCAGCGTTCCCGCTAAATTGGCATGGTCAGCATTAAGTTGAATGGTGGCAGCCATTTGTTCCATAGAGGACGAAGTTTCTTCTAGGGAAGCACTTTGTTGATTAGTGCGTTCACTTAGCTGCTCTGAACCGCGGCTAATTTCTCCAGCATTAGAGGCGATGCTTTCACTAGCCACCAGCACTGAGCCCACAGCCTGATCCATTTTGTCTAAAGAACTATTGAGGGCGCCTTTGAGGCGAGCGAGGCTGCCTTGGTAATCGCCATCGATACGTTGTGTAAGGTCACCTTGGGCCATGGCCTCGGTCACCTCAACAGTTTCTCTTAGGGCTGTAGCAATGGTTGAAATAGAGCTATTAACCCCCGACTTGAGCTTCTCAAGGTCACCCTTTAGGGGCGTACTAACGCGTAAATCAAAGTCGCCTTCTGAGGCTGCTTGCATTACTTGATTGATTTCCCCCATGGCTTGCTCCATAACATCAAGGGTGTTTTCCATCACACTACGGAACTCCCCAGCCATTTCGACACCATCTAAGCGATAACCAAAGTTGCCATTAGCAATAGCTTTCATAACCTGTTCGAGGCCATCCATGGTACGTTGAACACTGCTGGCAGAGTCGTTCACCCCTTGCTTTAAGCTGAGCAGGTCCCCTTTAAAATCCTCTTCAATACGGCTATTAAAACGGCCTTCAGCCACGTCACCGACCACGCGAGTAGATTCGCCAAGGGCAGCTTGCAGAGAGTCCATGAGTCGGTTGACCGCATGGGCTGCTTGCCCTGCCTCATCTTGATCACAGGGAATCCAATCCACGCGCATACTAAAGTCACTGGTTCGTTCGATACGGGCCACTCGACCAGCAAGAAAGCAGATTGGCAGAGCAAAAGCGCGGGATATATAGTAAGCCGCTAATAGGAGCAAGAGGGCAGCAGCACCACCAATCCAATACATTTGAAAATATAAATCCATCAGCGTGCTTGCAGCATCAATTAAGTCTCTTTCGACCATCAAAGCCCACTGGACACCATATATATCGATGGGGGTATAGGCTGACAAAGTCCAAATATCTTTGTCCCTTAGCCCAAGAGTTTTCCCCCAAGTCGAACCTAAGTAACTCTCAATGCCAGTATAGTTTTCTCTGAATTCTCCTGTGTTAGTTTCACCACCTATAGCTGCAAGCACCATGGCAGTTTTGATGGTACCTGTTTCTGGATTGGCGAAGGAGGCTGCCACACTGCGCTGTTCTGGGTCTCTAAAAGAGTCAGACCGCATGAGGTGGTCTGGTCCTACCAAATAAGATTCTCCCGTTGTACCCATACCGTAACGTTTGGTCATAATGGCATTAATGCCATGGATAGGCAGTTGCAGAACACCCACCATAATAACTTGGTCTTGGTCGTTGAGCATAGGTTGAGCAATAAAACTCACAGGCCCCTCAATATTAGGGATGTCATTATTAGAGTTATAGAGAGAAAAATCAGCAAAGGCAAGCTGCTGGGTTTCCAGAGTTTGGCTAAAGGCTTGGCCTAAACCTGTTTCTGCCAAGGGACCAGTGACTACATTGGCAAGCTTTTGTGTCTGTTGTTTGAGGCTATAGATCATCTGTCCTTGGGGATTGATGAGATAGAAGTCATTATAGCCATACTGGTCAATCTGATTCGTTAAGGTTTTATTAGTATGACTTAAATTTCCTCCTACCGTTAATGCTTGTCGTCGCAACATCATGGCGGTCGCAGTCAAGGATTCTAAGTTCTGCTGTACCGTGGTGAAGTACTCACTGATTTGATCTGTTTTAATCTCCCGCGCAGACTCTAGTTGCAAGTATGTTTGCAACTTAGCGTTGTCGAAGGCACTATTAATAGACCACCAACAGATACCCCAAAAAGGAATACCCGCCAATAACAAAAAAGCAGTCATAAGCTTGTAACGAATGGAAAGATTTTTGAACCAAGTGACCATTAACTGCCCCCAAAAACTGATTATTGTGTTACGAACATGCCTACTATTAAATTTAATTACTGATGCCATTTCAACTACTGTTTCTGTGATAGTAGTGGAGATGGTTATTGTATACTATATTTTATTTGTGAGTTAACCACCATCATTTTTGGAGCACCATGAAACTATATCAAGCATTAAAAAAGGCAAATGAAGAAGGTGACCACGAAAAGATAATGAGTTTTTATCATGAAAATTTTGAGTTTATACGGCACCAAACTGGCACCACTGTAAACAAAGCTGAATTCTCAAAATTCGTGGCTGAAGGCAATAGTAAATCTACCTCCGGGATGGCCATGGCTCGATGCATCTATGAAAATGACGACATTATGGTCGACCATTCTGTTATGCGGTTCCCTGATGGCTCAAGGGAATCCATCATCCGTGTACGCATGATCGAAGATGGTAAAATAATACGCATGGAAACGGGCGCTACGCAGATGAGCACCTAACCATTGATTTAACGAGGGTTTGCGTTCACTTTAGCTTTCGCATATATCTGCATTAAAATAGTAAATAACTCTTAAGGAAATCGGTCCTAATAAAAGACCTGTAAGATATGCATTCATGAGACTGTGGATGACAAATATTACCCAACTGGGAGACTTTTCACTTGCGGAATCATGGTCTTATATGAATGCAGCTAATATAGCACTTGCGACCGTGAACGCGCGCAAGGCCTCGACGTATCGGCAAACTCATGTCAATCAGCCATCACGGACCTTCTGTTTACTTAAAAGTGATAAGCACTCACATTGGGCTATTCCCTACCCTCGCTACATTGCTTGATTTAGCACAGCCTGAAACAATACATTACAGCCTGCCGTAAGGTGCTCTTGCTTAGCATCCTCAAGCTCATTATGACTAATTCCATCCTTGCAGGGCACAAACACCATCGCCGTCGGCGCAACACGAGAGATATAACACGCATCATGGCCAGCACCACTAACGATGTCACAGTGGCTATAACCTAAGTCAACAGCAGCTTGGCGTACCGACGCCACACACGATAGATTAAATGGAACCGGTGGAGAATACCAGATTTGTTCAAACGCCATAGTTAACCCTTGGCTTTCAACAATGGCATCGCAGCCTGCCCTTAACTCCTCATTCATCGCCGACAAAGTAGCATCATCAGGATGGCGAATATCTATGGTAAAAAACACTTCCCCTGGAATCACATTACGTGAATTGGGAAAAGACTGAATCAAGCCCACTGTAGAACAAGCCAAAGGTGCATACTTCAGACCTATTTCGTTCACTAGGGTAATCACTTTTGCAGCACCCACTAGTGCGTCTTTGCGGGTCTTCATTGGCGTTGGTCCAGCATGAGACTCTTGGCCAGTTAACGTGAGTTCATACCAACGTTGGCCTTGAGCATCCGTCACTACGCCAATGGTGAGGTCTTCATGCTCCAGTATTGGCCCTTGTTCTATGTGTGCTTCAAAAAAGGCTTTGATTGGACGTTCGCCCATGGGCTCTTTACCATCATAGCCAATACGCTTGAGTTCCTCGCCCATGGTTAACCCGTCTAGATCAGCGCGACTTAGGCCATATTCTAAGTCAAATACACCGGCAAATACGCCGGAAGCAACCATGGCGGGAGCAAAGCGCGAACCTTCCTCGTTAGTCCAAACACTCGCTTCAATAGGGGCTTTGGTGGTAATTTTTTGATCATTAAGGCTGCGGATGACTTCCAACCCTGCCAATACACCATACACACCATCAAATTTTCCACCCGTAGGCTGGGTGTCTAAGTGGCTGCCCATAACCACAGGCGCCATATTGGGATCACTACCTTCACGACGAGCAAATATGTTGCCCATTTGGTCAACTTTGATGCTGCAGCCCTCATCTTGGCACCAGCTGACAAATAAATCTCGAGACTGTTTGTCTAAATCGGTCAACGCTAGGCGGCAACAGCCACCTTTTTCAGTTGCGCCAATTTTGGCCATTTCCATGAGACTATCCCATAACCTTTGTCCATTTATTTTCATATTAGACATTATATCGTTCCTATAATTATTGGTTGCTAAATCCACCACTATTATCAACTACACCATGGTGTTATTAGGATGCTGGGTCCAGTTTTGATAATCAGCACTCACCATCTCCCTCGTCCGAGTATCTACCTCTCCCGTATCAAGCTCACGCAAGGTGATACAGTTTTCAACAGGACAAACAACAACACAAAGGTTACAACCTACGCAGTCTTCATCCTTTACCTGAAAACCACGTTCTCCATTAATTTCAGTACTAATGGCCTGATGGGACGTGTCCTCACAAGCGATATGACAGCGGCCACATTTTATACAGGAATCTTGATCTATTTGAGCTTTTACCACATAGTTCAAATCTAGCTGATTCCAAGTGGTTACACTAGGTGCAGCGGCTCCAATCAATTGATCTACTGAGGTCATTCCTTGTTCGGTTAAATAGCGACTTAAGCCATCAATCATATCCTCAACGATGCGGAAGCCATAGGTCATTACCGCTGTGCATACTTGAACATTGGTAGCCCCCAAGGCCATAAATTCAGCTGCATCACGCCAATCAGTGATACCACCAATACCAGAGATAGGAATGCCTTTACATTCTGCATCGCGTGCTATTTCACTTAACATATGCAAGGCAATAGGTTTTACCGCTGGGCCACAATAACCACCATGGGACCCTTGCTGCCCCACCGATGGAGACATTTTCATCTGGTCTAGATCAACACCCATAACCGAGTTGATGGTGTTGATAAGCGACACTGCATCAGCGCCACCGTTCACCGCACCCCTTGCAGCAGTGCGAATATCAGTAATGTTAGGAGTGAGCTTTACTATAGTTGGTAGATCAGAATATTGTTTGCACCAGGCAGCTACCATTTCCACATATTCAGGCACTTGGCCAACAGCTGCACCCATGCCCCGTTCAGACATGCCATGAGGGCAGCCAAAATTCAGTTCAATACCGTCAGCGCCAGTGTCTTCCACCCGCATCAAAATATCTTTCCAAGCTTGCTCTTCACAAGGCACCATAAGAGAAACTACAACCCCACGATCAGGCCAGTCTTTCTTTACTTGAATGATTTCGGATAAGTTTATTTCTAGGTCTCGATCGGTAATCAGCTCAATGTTATTTAGGCCCATAAGGGTACGATCCTTACCGTGCCATGCACCATAGCGAGGGCCACTCACGTTCACTAACGGGAGGCCTGCTTCGCCTAGGGTTTTCCACATAACCCCACCCCAACCTGCTTCGAAAGCACGGTTTACGTTATAAGCCTTATCTGTTGGCGGCGCTGATGCCAGCCAAAAAGGATTGGGTGTTTGAATACCGATAAAATTAGATGTTAAGTCAATCATGGCTGGCTCCTTTATGCTTGGCTTTGGGTTAATGTATTATGAATTGACAGGGCAGCAAGCTTGCCATCTTGCACAGCACTTACGGCTAAATCATCACTCCCCGCAACACAATCTCCACCTGCCCATACCCCTGGTAGTGAGGTGCGTAGTTCGTCATCTACTTCATACTTACCATAACTTTTGACAAACTCAATGGTTGCCATATTGATGGGAGTTAAACTCTGTCCAATGGCTTTAAATAACATATCAGTTGGCATAATGTATGTTTCACCACCTTTTATGTTCGCCTTCTTAAACTCAACGCCAGTGATTGCTCCCTGTTCAGTTTGCAAGCTCACAGGTTGAGCCCAATGAGCTATATGCACCCCTTCATTGAGAGCAAATTCTTGCTCTTCAAGGCTAGCATTCATATGTTCTTTGCCACGCCGGTATGCCATGGTGACATTGGCTGCGCCAAGGCGTTTAATTTGTATGGCGATGTCGATGGCAGTCATACCACCCCCAATGACCACTATATTTTGGCCTACAGATAGTTTGCCTAAATCTTCGGCTTGCCGCAGTTGATGAATATAATCCACCGCATTTATGACTCCAGAGGCTTGCTCACCATCTAGCTGCATGGCTTTACTAGTGCCTAAGCCCACTCCCATAAACACGGCATCATAATTAGTTTGTAGTTCTGCGAAGCTAACGTCTTCTCCCACTTTGACACCATGCTTTATGCTAATGCCACCAATGGAAAGGATGTCTTCAACTTCTTTTTGCGCATAATCCCCAGCCATTTTATAGGCTGCAAGACCATATTCATTGAGGCCTCCAGATTTCTCTTGAGCTTCATAAACAACCACTTCATGGCCCAAAGTAGCTAAGCGGTGGGCACAAGATAATCCTGCTGGACCAGCGCCAACAATCGCCACTCTATGGCCAGTTTCAGGCTCTCGGGTAAAGAACTTGGCACCCAACTCACTCGCCCGATCAGTAGCAAACCTTTGTAATAGGCCAATTTGAATCGGTCGGTCGTCTTCGGTATTCCTAACACACGCATCTTCACACAATGTTTCCACAGGACAGGCTCTGGCACATGTGCCACCCATAATATTCTCAGATAAAATTACTCCTGCTGCACCTACCTCATTTTTTTGACCAATCATGCGAATGAAGCTAGGCACATCAATGCCTGTTGGGCATGCAGTCTGACAAGGTGCTCCGTAACAGTAATAACATCTGTCCGCTTCAACTACAGCACTACGGGCATCGAGGGGGGTATGTATATCAGCGAAATTAGCCTGATAATCTGCTTCGCTTAGGCGTTGGCCTGCAGGCATAGATTGGCCAGAGCTGTTGGAACTA
>Ga0308021_10001223_pt1 | contig 11748 bp, 9 predicted proteins | sample Neamet351_FD_201296 | JGI IMG/M metagenome (GOLD analysis project Ga0308021, IMG submission 201296) | Marine microbial communities from water near the shore, Antarctic Ocean - #351 | ecosystem: Environmental > Aquatic > Marine > Unclassified | place: Southern Ocean | collected 2014-10-02
AAGAAGTAGCTATTTGGTTTTTACGAGGGTGGCATATAGCCGCCCTTTTTTAACTAAGTTATTGTTCTGGAGGTAACTATGTCGCGTCTATCTGCTGCCACAAGCCTACCCAGTTTTTTGTTCTGTGCAGTGTTTTTCTGTGCGTCCGGCGTTATTTCTTCGGGTGCGGCGGTAGCTGCAGCGGGTAATGGTCAGCCTTACTCGCCCTACACCAAACAAAATTTTCCAACAAAAGTTTTGTTTGGTGATGTGCATGTGCACACAGCCTATTCGCTGGACGCTTATCTTGGGGGCACCCGGCAAATGCCTTTCGATGCCTATCGCGCAGCCAAAGGTGAGACTGTGATGGTCAATGGGCGGGCCCACTCTATGCGCAGGCCATTGGACTTTGCCGCAGTGACGGACCATGTAGAGTATCTGGGAGAGATGACAGCGGCTCTCAATCCGGGCACTCCCGGGCACGATAACCCTATCATTCAACAACTTATCAAGATGACCGATCCGGCCCAGCGCCTAGGTTGGTTTATGAAATATGTGATTCGTAATAGTCGAAGCTCAACGCCCAAACGTACCGATTTTTATCCCGGGGAAGACGTTGTTAAAAGTGGCTGGAAAAGCCTTATAGACGCAGCAGAGCAACACTACCAACCCGGCGTGTTCTCAACGTTGATTGCCTTTGAATGGACCTTCGCTTCCAATGGAGGTAACTTGCACCGCAATATTTTGTTTCGCGATGGCACTGTACCCGAGTTGCCTCTTGGCCGTTACGGTCTCGGCAGTGAGGAAAAATTGTGGGCTTGGTTGGCACAACAGGAAAAGGTGGGGGTGAAGTCTATGGCGTTGCCCCACAATTCCAATGCCAGCAAGGGTTTGATGTTTTCTGAGACCAATTCAGCGGGAGTGCCTATTGATAAGGCCTATGCAGAACTTCGGGCGCATTTCGAACGCGCCATCGAGATGATGCAGGTGAAGGGTAATTCTGAGGTAAACCGCAATTTTTGGCGTGCAGATGAATTTTCCGATTACGAAAATGCCGATTCAATCGCTAAGTTCAGCGGCCGCGTTCCCATGAAAGAAAACTATGTGCGCTACGGTGTAGTAAAAGGCTTGGCCCATAAACAAGCATTGGGCACCAATCCCTATAAACTGGGATTTGTTGGCGGCACGGATAGCCATAACGGCTTAATGGGAGATACCGCCGAAGATAATTTTGTCGGTGCTCACGGTATTTTGGATGCAACGCCCCAGGCTCGCCAGACTGACGTAGTGGGCGGTTGGATTGCGGTCTCGGAGCAGACACCTGGCTCGCTCACTGGCGTCTGGGCTACCGATAATACTCGCGAGGCGATCTGGGATGCCATTTACAATCGTGAGACCTTCGCTACCAGCGGTTCGCGCATAACGGTGAGACTGTTTGGCGGATGGAATTATGCCGACGACTTGCACTCCCGCGCGGATGTTTTGAAGCGGGCATACAAACAGGGTGTACCCATGGGAGGGGACCTGAAGCCTGCGGGCAAACGCGATGGTGCGCCACGTTTTCTGGTAATGGCCAGTAAGGACGCGCTGGGTGCCAATCTCGACCGTATCCAAATTATCAAAGGCTGGGTGGATGCCCAGGGCGTAACCCACGATAAGGTGTTTGATGTGGTGTGGTCTGGGGAGCGTCAAATTGCTGAAAATGGAAAATTGCCTTCTGTTGGCAACACGGTGGATATGAAGACCGCAACTTATCTCAATACGATAGGTGAAGCGCAATTAGCGGCGGTGTGGCAAGACCCGGAATTCGATCCGGCTATATCGGCACTTTACTATGCCCGAGTGCTGGAAATCCCCACCCCCCGCTGGACAACCTATGATGCAGTGCGTGCAGGCCTTCCGCTATTGGATGACGTGCCAGCCACGATAGCGGAGCGGGCCTGGTCGTCACCTATCTGGTACGGTCCTGCGGAGTAAGTTTGCCGTAAGTGGCCAACGCGCCGCAGTTGGAAGTGGGCAGGAAAGGCCTGCGACGGAGCTGTTCGCATGCAGCCTGGTTAAAAAAAACTTGGAGTCTCTAGCTCGCGGTACTGAAATTAGTGTCGCGTATCATCGGCTCCCTCTTATTACTTTTTCTTCGACGCTGGGCCAGCAGCTCCAGGTTTCAGGTTTGGAAACTTCTGGGAGCTAACGGCATATTCTCTGAGAATGGGCGCCAACACCGGGCTCAACCAGTTGTTTGCCGCGTTTATATTCCACAATTCCTTTGGGTCGTTTTCCAGATCGAACACATAGGGCACGGCTAATCGTTCGTGCGTCGCCGTGACTACGCCTTGCCCCGCTTGCACCACCGCGCCGCGCGAAGGCATGCGAACCTGGAAATGGACTTTGTAATTGCGCCATTTGACAGCCAGCAAATCCTTACCGTGAAAAATCATTAGGTGCTCACGATTGGACTTTTCTTGAGTGCCAAATAAAAAATCACTCTGGTCGATGGAGTCAATGGGGCGGTCGGTTGGAACTTTATCCGAACCACCTGCAACGGCTGCAAAACTGCTATAGAAATCTAGTATTGCAACAATTTCATTAGACACACGTCCAGGCTGTGTATGGCCTGGCCAACGGATAATGGCAGGTACCCGAATTGCACCCTCCCAGCCACTGGGAAACTCGCCGCGAAATGGCCCGGAATCCGATTGTCCGCCGTACTGGATACCAATACCGGCCATAGTTTCGGGGCCGTTGTCGCTGGCAAATACCACGATGGTATCGCCGGCGATGCCTGCTTTGTCGACGGCATCAATCACCTGGCCCGCGTTGTAATCGATCTCCGCGAGGGCATTCTGATAGTCACTGTAACCTTTGCGATCGAAATCGGGATGTGGCAGTGGTGGGCTGTGAGGTAGTGAATAGGGCAGGTACAGAAAGAATGGCTGGTCAGTATCTGCATGTTTGTTTATGAAGCCAATTGCCCTGTTGGTAACCTCCCGGTCGACCTGGCGCCGCATGGCCATATCGTATTCGCCTATGCGCTGGCTCGTCTGCCCTTTCTTGCCCTCGTAGATACCATCTAGGCCAATGAGCTTTGCATCGTATCCGGGTTGCAGCTCCCGCAAAGGGGCGTTACTGGAGTGCAGGAAACCGTACCATTGATCAAAGCCCTGGTCAGTGGGGTGGCGCCCCTTCACATCACCCAAGTGCCATTTGCCGAAGGCCGCAGAAATATAGCCTTTATCGGCCAGTAATTCGGCGAGGGTATATTCCCAAGGAGTGATGCCCTGCAGTCCACCCATTAGCTCAACAGCCGAGGTGCCGCTGCGAATAGGTAATCGCCCGGTTAACAGGGCAGACCGGGAAGGCGTGCATTCGGGTTCCACATTGAAGTTGGTGAGGCGCATGCCCTGTGCCGCTAGTTGGTCAAGTTTGGGTGTGGGTACACCGCGAATGACACCACCGCCGTAGGAACCAAGGTCGCCATAGCCAAAATTGTCTACCAGCATGAATACGATGTTGGGTGGTTTTTTTGCTAATGCCAGTGCACTGGCGGAGATTAATAAGGCACCTATTGCCACGATGGATAGATGTTTTATAGACATATGTGCTCCGTGTAAATTTTGAAATATAACTGCAAATCTACTTAAGTGGTAGCCGTGAGCACCGGCCAGCGGTCGACAATTTCATTGCCGCGTATCACAACCAGGTCACCAAATTGCAACAAAACAGCCTCTGATTGGCTGGGACGCAGGAAGATGAAGTCATCGACTTCCAGTTTTACAGAGTCCGACCCACTGTAACCCTGCTGATTCGAGCTGGCATAAGCGAAGTGAGGCGTGAGGCCAGGGGGTGATTCATTCTCTGCCAGCCAGTTGCCGCTGTAGCAGAAATACATCTGTGTCTGGTTTTGATTCGCGACGCGCAACATTGGCCCCGCCCATTCCAGAGTGGGCACGCGTGAGCCTTGCAGATGCTTCAGAACGGGGGAGGCAATAAATGCCGAGGGTTCAAAGTCTTCCAAAATTGGTAGGTCGTAGTGGGTGGGTTTCATTAAGCAGGAACCCGCCGACAAGTCGTTAACCACGGTATTGCCTTCGTAGTGGCGGAAGGTGGGGCTGCCCGCACCGTTAAAGCAGTTGTCCGTACTGACCAGTGCCGAGAAACTCTCCTTGAGCTGTGTTACGCAGGCCATATATTTGGCTTTTACATGGGGTAGTTCTCGATCGGCTAAAATTTTTGGTAAACCCATCAAGTGAGCGTCATAACCCATAAATCCGGCAAATTCTAGGTGATGCGGATTGTTTTGAATGCTTGCTAATGCCTGTGCCAGTTCGCTGCCTGCCTCAAAGCCGCCGCGATGTAATCCTACATCCAGTTCCAGATTGATACGCATTTTTATTTTCCTGGACTGTGCTAGTTGAAGGTATTGTTTTAATCGTTGGTTGGTATCAATCAACCACTGTAAATTCTGTTCAGGGTTAAACGCGTCTATAGGCGTAGCATAAAAAGCCTCTGCGGCGGCCACGGGCATGGGTTTACCCATCAAAATATCGGCCTGGGGATTCAGACGCGCCATCTCCTGAAGAAACGGCCGATGAAATACCATCAGCGCCCGGGTGTTGGCGCGCTGTGCCACATAATCAACCAGTTGGGGGCTGGGGATGGATTTGGCTACTACGCGGTAGGTTTTCTCAGGGGTACTGGCCACTGATTGCATAACCCGGTCGATATTTCTATCCAGCCTATCCAGGTCTATCACCAGTACGGGTGTGTCTATGCCTTTGCCCCGCAGTGTTTTATTTAACCGTGCAAAGTAGGGCGAGTGAGCGCCGCCCTCGTCACCGGGCCTGACCAGAGCTGCACCCGCAGCGATACCACCGGTGGCTAACAATAATTTACGTCGCGTTAACATCTCAGACTCCAAAGATTTCTTTTAAATGCGCATTCATTAATTTTCCCTTGGGATCGAGTTCCCGTCGAACCTCGTGGAAATCCTGCCAGTGCCGAGGGTAAAGTTGGGCTAATTGTTTAGCCTGTAGCGTATGAATTTTTCCCCAGTGTGGGCGGCCCTCATATTTCCAGAAGATGGGTTCAATTTCAGCAAACACTGCTTTGTAGTCCATGTCACCAAACTGATGTACTGAGATAGAGCAGCCATTGTGACCTTCAAACATGGACAGCCAGATATCGTCAGCTTTTGTGTAGCGATACTCCATTGGGAAACACAGCGGTATTTTTTTGTTTTTTATGGTGGTCAGTATTTCGTTCATACATGCCGGGCCAGCATCTGCGGGGACGGTATATTCCATCTCGCGAAAACGCACCATCCGTAAATGGGGGAAGACTTTGTAGGCGGGGCCAGTGCGAACAAGCTCCGCAGAATCAGCCATGGCAACAGCCAGAATTTTGTCATATAGCGCCTCACCTATCATAGGTACCCAGGACACGGACTCGAATACGCTACGCAAGGTCTTTACCGCCTGCGGGTCGTCTTCACCCACTGTTTTGTCAGAGGCTTTGGCGATGTCGGTGGCAACGGTAATACACAATGAAGAATAGGGAATGGGGAAACATTCGAAATGCCTATGGGCCCGGCATCGCGCTTCCATTTGTGCAAATACATCTTCCCGCTGTTCCACTTTGTTGACTTCAGTTAGCTGGTAGGACGGCAGGTTTTGCAGGGTAATTTCCGACATGATCCCCAGCGCCCCAATGGAAGTGCGTGCCGCCTGGAAGATTGCAGGGTTTTTCTCTGCACTGCATTCCAATAACTCTCCCGAGACGGTGGCAAGCCTGAAGTCGGTGACATAGCTGCTCATAGAACCAAAGCCGGTGCCGGTGGCATGTACCGAATTAGCGATGGCACCACCCAGTGCGGGGTAGTCCATGTCGGGCATATTGGGCACCGACTGACCAATAGAATCCAGTAGCGGGCCCATGTCGTGAAGCCGTGTTCCCGCATGCAAAGTAGCCTGCATTTTGTCGGTGTCGTGGCGCACCAGTCCGCTGAGTAGGTCAGTTGAGATGAGTGTGTCGTCAGTGGGCACAACCGCGCTAAAAGAGTGGCCTGCGCCGACGGCGCGTACAGTACCTTTCGCTGATTTTAATGCGCTTACTAATTCATCTTCCGAAGCCGGTGCGCTGCGCCAGCTTGGCGTGCAGGACTGGTTGCCCGACCAGTTGATCCAGGGTATTTTTTGTCCCGGGGTATAAGTGATAGGCGACTGTGGCTGGTCGCCGCCAGACCCGCAACCGCTGAGGGTTCCCAGGGTGGCACCGACACCCAGAGCGAGAGAATTTTGCAGGAACTTTCGACGCTTCATGGCGTTGTCCCATCTGGATCAGGCATGCCTGATAGCGTGCGAATCAAAACCCGTAGATCTTGTTCCGAGCATGCACTGCAATAGCCTAAAGGTGGCATGCCGCGAATGCCTTGTACTACATTGAGCAACATAGCGTCTTCGCCCCGGGCCAGGGCCTCTTTCCAGTGTTCTTTTTCACCGATAAATGGTGCTCCCGTTTCTGGGCGAGCGTGGCATTGCATGCAATTGTTAAGCATCAGAGTGGATTGTCGTGGCGTAGGAGCGGCGTTAGCGGGCAGTATTGAGGCGACTACTAAAGCGAGAAAAGTCATCAGAAGAAAAACCGGATAGTGCCTTGGGGCCCAGCAATGGGTTTTTACAATCATGGCTTGTTCCTATGTGGACACAGTCCTTGTCGAGGAGATCAGGGGGAATGACCAACCCTATGTTTAGCAATTATGTAATGATTAGGAGTCATACACAATGTATCAGAACACCTGTGTAAACCAAGGTCAATATAGCCATCTATCGCAGACATTTCGAAAAGGCGCTAGGATGACCGGCAATATTTATTGGAGGGCAGGTGAAGCTCTAAAGACCTGTCTTTGGATGCAGGCAAAAAGAAAGGGGCAGTCTAGTTTTCTAGTCATTGGGTGGTATTGAGCTAATCGCGCTGGTCTATGAGTGTGCGGATTATAGAATTATCGTATAATGTAGGTATCTGAGAGTCACCGATATTCAAATATTCAGTTCTTTATTTACCCACGCTCAGCCATTACTCATAATAGGAATATACATGTCCAGTACCGAATCAACGATCTACTACACCCTCACCGACGAAGCACCCTCACTGGCAACCTGTTCGCTCCTTCCTGTGGTTCGAACGTTTACCTCGGCGGCGGGCATAGATGTACAAATTAGCGATATTTCATTAGCCGGACGCACTCTTGCCAACTTCCCCGATTACCTGAGAGAAGATCAGCGCGTTGACGATGGTCTGGATTTTTTGGGCCAACTCACTCAAGACCCCAATGCCAATATCATCAAACTGCCCAATATCAGCGCTTCTGAACCGCAGCTCAAAGCCTGTATTGCCGAGTTGCAGAGTCAGGGATACGCTTTACCGAATTTTCCTGAAGCTCCCGAGACTGACGCCGAACACGACCTGGCTGGCCGTTATGCCAAACTATTGGGTAGTTCAGTCAACCCGGTATTGCGTGAGGGGAATTCTGACCGCCGCGCACCTGCCGCGGTGAAACAGTTTGTGCGTAAGTTTCCGCATACAATGGGTCAATGGAGTATGGCCTCTCGCACCCATGCAGACTATATGCGCGATGGCGATTTCCATTCGGCAGAACAGTCCACCACTATCCAAGAGGCCTGCGATATACGGATTGAATACGTTGCTAAAGACGGTGCCGTCACGGTTAAAAAAGAGCTGAGTATGGAGGCCGGTGAGGTTTTGGACAGTATGCGCATGAGCGCCCGTGCACTGAGGGAGTTTTTCGAGCAGACATTACAGGATGCGAAAGACTCTGGTGTTATGTGGTCACTGCACGTGAAAGCTACCATGATGAAAGTTTCGCACCCGATTGTATTCGGCCACGCGGTGACTGTGTTCTACAAAGACCTGTTCGAAAAGTATGGCGAGCTGTTTGATGAGCTGGGTGTTAACCCCAACAACGGGCTTAGCAGTGTGTACGAAAAAATCGAGTCTCTGCCGCGTTCCAAGCGCGAAGAGATTATGGAGGATATTCACGCCTGCTATGAGGGTCGCCCGGAAATGGCGATGGTCGATTCTGTCAAAGGGATTACCAACTTACATGTGCCCAGTGATGTAATTGTAGATGCCTCTATGCCTGCCATGATCCGCAATGGCGGTAAAATGTGGGGCCCAGATGGTAAGGCGAAAGACTGTAAAGCCGTAATGCCAGAGAGCACCTACGCCACTATTTATCAGGAGATGATCAGCTTTTGTAAAACCAACGGTGCATTCGACCCGACTACGATGGGTACGGTGCCCAATGTGGGGCTGATGGCCAGGAAGGCAGAGGAGTACGGTTCGCACGACAAGACCTTTGAAATTGAAGTTGACGGCAGCATGCGTGTGGTCAATGCCGATGGCGCTGTGCTGATGCAGCACGAAGTGGAAAAGGGTGATATCTGGCGAGCTTGCCAGACCAAAGACGATGCTATTCGCGACTGGGTTAAACTGGCAGTCACTCGCGCCCGCCAATCCGATACGCCGGCCATTTTCTGGCTGGATCGCAATCGCGCGCATGATATCGAATTGATAAAGAAGGTAAATGTTTACCTGCAGGACCACGATACCGAGGGCCTAGATATACGTATCATGACTTATGATGAGGCCATTCGTCGCAGCATGGAGCGGATGATGCGTGGTAGCGACACTATCTCTGTTACTGGCAATATATTGCGCGATTATCTTACCGATCTGTTTCCAATTCTGGAGCTGGGTACTTCTGCCAAGATGCTGTCCATCGTGCCTATGTTGAAAGGCGGTGGAATGTATGAAACCGGTGCAGGCGGTTCAGCGCCCAAGCACGTGCAGCAGATACAGGAAGAAAACCACTTGCGTTGGGATTCTCTGGGAGAATTTTTGGCATTGGCGGTTTCCTTAGAAGATATGGGTATCAAACATAACAACCCCCGGGCCAGTATACTTTCTAAGACCCTTAATGAGGCCACTGGAAAGTTGCTGGATAATAATAAGTCACCCTCGCGCAAAGTGGGCGAACTAGATAACCGAGGTAGTCATTTCTATCTTGGCATGTACTGGGCGCAGGCTGTTGCAGCGCAAACTGAAGATGCCGATCTGGCAGTTCAGTTTGCGCCTCTTGCCAGCGCGCTGGCTGAAAACGAAGCTGCTATCATTTCCGAACTGGAAAAAGCTCAGGGCAAACCTATTGAAGCTGAAGGTTATGGTTATTACCATGCCGATCGCGCGACAGTTAAAGACTTTATGCGTCCAAGCCCTACGCTCAATGCAGTACTTGCCGCGGCACATAACCCCGGCTAACGTTTATTGTGTTTATTTACCTGCGAGCGGCCTGCGTCTGCGCCTTGAGTAACGCTTTCCGCTTTAGGCAAAAATACCCTGGATAAACCATCCTTTATTCAGGCGATCGCGAAAAATCCAGTAGTGCTGTCCGTCGCTGTTTTCAGCGATGTAATAGTCTCGGCTGACAGCTTTTTCCCACCAATTATCCTCAATGCGCTCGGGGCCGTAAATTAGTTTCAGTGCACCCTGCCAATATAAATTTTTGCCATGGTACTTAAGTGGCTGAGGCTCAGGCATTAACCAAAATGGCCTCTGGTTGCCAATGTAATCGCCACTGCTTTTCTCTGCGATACCATCATTGCTAATATACATGGCAAACTCAGGTAAGTGTTCATCGCGACAGGCAATCCGTTCTACTCCCTGCAGCCCCAGACGGTTACGCAAACGATCGACCAGACTATTTAACGACTCACGTTGATTGCGTGGGCTAAACAGATCGATGCTGTCTAATTCGCCGACATACAGGCTATCGCAATTAAGAATCAGGCCCTCCACGCTATTTTTTAGCTGCAGCTGCTCAAAGTGAATATGGGTGAGCTTATGCCAGTTTTTCCAATCGCTGTGACTTGTGGAGCACCGCACTGTAACGGTTACCAGCTTGCTGTCTATGCCTATGAGTTGCCAGCTAATGTCGCTGGTCTGTAATTGTGTATTTCTCAAAAATTGGCAAAATGCCTGTAGCATTAGTTGTATTGCCGGGAACAGCTCCTCGTTGACGCTAACATCATAGCCAAACCAATATTCGTCGCTGTAGGTTTTGGGGGGCTGGTAATCTGGCTGTAAATCTAGCTGATTTCCCAGCATTTGTTGCAGGAAGTGAATGAACGATTTGCCACAGCGCCGTCCAAGCGCACTGCTTGGGAGAGATAGAATGTCGCCCAGAGAGTGCAGCCCCGCCCGGCCCAGAGAGTCAACTGTACTAGGGAAATCTTCTAGTAATGTAAGGGGTAGGGGAGCAAGTCGATCGGGCAGAGGACGTCGCAGGTCACGTCCTGATTTCTCTTCGGTGAAGGATAGTAACCAGGCTGCTTTGGGTGTGGAGGCCAGGCCAACTTCAACCTGGTAGCCGCGGGTGTTTATGCTGTGGCTTATTTCGGCGAGCAAGGCGTCCAGGCCCCTGAACAGCTTTAGGCAGCCAGCAATCTCAAGTTGTAGAGTGTCGGCTCGCTCTATATAGAGTGTGGGTGTAATACTGTAGGCCCAGCAGCATAGCTGTTGCAGAGCACGCTGTTCAGCGCCAAGGTCGCGTTGCAGTAACACAAAAGAGGCAGTCGCGTCAGATTCTGTCAACGCCCGGGCCGTAGCAGCACTCATGTCCTCCTTGATGCCCAGTGCCGCGCCGCAATCATTAACTCGAACAATGTGTTGCTTGTACAGCACTGCTACGGGTTGTTCCTCACAGCGGTTCAGGCATTGCAGAGGGAGCTGGCTAAAGCGTAGGCATAACCACAGGCTCAAAACAATTCTTTCGAGGGCTTATGCCTCGGTAATAACCTCTGCTTCTAAATGTACAGTTGTACTCATGGGCTGCGTAATGGGGCAGTTTGCCTAAGTTATTGTAACGCCTGGGCCCCAACTGAGGAGCTGTTTGAATAGGTGGGTAATTCCCACAACTGTGGTTGGCCAGGAATATCCTCAGAGGACGGCAGGTCGACGTTTACATGTTGATTGCCCCCGCGCTGTTTTAAAATATGCACTTTTCGGTATTCCCGCATTTGCAGGCGCAGACTGGCGGGAGCATGGTTTTTTGCGGCGTGGTTGGGTCGAAATAGCACCGCCAAAGCGTCGCTGCCAGAGGCGGCAAGCTGCAGTTTACGCAACTCGCTATAGCGGTATTCACCGGCCCCCATCCAACTGAACACGGCGCTACAGGTTGTGCTGCGCAGGGCTTGCTCAATGCTCCACAGCAAGTCCTGGCGATTGCGTGGGTGGATGAGTAGAACCTGGTTTGCGTCTATGCCTCGGGCTTCCAGCAGGGGCGCATAAGGCATGTAGGGTGGGGCGATAAAAGCCTGCCATTTGCGTTGTTTGCTTAGGGCCTCCATGGCGGGCAGGAATAAACCCATGGCACCCATGCCGCAGCTGTCGCTGAGACATTCAATGGTGCTTCCCTTAGGCCAGCCGCCTTGGTCCAGTTCGGTATTCAACGCCTGGTAACCTGTGGGCAGCCCCTGCTCCCCTTGTTGGCAGCCGTGGCTGTCGCTGTTGGCTGAGGAGCCCAAAAAGTGATTGTGACGCCCGCGCCAGGTGTCATTGCGTTGGATGATTTGCTCAAGTGCTTCATTCATGGCTGACCTCGTTGTGCTTATTGAATATACTGTATGGATATACAGTAGTATGAAGAGAGGCAGATTGCAAGTTTCAATTTTTGAGTTGAAATGGCTGTCTCTG
>Ga0308021_10001224_pt1 | contig 11742 bp, 6 predicted proteins | sample Neamet351_FD_201296 | JGI IMG/M metagenome (GOLD analysis project Ga0308021, IMG submission 201296) | Marine microbial communities from water near the shore, Antarctic Ocean - #351 | ecosystem: Environmental > Aquatic > Marine > Unclassified | place: Southern Ocean | collected 2014-10-02
GTCGTAAGACGCGTCGTAAGTTAATCTTGTACTGTTCAGTACAAGTTACAAGCTTATATTATATATAAACAAGCTTATGGCTTATTATGGTCAGTAAAAGCGTGTTGCACCTTGCACACACAAATAAATATGCTTCAGCTTAAAAGTTATGCGTACGCATACGGTTGCAACCATAGCTTCAGCTTCAGCCCTTCAGCCCTTCAGCCCTTCAGCCCACTGGGGGGGGCGCATGATGAATGTGTGCTTTGGTCCGAGGGGGGCTCAGCTGCACGCCTCCTGGAGTGCCTGCTGCGCCATGGGCGGGAGCTGCGCGCCCACTGCTGCGAGGCGCTCGCGCGGCATCTGGCGCACGATGGCCACGAAGCCATCCTTGGTCGAGGCCGCGAGCAGGTCCATGGCCTCCTCGGCGTCGTCCTCGGCGCCGCCCGCTAGTGCGCACGCCACGGCTCGGATGAGCAGGTCGGTGGCGGCCATGATGGCCGGCTCCTGCTGCTGCACGTAGGTGAGCAGCTGCTGGTGCATCACCTTGGCCTCCATCTCGTCGGACTTGAGCGGCAGCCACGAGAGCCACATGGGCAGCAGCTCTGCGACGTTGACAGAGGCCTTGTGGAAGAGCAGGATCTTGCCCACGGCCGCAATGGCGTTCTCGGTCGCGTCCTCGTGCTCCTCGTCGCGGCTGTTCTCGGCGGCGATCAGCGCGACGAGCTGCGGCAGCACGGTCTGCACGTGCGGCGCGAAGAAGGCCTGCGCGTGCTGCGCGGTCTTGGCGATGCCGTAGAGCGAGCACTGCTGCAGCACGAGCTCCTCGTCGCCCATGTGCGAGATGAAGTGCGGGAAGCACGTGGGCAGGTACTTGTGCGCGCCCTCGCCGCAGAACTCGATGGCGTCGTCATACATGCAGACGGCGTTGGTGGTGAGCGAGGACGGCGCGCCGGCCGCGAGGAACTGGTTGAAGAACGGCGCCACGAGCTGGTCGAAGATGGGCAGGAAGCCCTCGCGCAGCGTCTTGAGCGAGTAGCCGATGGAGTCGACCACGTTCGTCATGAGCTCGTCCTCGAGCTCCAGCTCCTCGACCAGCTCCTCCTCGCCGGCGCCGCCCGCGAGCTCGGCCATGGTCTTGGCGCGGCGCTCGGCCGACTCGCGCGCTGTGCCGAGCATGGCGGTCACGAGCTTGCCCACGGCGTCGGGCGGTGGCACGAGGCCCGCGCGGTTGTACGAGCCGTCGCCCGCGTCGGAGAGGCCGGCGCTCTGGAAGCACACGCACATGGTGTCGCTCACGGCCTCGCACAGCGCGACGCGCGCCTGCGCGTCGAACTCCTTGTCGATGGCCTGCAGCAGCACGGTGACGCCCGTGCTGAGCAGCTGCAGCAGTGGTGCGAAGGGCTGGCCCTGGCTTCGCTGGAACTCCACGGCGCACTCGAGCAGCTTCGGGAAGATGAAGCCGCAGCTCTGGCGCACAGCGGCCGAGTGCTGGTACTGGATGAGCGGGATGGTGGTCTGCGCCACGGTCTGCACGAACGGCGCGAAGGCGACGCCCAGCGCGTCGGCGTACTCGAAGAGCACTCGGCACGCCTCCTCCTTGTCCTGCGTGGCGGCGACGTTGAGGAACACGCGCTTCTCGCCCATGCCGCGGATGTCGAGCTGCATCGAGGAGAGGCCCTTGGCCTTGTACTCCTCGCGGCGCGCTTCGGCGACGGGGTCGTTGCTGTCGACGTCCTCGACGTGGAAGCCCACGTCCGCCTGCGCCGCCTCGATGAGCGGCGGGATGAGCATGGGCAGGAAGGGCGCGGAGGCCTCGCCCATCACCTTGCAGATGCGCGCGCACGAGCGGCTGACGTAGCGGTCGAGCTCAGTGTTGCCGCCGCTGCCCTTGGCGCCCATGATCATCGCCATCACCTCCTGCGCGTCGGTGAGGAAGCGGTCGCGGCCCACGGCGTCGGCCACCATGGCGAGCGACTCCATCGCCTTGCCGCGCAGCTCCGCGAGGTCCTCGCCCACGGCGCTGCCGATGATGCTCTTGAGCCCCGGCACGAAGGCGTCGTAGTACTTGCCGAAGTCCGCCTCCGCCACCTCCGCGATGCACGCGACGGCGGTGAGCGCCTGCTCCTTGACCGTGAGCGAGGCGCCCTGCAGCATGTCGATGAGCGCCGAGAGCAGCGGGTCGAGGTGCGCGGCGAGGCACGAGGCGGGGCACTGCTCCGGGTGCGCGAACGTCGTGACGGCGGCGGCGGCGTGGCCCTTGACGCGCTCGCAGTTGGCGGGGTCCGTCAGCGCGGAGATGAAGGCGGGCACGGCGAGGCCCTTGTTCACGCGCTGGAAGGTGCCGGGGAAGGAGCCAGAGAGCGTGGCGAGGCACTCGAGCGCCGCGAAGCGCACGCGCTGCGTGCTGTCGCCCACGCACTGCACGGCGAAGGGCACGACGTCCTTCAGCTGCTTCTTCATGAACTTGGAGCAGCACGAGCCCACGGCGCAGATGGCGTTGAGCGCGGCGCGGCGCAGGCGCCAGTCGGCCTGGGCGGCGAACTGCCCCACCAGGGCGACGGTCGGCGCCACCACCGCCTGGCCGAGGGCGGTGCACACACGCTCGAGCGCCTCGTCGGCCGCCACCGCCACTTCTTCCTCTTCGTCGAACTCGTCGGTCTTGTCCGCGCCCACGTACGCCGTCGCCCGCCACGCGCCCTCGTCCTGCTCGACCTCGGTCATGCCGCGCATCAGCGCCTCCACCGTGGTGCGCACCGCGTCGCCGCTGCCCTTCACGACCGAGGCCGCCTGCTCGCACAGCGTCACCAGCACCTCCATCGCGGTCATGCGCGTGGCGGGCTCGAGCGCCGCGTGCGCGATCACCTGCAGCATGGCGTTGGCCGTGGCGCCCAGCTGCGCGCCGAACGCCTTGGCCGCGTGGGTGGCCAGCTCGACGAGGCACTGCAGCAGCTCGCGTGCGTGCAGCTCGTCGGCGCCGAGCGCGGCGGCCGTGGCCTGCAGCGCGATGGGGAGAAGCGACTCCGCGAGCGGGCGCTGCTGCTCGAGCGCGCCCAGGGAGATGACGAGGGAGCAGCCCGCGCGCAGGGCCTCGAGCTGCGTGGAGGCGACCGCGCCCGACATGCCGGCCACCAGCAGCGGCTGCAGTGGCGCCACGTGCGGCGCGAGCAGGTCGAAGTTGTACTCGCCGATCTTGCCGAGCAGCAGGAAGCCCGCCTCGTTGCGCAGCGGCTCGGCTCCCTGGGCCGCGCCGATGGCCCACTGCATGAGCTCCGGCCAGGCGGAGCCACCCTCCTTCACCAGCAGGCCCGCCGCGCTGTGGCAGAGTTGGCGCAGCAGCGCGGCGTCACCCACCTCGCTCATCGTGCCGATGATGGCCGCCTTGAGCCCCTCCTGCGTGGCGCCGTCGAGCTGCTGCCAGCGCCCCTGGCTGGGCGAGATCACGCGCTTGAGCAGCACTGCGGCGAAGGTGCGGTGAACGGGGTTGGGCGAGCTGCGCACGGCGCCGATAATGGCCTGTGCCGTCTGCGCCAGCTGCGACTGTAGCGCCTGCTCGTACGCCACCTCGGCGCCCTGCCGGGTGGCGTTGTCCTGCGACTGCAGGGAGTTCAATAGGGCATCCATGGGTCACGATTTTTAAATCCTGTGAGTGCGCGCGCTTTTAACTTTTATCATTCAGGCGTTAGGCGAAAACACTCATCTCATTCTCTGGATTCAAAACCTACAAACCTACACAAGAGGGTACTGAGGGCCGCCTGAGGTTAGCAGTCAGCAAGGGCACTCTTGCCTCTCATCTCTGGATTGTCATGCTGCTGGTTCGAATCAGTGTGCTGTCGTTTTGTCGCTCGTCACTCCTCTCACTCCTGTAAGTCCGACTGAGACTGAGGATTCTCATTCTCACTCCCCGAGCTGCCGCTGCTCCTCTTGCTGCACGGGCTGGACGTGCTTCGGCCGCAGCGGGAAGGTGCGCGGCTCCGGCTTGCCGCCCCTAGCCTCTGCGCGGTCGCCGCAGCCGCTGCCCACCGCCTTGGGCGCCTTGGCGCCCAGCTGGCGCAGCAGGTCCGCGATCGCCTCAGGCCCCGCCACCTCACCGCCGCCCTGCCCGCCGCCACAGCGCATCAGCTCCTCGAGCTTGGCATCGATTGCGCTTGCCGCCTCGCGCGCACCCTCGTACGCGGAGGGGGGCGGCTCGCCCTCCTCCAGCGCGCCTTCGTCCGCGCCAGCCGCGGCGGCCGCGGCGTCGTCGTCGTCGCTCGCCGTGGGCTGCTTCGGCGGCGAGTCTGGCGTCGACCGCGGCTGCTGCTGCTGCTGCTGCTGCTGCTGCTGCCCCTGCGCCGCCCCCTGCCCCTGCCGTCGCGTCCGTCGGTCTGTGCGCCGCTGCGCCACCGCCTGTTGCTCGCCTCGTGCGGACTTGGCGTCGGCAGCCTGCTGCTGCTGCTGCTGCTGCTGCTGCTGCTGCTGCTGCGGCCGCCGCGTGGCACCGGCGGCAGCCCGAGCGCCGCGCGCTCCACCGGCCCGCGCCGCGCGCGCCGATGGCGATGGCACCGCTGCGGCAGCCGCTGCAGCTGTCCCCGCGCCGCCAACCCGCTGCTCGCCGTCGCTGCCGCCGTCGCCGCTGTCGTGGCCGAGCGCTGGCTCCCCGCCCGTGATGAAGAAAGAAGAGCCAGCACCGCCGCCGCCGCCGCCGCCGTCGGCCTCCTCCGCGCGCTCGTCCGGCGCCTCGCCCGGCGCCCCGTCCACGTGCGACAGCGCGCCGCGCGCGCCGCGCGCACCGCGCGACGCCACTGCCTCTCCGCTCTTCCCTTCTCCCTCCTCTTCCTGCTGCTGCTGCTGCTGCTGCTGCTGCTGCTGCCGCTGCTGCTGCTGTTCCTGTTCCTGGTCCGCCCCCGCGCCGCCAGCCGCCCGTCGCGCCTCCGCCGCCTCCGCCTCCGCCTCGCGCGCCGCCGCGCCGTACCGCGAAAAACGCTGCGGGATCGCCGCCGTGGCGGCGGCCACCTGTGTCGCGTGCTCCTCCGCCGCGCCCAGCTCCTCGTCTAGCCGTGCCACCGTCTCTCGGCCCCGCTCCAGCCGCGCTTCCAAACTCAGCCCCTCCTCCTCGTCCTCCTCGTCGTCCTCCTCCTCCGGCTGCTGCTCCTTTTCTTCGCCGCCTGCTGCGCCGATCCCACCCCCCTTGCCATCGCAAGGGTTCTCCATGAGCCCATCGCGCTGCAGCGCTCGGTTCACGAGGCCCTCGCCCCATCCCCAGATGGTGGGACCGGTGCCGTCGCCGCCCTTGTCGCCGGGGCTCGGTGCCGTCCCGATGCCCCCCCCCGTGCTGCACACGTCGCTCATCACCTCCACCACGCGGTCGAAGCTGGAGGGGAATGCCACGGCACCGCCGGTCTCGCGCAGCTCGCTGAAGTGCGCCGCCAGCTGCGCGACGTGCGCCGCCTCCGCCAACCGCGCCGCCTCGCGAGCCGCCAGCCGCGATCGCAGCCCGTCCCTCGCCGGACTGCCACCCGCCGCATCCTTCGCCTCCCCCCCCACGCGCATCGTCCCCGCCGGGCCTGGCGCGCTGGCGGCCGCTGCGTCCGCGCCGCAGTTGTCCACCCCGCCCCCGTCGCCGGCGCCCACCACCCCCACCGTCAGCTCGGCAGGCAGGTGGTGCTTCAGCTTCACCTCCTCCAGGAACGCCTTCGCCGTCTCCGCCTCCGTCGCGCGCTCGTCCTCGCGCTTGCGCAGTCGCTCCATCAGCCCTTCGCGGCTTTTCCGCATTTCTTCCATCGCGAGCACCCGCCGGCCAGGAACTGCTTGCGGTGCGGTACTCGATCTGCTGGGCACGTTGGTAATGTGCTCGCCGCTGTTTTTCACTCCAGTTTCACCTTGTTGCGCTTGCCCGCTTACGCAGCCGCCGAGCAAGTTCCGGGCAGCCGCCGAACAAGGGAGACATGCCGCAACGCGAGAAGTGCTACCAGACGGAGGCGATGCTGGCGCTGGTGGACGACGACGCGGCGCGGCTGCTCTCGGCGCTGGAGCTGGATCACGCTGACGTGGAGCTGAGCGTGCGCCGTGGTTCGCTGGGCGCGAGCTTCACGCTGCTGCCGGAGCTCTACGCGCGCGACGGCGACCGCCTGGTGCACATGGCGGCGCGCAACGGGCAGGTGCGCTGCTCGCTGGCGCTGCTGCTGCGCTGCGTCACGCTCGTGCCCAACCGCGACAAGAAGCTGCCGCAGCAGCTGGCGCAGCGCTCGAACCGCGTGATCTACACGGCGCTGGCCGCGCTGCCCGTGGAGCAGAAGAAGGCCTTCGCCGCCGTCACGGCGGAGCTCGCGCACGAGGCCGTGATGGCGTGGGTCGCGCTGCTGGCCACGCTGTCGGCGCGGCAGGCCAAGACGTTCATCCGCGCGTTGGAGCAGTTCGGCGCGGCCGAGCGCAAGGCGCTGTTCGACCTGATGGAGGGGAGTTGGCTCGACAACAACGACATCATGGCGGGGCTCGACGGGCTGCGGCCGGAGGAGCAGCTCGGCTTCATCGAGAAAGTGAACGAGCTGGACACGGCCGCGAATGGCGTGCTGGTGCCTTGCTGCGCGCGCTTTTCGCTGGAGGAGAAGCGCGAGCTGCTGGCGCTGCTAGCGCTGTGGGACACGGAGTCGGCCGGCGCCTTCCTGCGCTTCCTGCCCGCCTCGCACGAGCACAAGATGCTGTTCGTGGGCGCGGTGCAGCGCATGGGCGAGGACGGTCTGCCCTTCGTGCACAGCGCCGGCGCGCTGGACGACGGGGTGAAGCTGCTGCTGGTGGAGGCCGTGGAGCAGGTGGCGGGCGCGGCGGACAAGCACCTGCTGGTCAGCTTCGTGGTGGAGCTCATGCCGGAGTGGCAGCGCGCCTTTGTGGGCAGCCTGGAGGGGCTGGCGGACGCGGAGCGGCTGCGCTTCGTTGCGGTGCTGCGCGATCTGGAGGACGATGCGCAGCTGGCGCTGTGCGCGGCCGTGTCGTCGCTCGCGCTCGAGCAGAGGGTGCCGCTGCTAGACGGGGTGGGGAAATTCAGCACAGATGACAAGCGGACGTTCATGTGCGCCGTGGCGGGCGCGACGCAGCTGGAGCTTGGGCAGGTGATGGTGGCGCTCTCGGCGGCCGACGCGACGCAGGTGCGGCTGGTTGGCGCGTGCCGCGGCATGACCGCGCCGCAGATGCGGCTGTTCATCGCGCTGCTGGCTGGCATGGTGGGCGAGGAGATGCTGCAGGTGATCAACGGAGTGCATCACCTGGGGCGGCGCCTGCGCGGTCCGTTCGCCGCCGCCGTGTCGGGGCTGGGCGACGACCTGAAGCTGCTGTGCGTGGACCTGGCGCGCGCCATGGCAGGCGCGGCCGAGCACAAGCAGTTCGTGGCAGCTATGTCGGACCTGATGGCTGAGGAGAAGGTGGCGTTTGTGGAAGGGCTCTCGCGCCTAGCCGGGGGGCATCGCGCCGCGTTCGTGGCGGCGGTGTCGGGGCTGCCGGTGGAGCTGAAGCAGGCGTACTTCGAGGCCACGGCGCACCTGCCCGATGAGATCGCAGTGCTCACGGCGCGCGCGATGGAGGGGCTGGCGCCGACGCGGCAGGAGTGGCTGCTGCGCACGGCAGCTGCCATGGAGAGTGATGAGCAGCGGCGCGTGCTCATCATGGCGCTCAGCAGCTGCACGTGCGCGGAGAAGGAGGAGCTGCTGGCTGGCCGGCAGCGCCGCCTGCAGAAGAAACAGGCCGTGGACGACGCGCTGCTGCCCATTCTCGTGCCGCCCCCGCCGCGGCGCGGACCCCTCAGCAGCCGTGAGCTCGGCCCGAAGCGCTTCATGTAAAAAATACGAAAAATAAACCCCTGTTTGCATTGTGTCGACAAACTGAAAGGTAGAGGTCACGATCAACCGACTCAGATCGGCTAATAGATTTATTATGTGCGATCACGCTCAACAACTCCCGACGGCGCAGAATGTGCAGTGCGGATACTTGCACGGGAATCGCGGGCAACCCGATGGCTTCAGCGGCCCGGGCTTGTAGTAGCAACCAGGACGGAGCTTCGGGCAGTGCACTGAGCTGCAGTCCGCCTCGGGGTAACTGAATGTATGCAGCCGCTGTTGCTGCTCTTGCTTCAGCAGTGGCGGCGGCGGCGGCGGCGGCTGCGGCGGCTGCTGCTGCTGCTGCTGCTGCTGCTGCTGCTGCTGCAACGGTGGCTGCCGTGCATGCTCGTGCTTGCGCAGGCGTAGGTAAGGCGGCAGTGAGCGCATCGACCGTATCTGCGGATCGCAATGGACGTGGATTGCATCGGTGGGCTCCATGCGCCCCGGCAAGAACTCGCCGGGCAGGTGGAACCGCCGGAGGTGTGCGCGCTGCTGCACGGACCAGCGACCTGGCGCGCCCTCAGGAGAGCGGCTGCTGCCGCGTATGCCCGCAAGCACAGTGCTGCCACCGAGCGCGTTGCCCAACGCCCACATTCGTTCGCTGTGCAGATAGTAAAGGTAGAAACTGTGCACCTCGCCGTCCGACGCGCGTGCCATCGCCGCCCAGAACGGCGCCCTGCTGTTTGTGCCCTCGTATGACATCACTAGCGTGCCCAGCGACTTGATGCCGGAGAAGCGACGCGCAAGGAGCAGATCGTCGCACGCGCGGGCAAGCACCGCGCACATGGCACAGAGCGCGAGTTGCCGAACTGGCAACAGCATTGGAAGAGCCGCGCCGCCGGAGAGCTGGGACAACAAGCCTCAAGCCTTCCTCTCTCGCGCCATGTTTTTATTGCCGTTGTAGCAGCAAAATACGCTGTCGAAATCGAAGCTGGTTTTTATGTCTTGCGCCATGTTTTATTCCGTCTCTTCAGACCTCAGACCTCCTGGCCGCTCGCGACGAGCCTCCGGTGGCGTTTCTCCTCTTGCTCCTCCTGCCGCATGCGCAGCGAGGCCGAGTCTAGCAACGGGCTGTCATTCACGTCTTGTATGGCACTATCTGACTGTCTGAGCCAGTCGCCCTGTCGTGGCACGGCACGTTTGCGTAAGTGCTTGTCGAAGTACTGAAATCTTCCCGTCCGGTCCAGCAAGTGCGCGCTTGCCACGGCGGCTGGCTTGAGGTCGAGCTTCGAGATCTTGCGCGGCTCCACCTCCTTCGTCCAGTTCTCGCTGGTCCAGTCGCCCATGAAGCTGTGGCGCATGTCATCCTGCCCGCGGCGCGCGCGCGGTCGGCACGTCGCACGCTCCGCCACGCGGTCGTACGTGACGTACTCGCCTTCGGAGTAGTCAGCAGGTTCTCCGAAAAAGTTGGGCTGGTTCTTTGCCGCGTCGTTCTTCTGCTCCGTCAGCGTCGGCACGCGGCCGTAGCCCACGGGCTGCGTCCAGCCGCGCTCGCGCATGGGGTACCCGTTGTCCGCCTCCTCGCGCGCCTTGCTGCGGTCGCTCTCAAACAGCCGCTCGAGCGGCGCCGAGGGCCGGATGTGGCCGATGGCAGAGATGGGCCGGCCATCGTGCGGCGGCAGCATGTCGCGCGTGGGGATCTGGTGCACGAAGCGCGCGGGGCTGGTCGAGCGCCCCGGCGAGGAGGGTGAAGGAATGCCCGTGAGCGTCTTCTGCAGCAGCAGCTCATACGTGCCAGGCGACAAGCGCCCGGCTGACTGGCTGGCGCGCATAGCTTGCTCCGCGTCGTTCTGCAGCTTCTGGCCGAAGTTGTTGTAAAACGCCTGCGCCTCGAAGCCGCACGTGGGTGATTCGCGCTTGGTCACCAGCAGTTGCGACGGCGACGGCGGCCCAGCCGCCGCCGCCGCCGCCGCCGCCGCCGCCGCTGTCGGCGCCGCCGCCGCCGCCCTCGTGCCGCCGCCGCCGCCGCACGACGAGGACGACGACGACGACGATGATGATGTTGACGCCGACGCCATCTCCGCCCCCGCCCAGCCCCATCCGCTCGCAGGCCCAGTGCAGCTTGCCGCCGCGGTCTCCGCAGCCCCGGCAGATGACGGCGTCATCGTGGCGTTGATGCCGACCACGTCCGCGGCGCGAGGGCTCTCGTACGGCGCAGGGCGGCGCAGAGGGTTACGGCGCGGCGGCGCGGCGCGCACGCGCAAACGGGAGGACGACGAAGCTGACGACGCGCCGCCGCTCGTGTGAGGCCGGCGCGGCGAGTTGCGCGAGAGCGATGCGAAGAGCTCCTTGCCCGTCATGGGGGCGGCGGGGCGGACGGGCGCCACGCCGGGTCGCTCGAACACCGCGTCCGCTGACACCACCGCGCCCACCAGGTAGATCCACTGCTCCCGAAACGGCCACGAGGTCCAGGCCTTGCCGGGGACACGGCGGCTCGACACCGCACACGCAACATCGCGCGGGCTGAGGTGCAGCGGCGAGAGCCCGTTGTGCCAGCGCCGCCGCTTCGCGTCCGCGAACATGGCCCGCGCGGTCTCCTCCGGCAAGTTGACATTGCGTGCGCGGCAGAAGTCGACGAGATCGTCCGCGGTGATGAAGCCGTCGAAGTCCGTGTCCACTGCGTCGAAAAAACGCACGAGCGCCTCCCGCACCACCTTCTTAGGCTGCTGGCCGCTCATAGTGCAAGGCAAGGCGCAAGGCAACGAATGCCGATCCTTCTGGTAATTGCTTTATCCATAGGGCACGCGACTGTCGTCTGTCGTCACGTTTCGGCTGCCGCGCCTCGGCCGGCTTGGCTGGGCGACTGGGCGACTGGAACCGCGCTCCACTGCTCGGCCAGCTCTGAGAGCTTGGCGTGCTGTGGTGTGGCGGGGGCACCCGGGCAGCCAAGGGAACAGCACCTGGGCTGTTTGCCTCGTCGCGCACAGCCCAATCGAGCATCGCGGCGCGGGCGGCGTCTCCTGTCGGCTCGCTCGGGCCAGCCGTGCGAAGGCCGCCCGGGCCACAGCCGTGCGAAGGCCGCCCGGGCCACAGCCGTGCGAAGGCCGCCCGGGCCACAGCCGTGCGAAGGCCGGCGGCCGCTCGCTGGGCGCTGCGGAGGCACCCACGGCACTGTACTGCTTTGCAGCCAGCCGCGCGGCACTCGCGTGTCCGCGTAGAACCGAACGCGGCGCACGTCAACTCACGTGTCGAAAAGCTCGCCCGCGTTGTACACTTTCCTGCTGCGCCCTGGCACGTAGAACTGCCGCTCCTTGTAGCAGAACCCAATGCGGCACCGGCACACGTCTGTCGCGTTGAAGCATGCGTGGTTTTCCGCATCGTGCAGGCAGCACCACTGCAGCGTGGAGCCGAAGCATGCGATCACGGAGAACATCATCTGCAGTACGAACACGCCCAGCAGAAACGTGCCGACCACGTACCCCAGCGACGACTTCGAGGTGGCGTTGATCAGCGCTATGCCCGGCACGAGGCTGAAGAAGGCGGTGCCCAGGTAGATGCTCAGCGTGCGGTTCTCCTGCAGGCACAAGCACAGCGACTGCCAGCAGCTCAGGTCCTCCGACGCAGGCGCCTCCGCGTACTCGTTGCCGCCCCCTTTCCTCTTGCCAGACTTGCCAGACTTGCTGGACTTGCCGCCGCCGCCGCCGCCGTCGCCGCCGCTCTTGACCGCGGCGGGCTGCTGCTGCTTGACCTCCACCATCATGTCGGGGTTCGTCGGGTGCGGCCGGTACTCTTTGTCGTCGTCGCCGCCGCCGCCACCGTCGCCGCCGCCGCCACCGTCGCCGCCGTCGCTGCCGCTGCTCGCCGATGGCCTTTCCCCGCTGATCATCGCGAGGCGATTCGCCAGCATGATGTTGACATCACCCATTGCGCGATGCGTTCAGCGACACAAGCACTGGAGCCGGCCACGCAGGCC
>Ga0308021_10001225_pt1 | contig 11733 bp, 7 predicted proteins | sample Neamet351_FD_201296 | JGI IMG/M metagenome (GOLD analysis project Ga0308021, IMG submission 201296) | Marine microbial communities from water near the shore, Antarctic Ocean - #351 | ecosystem: Environmental > Aquatic > Marine > Unclassified | place: Southern Ocean | collected 2014-10-02
CCGGTTCGCGAAACGTTCGTTTTTATTGTTATTGGCCGTTGGAGAAATCTTCCGGCAAAAATGGGGAGCCAGGGCGTATGACAGTCTCGTTAAAGCTCCGCAGCTCCCACTGAGAGAGCGATGCTAACGAAGATGGCGCCGAGCCAGGCGCGGAGAGGCACAGGTACGGTAAGCAGATCGGAGGTCGCCTTCGTGACGCAAGGAGCAGAGTGGCGTACCAGAGCGCCCCATGCGCTCTGGCCCTCAGCACAAAGACTGCGGATGTGAAGCTTAAATTCAGAACTGTGCCAGCATCCACGCGGTGCAGCGGCGTGGCTGCCTCCTCGTCGGTACCCTGCACGAAATCCAGGTCGAAAGCCGACACCACGGCACACCGAGTAGCGCCATGTGTTCTTGCACCAAGCCAGCGTGCATCCGCAGCTACCTGATCTCTCGCCCAGGCTAGAGCCGCAGAGGTATCATTGGCGCGGAGCAGTTCATGCCACGGAGCTGAGTTGTGTGAGGGCAGCTGCTCAACGACGCTGGGAGCCAACAAGCTCGACAGCTCGACGTGTCGATCCGAGCGCGCATGTTTCGGAAGTAATGCTGTGATTGCGCCCAACCGCTCCGCCTCCTGCACAGGAAAGCCAGCCACCTTGTCCACAACCACGAACCGAAGTGTGTGGCTATGCACAAACAACCCGTTGTGCGCACTGACAGACAAAACTAGCTCAAACACTCCCGGTGCGGAGATGGTGTGGGCTCTGCCATCTGGTTGCAGAAGGTGCGCTGTATCGCTCACGCTGATCGCGCTGTCACTAAGGCTGCCACTTGCCACGGGACCAAAGAGAACAATGGCGGTCGCATTGTCTGGCACACAGTCAGAGGGCACGCCGGAATACGGGGGTGCGCTGTGCACCATGAACGTGAAAGGGGCAGCCACAGCACTGCGAGCACCCAAATTGCCGACAACTGGCAAAGCCACTGCTAAGCGCGCAGAGCACGAGCGCTGCATCTTTTCCCATGCGCCCGCCAGCATGCAGTGCAGCCCCCCACCGTCTTTGGCCCCGTCGACCACAGCAAGCCAACGCGTAGACAAGCCGACATTTGGCGGGCGAGGCGCCGCGCCGTTGCTGCTGTGTGCATTGGCTTGCCGAAGCTCTTCCACGTGCTCTGGCGAAATCAGTTGGATGGCGTCAAGCTGGTGCATCATGTTAGCATTCCAGGACCGCCGCGCGGAGTGCTGGTCCGCGCTTCGGCCCGCTTGTCCGCTACTGCGTCCCAGTAACACCGGTCCAGCCCATCGCTCTTCGTAATCTGCCTCTGTAAGCTTAGTGACGATCCACGCGTCCAGCCTCTCGCCGTATCGAGGCGCGGTTGCCTGTACAAACCGGAGCAGCAATGATCCTGAGGTGCCCTGGCTTGTCTCGCGCACTGGCACCTCCATTAAGCGACCACCGAGACGCCCTCGTGCACACCCAAAGTGAGGCTGGGTGCTGGACTGGGCACGGACCACGGGACTCCGCGGATGCTGTCTGTAGGGGCCTTCGAGATGCTTCGAGAAATACAGATGTTGCTGCCACTCACTTGGAAGCATCTCGATGGTAGTCCAGAGCCACCAAATGCCACCATGCAGAAGCAATGCGTTGTCTTGGAATGTGGCTCCAGTGAGCAGGCACGGGAGCTTGTCCCATACGTAAGGGAACTGCACAGCCTTGTACAGTGGCACGCACGCCGCTTGATGGGCCTCTACTGTCATGTACCAGCTTGACGAGTGCTTGAACACGTATGGAAATGACAGATGTGTACCAGGCTCGTCGATCACAACGCGATGGTACTGCCACTGCGCAATGTCGCTTGCAGAGCAGCTGGCAACAGCAATCACGCCACGCATATCTGCGGGCAGCACCTCGAAGAAAAGCCAAAACCGAGCGTCATCGAATACCACGAAAGGATCTGCTACGAAGACAGCGGATGTGTCTGTCACATCGCCAGCGTGAATGATAGGGTTCGCTGTGCCTTCGCAGCTGCCCGAATGTGCGATTCGGCAAGGCTCTGATTCAGACAGTTCAAACAGAGATGGGCCGGTCATCATCCCGATAGCCCAATCGTAGCGACGCGGCGGAGGCTGACGAGTTGGCAGCCGAATGGTAGCCGTCGGCTGTGCAAGAATGCGCGTTGCAGCAGGTGCGACTGCGGTGAGCAGGCCGCGTGCCAGCATAGCGGTGAGTGCTGCAACGTAAGTGCTCTGCGCCGCGCGGAAGGCAGCGGCGCTGAGCGTGCAATTGTGCTGGGGTTCAGCTGGGAGCTCTTGGATATTGTGGTGCCCGTTCCCGGCATCCATGGCGAGTGCCACCTTTCGATGAGCATCCGATGTCGCCAACAGAAGCGAATAAACCCCTTCGCCCCACGGCACCAATGAAGCAGCTAGCCACAATGCTTTTGGCACCGGAAGCAATCCGAGATCAGCTCTGTTCAGGTGCATGTACGAGAGCAAAATGTCGGCTGCGCTGCGGAAAGAGCCGATGCCAAGAACCAAGTCGGAGCCATTGACTTCAGCCAGCCTGGCCGGCGGTATCTCGGGTAGCAAACCGTCGCGTCTGTAGCGTTCCTCCACGGTTTGAGCATCTATCTCCCACCACGAGATGCGAAACACAGAGGAGTAGCGTCCAAGAGCAGACAGCGCAGCGCGCTGGGTTGTGGCGCTCTGGTCAGCAGCTGCCACGATGCTGCAGAGAATCAGGACGCGAAGCGGGCGGCTGCCCGGCAGGTCCTCGCCGGTGTGGTTGCCCTTGCGGCTGTCATGTTGCACCCAGGGAGCCGAAGCGCCAAATGGTGCCGCGCTGCCCCCTGGTACCGCCTTCGCAGCCTCAAACGTTGATGTGCCACCACGCTGCAGAATGACTAGAACCTGACGCTTGGCCACACCTCCAGCCGAGGTGATAAGTGTCACGCTCAGCGTTGCCAGCTGAGGCTGGACCCCATCAAATGAAATGTGGCAATTAATGCTCATCATTCCATCGTGCACGATGGTCAGAACACTGGGCTCTAAAACCGTCTCCCCATCGCGCTGCAAACGTAGCGTAGCTGATGCGCGCCGAACGCAGGCAAACCCCGACCCCGACACGCGCAGAACAGCGCTCTCCGGAGTCAGCACGCGCATTGATACGGCTGCCATATTCAGTCGTACCCGAAACACCGCTGGCACAGCGCCGCGCTCAGCTGTCAGTGAGTCTCCGCACGCGCGCCGCTGCGATATTAGCGGCGTCATCCGTAGCGCCTCACCAAGCTGCCTCGCATAGTACACGTGATCGAGCACTGGGCCGCGCAGCAGCTCTGCCAGCTTCGCGTTGTCGGGCTCTACTTCGACACGTGCCCCCGCTGCCCGCGCTTCCAGCACAGACCGCTCACCACCCCCGAACACCGTTGCTGGCACGTAGACCACGCGGGCACGCCAGATCAGCTCGGCCAGAGCATGGTGACTCATAAGCGATAACACTTCCACACCTGCGGCGCGCAGCCGTTTCACGAGCGGTGCACTCTCCTCCTCGTCCATCTTGCCAACGGCAACACGACGCCCGGGCTTCTCCGCGAGCAACCATGGGCGCTTGTAGTCGACAAAGGCGCCGATGAACAGAAAGTCGATATCCTTCTCGCGCGGGACGGTGGGCGGGCGCATCACACTTGTGTCTATGCCAAAAGCGCGCACCGTTCGCGGGTGTGCCGCGATCTGCCGCGCGTACCATTGTGTTTCGTACACGAGCACATCGTAGAAATGCAGCTCGTCGCCGACCGGTGGCACATGTACACCAGAGATCAGTAGCACCTTGGGCACACGGACCTCGCGCAAGTGCACACGCACGAACTGGTCAACCGTCCACTCCCAGTTGGACTTCACAAACACCACGTCAAACCCGCCGAATCGCTCGCTCAGGTCGAGGTCCTCAGCGCGCATGCCTTCGAACGCATCGAGATTGACCCACTCGAACGTGGCGACGCGCTGCGCCTCCAGCAGCTTTGTCGCCGACACAAAGCCCACCTCAAAAGCCTCCGGCGGCAAACTCGGCGGGCGATAGTGCAGCACAGCTACACGCAGAGGCACAGCGGCGGCTGCAAGCGCGCAAAATAGCAGAGCGCCCACCACCGACAGCTTCATTGTCATCTCGGCATGCTGTTGGAGGGAAATCGTTCGAATGCGGAGCGAAACGATATGGAGATCGAGAGCGGGCAAGGAAGGCGGGATGGCCGGGGTGAAGGATGCTCTGCAAACAGCTGTGTTTAAGATTTATGACAATCCGAGTCTCAGCCAACGCACATTTGCGTGTTGAACAGGCGAAAGCACGTTTGATGCGTGTTGCTGTCGGCGTTGCGCGTCATGTACGATACCAGGCAGCAATCGATCCACGCGTTGGGCGCACGCAGTCTGGCCAGCTTCCGCTTTACGATGCTGCATGCTTCTCTGTCCTTCACGAGATTGTCCGCAGCAAACCCATTCAAAAATTTCTCCGCATCATCTCCGCACAGAAGCACGTCCACAAACATGCCAGATTCATCTTGAAGTCGAAGCGAAAATGCATACAAAAACCTGTTGCCGCCCGGTTCCAGCCTCGTCACACGGCAGGTGTCCTCGGGCGCCATCGCCACCACCTGTGCATGGCACCGAAACTTGTAAGGAAGCTGAGGAAAACTCAGCATCTGTGCAATGGAGCTGATCGCGACGGCGCTCAGGTCGCCAAGCGGACGCGCAGCCAAGGTCCTGCCATTCTTGGCTACCAGCGCGCGGACCTCTTTGCCAACCCTTTCACCGCGAAGTCTTTGCTGCACCTCGGTACATGACTCGGGCAGCACAGCCACAGCGCTGTTCGGCCCAAACATGACCTCGGCTTCTGTACCGTGCGGGGAGGTGCCCATGGGGCAGCTGGACTGAACACTTTTAAGATTGCGCACGCGAATCCAGACACCTGGACGAGGGCCAGCGTTGGAGGGGTGAGTTGGGGGGGGGGGGGGTCAGCAGCGGTGGTGCTGTTGCATGAGCCCGAGGTACAAATGAAGGCACTCACCATTGGCAGAGATCAACCACCTCAACTGTCGCGGCCACGCGCCCTCAAAAACGATTGGTTGCACCGTGCCGTGGCCTGCACTACCCGTGCCGCCGCCGCCAGCGCCGCCCGACCGCGTTGTGCTGGTCCCGTCGCAGACGAGCAGCGCTAGCGAGTTGCTGCTCTGCTGGCTGGTGCATTCTCGAACACCGACGACACGGCAGCAGAGATCGAAGAATTCCCCGCCTCGGATTTCTGCGATTGTAAGTGTCTTTAGCTGCAACTGCTGCAACGAAGGCGCGGTGCTGAGTGCGTGCCCGGCAAACGCCCGAAGCTCTTGCACGCGCTTGCGGTCCTCGTCTGTGAATGTGTACGACTTGCCTGTGCTATGAATGTCCTCTTCGCGATCTCCCGTGATGCAAAGGAAGGCGGACTTCCTCCCGCGCGCCACCCCCTGCAGCCGGCCGTTGTATATCTGCATTTCTATGCGATGGCATCGCAAAACGTCGCCCTTGGCTTTGATTCTGGGGAAGGCGTGCTCGTCCTTTGCAAATATGTTCACATGCAGGCCGTCCGTGTTCAACGACCTATCGATCAGTACCACGTTCATCACCATATCCGCGCCCGCCGTGCGTTTGGGCTGCGCGTCGAAGCGGTCCACGACGCCGTAGAAGTTCGCGTCCGCTTGCTGCAGCGACGCCAGCTCCGTGTACGAGTACTCCGTCGACCGCCTCTGCTTCTTCTGCTTGGCGGCGGCGGGCGACGAGGGGGCAGCCACCTTCCGTCGCCGCGCCCCCGACGATAGCGTTGAGGCCGCACTGCTGCTGCTGCTGCTGCTGCTGCTACTGCTAGTGCTGCTGCCGTTGCCGCCGCCGCCGCCGCCGCCGCCGCCGCCGCCGCCGCCGCCGCCGCCGCCACCCTTGCCGCCGCTGCCACTGCCACCAGCGCAGTCCGTGCGCTGTGCTTGGGGTGCATTGGTCTCGGGCGCATCCCCGCACCCCACCACCGTGCTGCTGTCAAAGAGCAGCCGCTTGTTGTAGGATACTTGTGACGTGTTGGCCCCAACGCAAGCGGGCAGCACGCACAGCGATATCTTGCTGGTACCCTCACCGCTGGCGGCCGCAACGGCAATTGCAGGCGCAATAGTGCTTCCTGCGGCTCCCGAAGCGGACTGCCCCAGCTGGCGCAGCAGCTCGGGCTCGGCCACCAGTATGCAAAAAGGGTGATCGATAACCTCCTGCCGCTCGTTCGGCACAACTGCGTACGCCCCGTTTAGGACGATCTTGTCCTGCCTCTTGAGATCCTGGCACGTGTGCGCCCAGCGGTCGTAGAAAAACACGGTGATGGTGCCACTGCCCGCCCTCCCCGCAGCGGGGTCTTTGACTTCCACGTTCACAACCTCCTTGGCCGTCGAGCTGAGCGGGCCGTCGTCCTGGAACACACCGTCCCCACTACCACAGCGACGGAGCCCCCAGCTGAGGGTGACGACCCCGGTCACCACTGCGCCTCCGTGGTCGGGAGTCACGTTCATCTCGCCGCGTGACGCTCCGCCGTAAATCACGCCGGTGACGCACCCCTCCGCGTCTCTCTCGAATTACTATAGGTTTCACCCGAGTCTAGAAAAGATCAATTTTAATCGATAGTCAACGAAGTCTCTGCTTTTATTGCTGGCTGCAGAATTCCAAGCGCTTATTCGTCTGCGCCAAGCGATCCATGCTTAATTAAGAACAGTCACGGGAATAACGGAAGGGCCGCCCCATGCTGGCTAGAGCTTCGTTGCGCTACAAGGGCCTCAACAAAGGCAAGGCAGGGCCCGAGGAGATGCTCGCGAAGAAGCTGGTGAGCGGCGCGAAGCTCAGCAACCCAGACGTCCTCAAGGCAGTGGCGATTTCGAAGCAACAGCAAGGGCGCATGGCGCTCGCAGAGCAGCTGCTCAGCCTTCCCCAGCATCGCGTGCTGGAGCTCCCCGAGGAAGTTTTCTTGCAGCTGGTTGACCTGTCCAACGCGGTGCTGCGCGAGTCCAACAACCAGCGCGATTTTGCGGTGGCCGCGCTGTTTTTTGAGGTGTCCGCCCTGTACCGCTGCGGCGCGCACTCGCTGCGGGACGAAATCAGAGACCATGAGCTGTGGCAGTCGCTTGCTTTCTGGCAGTTCGCGCTGTTGGAATGGGCCCTGGGCTCGGACCAAGAGCGCGTGCCGCCGCACCAAGTCGTGAAGGAGCACTTGCGCAACTTCGCTTTGGCCATGGGAGCCATGCGTGTGCCCGTAAGCTTCTTCGAGCACCTTGTCGAACGCGCCAACGCGCGCTTTAAGTACGGTATCATACCCACGCAGCTGGGCGAGCCGCTGCTGACGGTGGTGCAGCTGGTGCAACTGCTCGACCGTGCCGCTTTCTGCGCTGGCGCTGTTCCCCCCGCGGATGGGGAGGTGGTCGACAGCAAGGCGCCAGGTGGGGCGGGCGAGGCACCAGTCGAGGCATCGGGCGGGCCGGCAGAGGCTCCATTCTCGCTGCGTTTCTCTCTGTTTCAGCGCCTGGGGCATCTTGCTGAGATGTCCGAGGCCCTAGCTGCCGGCGATGCCACCCCCAACGCTACTGCAGCAGGCAAGCAGTGCCTGCTGTGCCCCGAAGTTTTGAAGGCCAAGCCTTTTTCGCGATGGCTCTTGTTGGGGGGAAGCGAGCAGCAGGCCGCGGCCATCCCCTCTGCGTTGTGCGAGCAATGCTTTCGCATTTCGCTGCAGCTGGTGGAGGCCGCGTCACCTGCTCCGCTGTGGTGCATTGGCGTTGCTGCGCTGCCAGGCCACAGGAAGCGCCGCATGCGCGCCCGCGGACCTGCCTTGCACAAGCAAGGCGTCGTTCACACGACCAAAAACGAGGTGTTTGAGGTGGTTGGACGCTTTGGCAGCGATGGAGCCACATCCACGGAAATTGTGCGCGCTGTTACCACACTCAAGTTGCAGCAGGCGCGCACCGCCGCATACCTGCCCCCGAGCGCAGGCATAGGTGCTGCAAAAAGGGCGCACACCAAAGACGAGTGGCGGCACCAACAGGCCCAAGACATTACTTTGGGTGGTCGGCGGGCCGCGCTGTGCTCCTTTTTTAGCCGCGCACAGCACGAGCAGTTTGAGCAATTGGAGCGGGCGGTGCTCAACCTGCTGACATCGCACTCCTCCAAAAAGATGATGCGACCGCTGCACCGAGCTGCCCGCGTGAACGGCGATGGTGCTGTGGAGCTTCTGTACGTGCAAACGAAGCTGCTCAAGCCATCGCCAGTGCTGCTCAGCGACTGCAGGGCCTGGCTTCCGCGCGAGTGTCGCTGCATGACCGAGCTTGAGCGACTGTCTGCGCCACCGAGTGCGCTGCCACCGAGCTCGCTCGGCCATCGGCTTAGCTCGAAGCGAGCACGAGAGGCCGCCGAGCAGCTCATTTCCGCGGAGATGTACAAGCTTGTGACCAGCGAGATTGCCAGCGATCGCGTGATCGAGGGCGGTGGCGTGATCAGGACGTACGAGATGTTCAAGAACATGCGTGCTGAGTTGGGCCGTTCTTTCCCACAATATCTTGTGCCGCAGTTGCCGCCGAAGGTTACTGACCACGAAAGCGTTGGGGGTGCGGCACAGGAACTTCGCTGCAAGGCACTGGAGCGCTGCATTAATCGGCTGCATGCCCACCCAGAGCTCTGCCAGGCTGAGGTCTTCGAAGATTTTCTGATGCCCGACAAAGATAGGGGAGGCGCAGGCTCTGCGTACGCCAGCGCAGGCGGTGACGGTGGCGCTGAAGTCGCTGGCATGATGAGTGCCGACGAAGCTGGTGGGGACGCGATGCCGGAGGAACACCTTCAGCTGCCTACACCGTCGAGCCGCTCGAAAATGTACCAGTTGTTTCGAGGCTCGCGCGCGACCCAGTTGTACTCGGCCAACGAAACTGTCAACGCCAGAATGCAACGCTGTCTCGATCCAAGGAAGACGGAGCGCGTGCGCCAAGTTGCGAAGCGCCTGAGAGCGCTGCACGAGTATCAGCGGGAACATGCCGAAGCGCAGCGCAATCTTGGCAAAGCCTTGCGGAGCATGGCGCAGTGGCACGCCACGCAGAGCGCCGGAGATTGCTCTCGTCTGGCGAAATTCATGAGCCGCATCGAGGTCCGAAATGGTGTCGAAGTGCTTCCTGTAACAGCTATGGTGGCGCCTGTAGCGCCTGGCGGTACCGCCGCTGCTGCCACAGTTGCTGATCCAGCGACCGATGCTGTGGAGGACGACCCGATGGGCGTGCAGGCGATGGATCTGCTTGCAGACTCGCTCCTTTCTTCTCAGAAGGAGGAATTGCACACGGTCAAAGTGGGCAAGACCTCCGGCTCCGTCTCTCAGATTGTACTTGACTCTGCAGCTGTTGACCTTTCGCTCGATCTCGTGGACCGCCGCATGGAATTTAAGTCGTGGCTGGACACGCAAAATCGCGTGATGGAGGATGCTCGGCGCGAGCGTACTTGGTTAGACAGCCAGGCAAAGAAACCCGGGCGGAACAGCGACGATCATTCTGCACGCTCGCACAGCGACCTTAGGCTTGACGAAGAGCAGAATGCCAAGGTGGACGCGCTGTTGCGCACGGTTCAGGTGATGGATTACGGCGTTGAAGTTGAGGTTGGGCAACTTGATCTGATCGAGCGCGTTGGCCTGCAGGAACTTACACTTAACGTGTGCCGGGCAGAAGCACTGCGAGCGCGCCGCCAGGCTCGCATCTGGCAAAAGAACCTCTGCCCAGTCTTGGCGCGCCTCGCTGCTGACACCTTCATACCATTCGGGAAATTGGGGCGGTCTCAGGGGTTGGTTGTGCGACCTTTGCACCGTGACATCAAGTTCGAGGACCTGCATTTCCTGCGCACCCTTGGCAAAGGATCCTTTGGCGAGGTCAAGGCAGCGAAGTACCACGGGCTTGACGTTGCAGTGAAGAGCTGCGGAAACTTTGGCAGCATGAACGCGGACACGCGCGCGGTGGCGGAGTCCGAATTGCGGCTGATGAAGCAGCTTCCACCGCACCCAAATATTGTTCGGTAATGAGGCCTTCGCTTTGCGTCGCATCCGTTGCTGCGCTCCACGTCTCACCCACCCCACCCCACCCAACATCTGTCGCCAATAGTTTCTACGGAGTAGCATACGCGCAGCACGGCACGCTGCTCGTCATGGAGCTCGTCGACGCAGGCACCCTACACGATTTGGTAGGCTGGCGTCGCCCATGCTTGCCATCCAGCCGAGCGCACTGTGCTCACCTGTCAACTGCCTGCCACTTCGTTCCTCAAAGCTCTTCAAGTCACCAGGTGCCACGCCCACGCTAACCGAAAAGCTGAAGCTCGCCGCTGGCGTCGCGCTTGGTTTGCACTGCTTGCACAGTGCATCGCCTCGTATTCTCCGTAAGTGAACTGCTTTAAAGGCGTCGCCAGCACCCTCACCTCTGGCACCACCAGCTCACAAGAGTGCTGCCCTCCGCGCTTTGCTCCAGATCGAGACGTGAAACCCAGCAACGTGCTCATTGACACGCATTTCAGACCTAAGCTCTGTGACTTTGGTCTTGCCAAATTCGTCGATCGAGGTCGTGGTGGCAAGCATACCTTCGTGGGCACGCCTAGTTTTATCGCCCCAGAAGTCATCGCTCAGAACGAGGGCGCCGCCGATGCGTTCACCAGCAAGGCGGACGTCTACAGGTACGCCCCCGCGGTCCATCCAAACCAATGTACCACAGTGCTGTGCGTTGTGAATCTAGTCTAACCATGCGCCTGCTCGCAGCTTTGCCATTGTTTTGTGGCAGATCCTCACGTGCAAGGTGCCATACGATGGGCTTCATTTCTCGCGCGTTCTCTTCAGCGTGGTCAACTACCAGCTGAGGCCTGAAATGCCCGACGGCAGGTTTCCCGCAGGCCAGTTGCCAGCCCACGAAGAGAAAGAACTGGCTCCACTGTTGCAACGGTGCTGGGCGCAAGACCCCACGGAGCGCCCCGACCTCGACAAAGTGCTGCAGGTTCTTGCGCAGCTAGGGGCCATCTAAATCTTCGTGCCTCTGATGGCTGATGGTGCAACGTGCAACGCAAAGCAGCGAGCAAATATAGTAAGCTTATAATACGCATTCTAAAATCTCTTTAATTAATTAATGTGTCCTCCTACGCATGAGCTAATCTGAGTAATCTTAGCTCTCACTCTTTTAGCAGAGACGCAGCACACGGCCCCGCCAAAGTTGCCAAAGCCGTCATCAGTCGTAATTGCGTGGTGACAACGGCTGCCCCACAAGAGTGCTCTTTTTGGACTGCTGGTCCAACTGAGCGGCTCCTCTATATCCCGGCCTCCTAATCCCTCCCTTGCCTGTTCCAGAGCGCTACGATCTATCACATCATCTAGTCGTGAGGCCGCGCTCCGCGCATGCTGCGCGCTGTTAAGCATCAATTCATCTTCGTCTTCATAATCATTACAATATCCCCCGTGCCCTACCTGCTCAAAAGAGTCATCAATGTTCAGAGGGTTACTTGCGTAACCAACGACATTATAAGCTTTTATACAGCTAGGCCGCTGACTGTCCACTCTCTCTCTTGTCGCAGGCCGAGTCCCTAAGGGACTCGGCCTGCGACAAGTAAGTGGAAGGGCACCTTCTTCCTTCCTCTGCGCCACGTCAGGAATGCGTGCACCCCCCACGCACACACTGCGCGCCACCCACTCTGCCACCTCGTTGAACCGG
>Ga0308021_10001237_pt1 | contig 11661 bp, 9 predicted proteins | sample Neamet351_FD_201296 | JGI IMG/M metagenome (GOLD analysis project Ga0308021, IMG submission 201296) | Marine microbial communities from water near the shore, Antarctic Ocean - #351 | ecosystem: Environmental > Aquatic > Marine > Unclassified | place: Southern Ocean | collected 2014-10-02
GGCGTAGGCATGGGCTTTTCCCAACATTCGGGCATGGTTATTGTTTGTGACGGTACTGACGAGGCTGCTATACGTATCGCTCGCGTATTGCACAACGACCCAGCCACGGGAGTGATGCGCCACGCAGACGCAGGCTACGACATTGCTATAGATTGCGCCCACGAGCAGGGTCTAAATCTTCCCATGATTAAACAGAACAAAAAACACTGAGGCACGTTATGTACACGTTTGAAATACAACCAGGTTTTATCTCACTAGCTCAATTACGCCAGGTGGCACGCCGCCGCATATGTGTATCTATCGCTGGCGACGCTCTGACGGCTATTCACAAAAGCCAGCAACTCGTTAATCAGGTGATTGAAGAGGGTAGAACGGTATACGGTATCAATACCGGTTTTGGATTATTGGCTAATACCAAAATAGAAGTGGAAGACCTTGAAGAACTGCAACGTTCCATTGTGTTATCCCATGCCGCTGGCATTGGCCAATTGATGGACGACGCTACAGTGCGTTTGGCAATGGTACTGAAGGTTAATAGTTTGGCGCGTGGTTTTTCGGGCATCCGGTTAAGCGTAATCGAAGCCTTGATCACCCTTATTAATACGGAAGTATTTCCCTGTATTCCAGAAAAAGGCTCAGTGGGAGCTTCTGGCGACTTAGCCCCTTTAGCGCACATGAGTGCGGTTTTGTTGGGCGAAGGTCAGGCTCGCTACCGCGGTGAAATCATCTCTGGCCAAGCGGCATTAAAAATTGCTGGTTTAGACCCTGTGATCTTAGCTCCCAAAGAAGGCCTTGCCTTACTCAATGGTACTCAAGTCTCTACCGCCTTTGCACTACAAGGGTTATTCAATGCTGAAGACCTATGGGCTTCAGCCACGGTATGCGGTGCACTCACTGTAGAAGCTGCCTTAGGTAGTCGCAGCCCATTTGATGCTCGTATTCATCAAGTACGGGGCCACAAGGGCCAAATAGACTCAGCCACGGCCTATCGCCACCTACTCACCCCAACCAGTGAGATAGGTGTGTCACACGACCACTGCCACAAGGTACAAGACCCATATTCTTTACGCTGCCAGCCTCAGGTTATGGGAGCGTGTTTAGAACAAATTCGCCATGCCGCTGGTGTCTTACAGGTGGAATCCAATGCTGTGTCTGATAACCCCTTAGTATTTGCCGACCAGGGAGACATTATCTCTGGTGGTAACTTCCATGCCGAACCAGTCGCAATGGTGGCAGACAACTTAGCCTTGGCAATTGCCGAAATAGGTAGTTTATCTGAGCGCCGCATGGCTCTTTTAATCGATTCAGCCCTAAGCCAACTACCGCCTTTCTTAGTCAATAATGGCGGAGTTAATTCAGGGTTTATGATTGCACAAGTGACTGCTGCGGCCTTAGCCAGTGAAAATAAAAGCTTGGCTCACCCAGCTAGTGTCGATAGCATCCCTACTTCTGCCAACCAGGAAGACCATGTGTCCATGGCTACTTTTGCTGCACGGCGATTACGGGATATGAGCGAAAACACCCGCGGCATTTTAGCGGTAGAAATTCTAGCCTCGGTGCAGGGATTGGATTTCCGCACAGGCTTAAGTACTAGCCCATTGCTAGAACAGGCCCGCTCTGGATTACGAGCACACGTCCCTTTTTACGACAAAGACCGATACTTTGCTGCGGATATCGCCGCTGCCAATACGCTGTTGATCACCGCTTGCCATAATGACATGATGCCAGCTGGCACCCTGCCAAGCTTTATTTAGTAACAGACCGTTCTCACTAAGAAGAACAAAACAGGACTAAAAAATGCCTTCTTTTGATACCGTTTATGTTGGCTTCCATGCCGCTACTATGGAGCCTAGTAGTGATTATGGCACCGTTAAGAATGCGGCTATCGCTGTAGAAAACGGCCGTATTGCATGGATTGGCCCTGCCGGTGATCTGCCTAACCACACAGCTACTATGGTTAACTTGGGTGGTGGTTTGGTTACACCAGGATTAGTTGATTGCCACACCCATTTAGTATTTGGCGGCGATCGCAGCGCAGAATATGAAATGCGCTTGCAGGGCGCGAGTTACGAAGCTATTGCCAAAGCCGGTGGAGGTATTGTCTCTACCGTGTCGGATACCCGAAAAGCCAGTGAAGAAGAACTGTTAACCAGTGCTAAAAAACGCCTACAAGCGTTAATGGCAGACGGTGTTACTTGCGTAGAAGTGAAGTCTGGGTACGGTTTAGACCTAGCCACAGAAGAAAAAATGTTACGTGTGGCTCGTACATTAGGTGAACAATTACCAGTGACACTGCGTACCACATGCCTGGCAGCCCATGCCCTGCCTCCAGAATACCAAGGCCAGGCCGATGCTTACATTGATTTGGTATGTGAACAAATCATCCCCTCTATGGCTAAAGCGGGATTAGCCGATGCCGTCGATGGTTTCTGTGAAGGCATTGCCTTTTCACTAGCACAAATTGAGCGAGTATTTAAAACGGCCCTAGCCCATAACTTGCCTGTGAAACTCCATGCTGAACAGCTGTCTAACCTAGGAGGGTCAGGCCTTGCGGCGCGTTACAAAGCATTATCCAGCGATCACCTTGAATACTTAAGCGATACAGATGCCATAGCCATGGCTGCTGCAGGCACGGTTGCAGTGATTTTACCTGGCGCCTTTTTTTGCCTTAAAGAAACCAAGCTGCCACCCATTCAACGCTTGCGCGAGTTAGGCGTACCCATGGCTATTGCCAGTGACTGCAATCCAGGCTCGGCGCCGGTTTTGTCATTGCGCTTAATGATGGGTATGGCCTGCACTTTATTCGGTTTTACCCCACTGGAAGCCTTACAGGGCGTCACTTGTCATGGTGCTCAGGCGCTTGGTTTAGGCCAAAGTCACGGTCAACTTAAAGTAGGCTATGCTGCCGATTTTGTATGTTGGGACATTCAACAGCCAGCAGAACTGAGTTATTGGCTGGGTGGCCAGCTAGTGAAACATCGCGCTGTTGCTGGAAAAATGACATGAGCACGGTAAAGATAACCTCGCCAGACGACTTCATCACCATGCCTTGGCGTAATGGTTTAGGCTCAACCATTGAGGTATTAAAACATCAGCCTAGAGATTCGTTCCAGTGGCGCTTAAGCATGGCCGATGTTACAGAAGATGGCGCCTTCTCAGACTTTTCTGGTTACGATCGTTGTTTGATCTTAATCAACGGAGCAGGGTTGACCCTGAAAGACGACAAAAGTCAAAAGTGGGCTCTTGCAAGGCAGCTTGATTCAGCCCATTTTAAAGGCGAAGACTTCATCGATGCACGTTTGCATGATGGGCCAATCCGAGATTTTAATCTCATGACTAGGCGCCAGGACTGCAGTGCCAAAGTCTTCACTAGTCAGCAACACACTAACCAAACTATTCGTTTAGATGGTGACTTGTTTTTGCTTTTTAATGTTCAGGGAAACGCCAGCTTCAAACTCGACAACAGCACTCGTGAAGCGTTAGACGAACAACATTTAATGCAACTAGACCCTATTTCTGCAAGCAGCTGTGACTGTTCTGGTGAAGCTTGGATAGGTATACTTATTACCTACCTATAGCCCCAAATAGCCCCTATTGCTAGTTACTCAGGAGCAATGCATGCAACTCAGCCAAGTGATCAATCTCGCTAACCACCCTATCCGCGACAAACGGTATGAGCAAGCCTGTAAACATCAATTGGATAATGAAGGTGTATTAGTTCTCAAACAGTTCCTCACACCCACTGCGCGTGCTGCAATCATAGAAGAAGGCAGCAATAAACAGACTACTGCCTTCTATACCAATTCTGGTCACAATGTATACCTTACCCAGAAGGACCCAGCTTTTGATGATGACCACCCTCGCAATCAATGGGTGCAGTCTTCAAAAGGATGTATTACGGATGATCAAATTGCGTTAGATTCACCCCTACGTACACTTTACGATGCGCAAGAGCTGCGCTCATTCTTGGCATCTATATTGGGTGAGGCCAAACTTTACCCCTATGCAGACCCTCTCTCTTCAATTAACTTACATTACGCCAGCGAAGGCCAAGAACTAGGCTGGCACTTTGACAACTCATCGTTTGCCATTACTTTATTGGTTCAAAGCCCTACAGCTGGGGGACAGTTTGAGTACGTGACGAAACTGAGAGATGCTAGCCAAGGCGACATGAATTACCCAGGCGTTAGCCAGGTATTAAAGGGAGAAGTGGAGACACAGGCACTTGCAATGTCTGCTGGAGACTTAGTGTTATTTAGGGGAAGAGATGCACTCCACCGTGTTACACCTACCCAAGGTGATACCACGCGGATGCTAGTGGTACTGGCTTACAATGCAGAAGCTAATGTGGCATTGTCAGAATCAGCTCGTATGACCTTCTACGGGCGTTTAGAATAACAGCCAACAAGGTAAAGAAAGAAAAACAATTGAACAGGCCTGTGTTTTTATCAAAAAGCACAGGCCTGTTTGTTAAGGTCAGCGAGGGTTACGCAAACCACCAACGTTCTGCGGCCTTATGGCCATCAAGTTCCCAGTTTGCTGCTACTGAGCCATGAGCTAGCTTTTTGCTCAACGCATGCACGTTATTAGCAAACATAGGGACCAGGGCACCACCATCGGTGTTAATCAAGGTTTGGCATTCATAGTAGATTTCGCGACGCTTGGCTAAGTCTACTTCTGCACGTCCCATAAATACTAATTTATTAAAGCGCTCTACAGAAGCACCCGTACGCCATGCAGTGTCGTTCCATTCACCATCTGCCATATAAGCAGCTGTAAACATCCAATCTTCCGTTGGACGGCCACCCCAATAGCATGCACTCCAAGGCTTCTTGTTCCACACGTTAGACCAATAACCATCTTTAGGTTCACGCACTACTTCAATATTAAGACCTGATTTAAATGCCGATTCCTTAATCAACAAGGCTGCATCTACGGCGCCAGCAAAGGCTGCGTCAGAGGCGGACAATTGAACTTTGGAGCCATCGTAGCCTGCCTTCTTAAGATGATAAGCCGCCTTATCTGGATCATAAGCGCGCTGCGCCATATCACCGTTATGGTATGAGTTGGCGGTAGAAATCGGGGTGTCATTACCAATGGCACCATGGCCCGATAGTATTTTTGTCACCAATTCTTCACGATCCACAGACAGCTTACACGCCATGCGGAAATCGTAATTATCAAACGGTGAAGCATCACAACGCATAGGGAATGTGTAATGCAAGGTGCCTGTGGTTTCCAAGATATCCAAGTTTGGATTACGTGCCAACAAATGCACAGTCTTTGGATCTACTCGACCAATGGCGTCCACATCACCATTCATAATGGCATTTTGGCGGGCTACGGTATCAAGAATTACTAACAATTCAACTTCATCAAAATGGGCCGAATCTTGCTTCCAATAACTTGGGTTGCGGTAGAATTTGGCACGTACACCTGGCTCGTAGCTTTCCAAGATATAGCCACCGGTACCAATACCAGAAGCCCAATCTAACTGTCCATCACGTACTGGTAAGATAGGAAGGTGGTAATCACTAGTAATGAACGCAAAGTCTGCGCTGGCATTGGCCAAAGTAAACACAACATCATTACCATTGATAGCTATGTCTGTTACATCCGCTAGCAGAGACTTAGCTGCAGATTTGGTATCTTCACCCATGTGGAAACGAAAAGAAGCCACTACATCAGCTGGAGTGAGCGCTTTGCCGTCATGGAAAGTGACGCCTTGGCGAATTTTGAAGGTCCAAGTTTTGGCATCTGCAGAAGGGCTGTATTCAACTGCCAAATCTGGAATTAATTGCCCTTCGTTACTAACCTCTGTGAGGTGGTTAGCATAAGTGAACAGCACATGTGTTCCCATGCCATTTTCAATCGTACCTGGATCTAAGGAATCTGTGGTAGAGCCATGGCCCATACCTAATCTGAATTTTCCGCCTTTTTTAGGTGCCCCAGCCACTGCGTTGCCAGCCATAGCCATCGCTGTAGGCAATACAATACCTGCAGCAAGACTAGTAGTCACAAACTTACGGCGACTAATGTCTGCAGTAAGAGCGTTCGTAAGGTGATCTGTATAATTTTTAGACATTGTTTTTATTCTCCAATTAAATAACTAACTAAACAGTTTACGCTGAGTTCGAAATTAATCGATGGCTTCTATGACAGATAGCAGCCGACCAATTCCGACATAAAAATAGCTAGGTCTGACAAGTTAACACAAAAAAATGCCCCTGTTAATGACCATTATCTATATTTGAATGTTTATTCAAAAACCGCTAACTCAACCATAATTTCCCTTGCCAATGGCCATGGGCTGGATGTTAGTATGAGTGTTCTAGTGCATTTTTAACCTAGTTCACGGAGTAATTATTTACGTGCATCCTATTTTGACCACCATAATTCAACGTTTAGGGTTGGGTTTACTCACCTTATTTGTAGTGTCCATTATTATCTTTAGCGCGTTAGAATTTTTACCCGGTGACTTTGGTGAAGCCGTGCTAGGCCAAGCTGCATTACCAGAGACTGTGGAGGCCTTTCGTCGAGAATTAGGCTTAGATAAACCCCCCGTAGAGCGCTACTTAAGCTGGGTGGGGAATGTGCTAAGTGGCGACTTAGGCAATTCATTCTCGGGACGCAACTCATCTGGCGTAGATCGCTCTAGGGAAGTTTGGGAGCTTATTCAACCACGCCTAGCTAACACCTTGTTTCTAGCCTCCATGACAGCACTTATTGCAGTGCCACTGGCATTAGTCTTAGGCATTACTGCTGCACTCTACCGCAACTCTCCTTACGACCGAGTCGTCAACGCGACCACCCTCACTACCATTTCTTTCCCAGAGTTTTTTGTGGCTTACATTTTGATTTTAATATTTTCTACTTACCTGAAAGTATTCCCTTCGTTAGCCAATATTTCTGACAGCACACCCATGTTAGAAAAAATCTACCGATCGGCCCTACCCGCCTTAGCGCTTACGCTGGTGATCGTTGCTCACATGATGCGCATGACCCGAGCTGCCATCATTAACTTATTGGCCAGTCCCTATATTGAAATGGCGCAACTCAAAGGCACCTCAAAAGCCAAAGTCATTTTACATCATGCCTTACCCAATGCTTGGGCACCTATCGTTAACGTGATTGCTTTTAACTTGGCCTACTTAGTGGTGGGCGTGGTTGTAGTTGAGGTGGTGTTTGTTTACCCAGGCCTAGGCCAACTTATGGTGGATGCGGTATCAAGCCGAGACATACCTGTAGTGCAAGCCTGTGCGTTGATCTTTGCCGGCACCTATATTTTACTCAACTTATTTGCCGATGTTATTTCCATTATCACTAATCCAAGGCTGTTACATCCACGATGAATACACCAACCACACCCAACGGGGGTTATTCCGCTGCTAAAGAAGTTACCTTGGTAAAAGCGAGAAGAAGCGTGTTGCAGAATGTTTGGCGTACGCTAAAAACTGCACCACCCACAGCTTGGTTTGGCATGATAGTCATCTGCCTGTACCTAATTGTGGCTTTGTTTGCACCATTACTTGCTCCCCATGGCCAGTCACAAGTGTTCCCCATGGCCTACGCGCCTTGGAGCGATGAGTTTCGTTTAGGCACCGATGCCTTAGGCCGCGACGTATTTAGCCGGCTCATTTATGGTGCGCGTAATACCATTGGTATTGCGGTGGCCACTACACTATTAGCCTTTTTAATTGGTGGTAGTTTAGGCCTTATTGCGGCTATTAGTCGTAATTGGTTAGACCAAGTATTAAGCCGCTTTGTTGATGTGCTCATGGCTATTCCAAGCCTTATTTTTGCTCTCATGTTGTTATCAATTTTTGGCTCTAGCGCAACTAATTTGATATTTATTATTGCGGTATTAGATGCCACCCGAGTGTTCCGCCTTACTCGTGCAGTTGCCTTAAACGTAGTTGTTATGGACTATGTAGAAGCTGCCAAATTGCGTGGTGAAGGCTTAGTATGGATTATGCGTCGAGAAATTTTACCCAACATTATGCCGCCGTTGGTAGCCGAATTTGGCCTACGCTTTTGTTTTGTATTCTTAACCATTGCCGCACTGTCCTTCTTGGGAGTGGGCATTCAGCCCCCTACTGCAGACTGGGGCTCTATGGTACGAGAGAATGCAGGCCTCATTCAATTTGCTGAATACGATTTAACCGCCGCCTTAACACCTATGATCCCTGCTGCTGCCATCGCCTTATTAACGGTAGCGGTGAACTTTGTAGTGGATTGGTTTTTACATCAAACAAGTGGACTTCGCGATGAGCACTAATGACGTTTTACTCACCATGCGTGATGTGCGCATAGACGGTTACAGCGATGACCGCTGGCATCACATTATTAAAGGGGTGGATGTCACCTTAAAGCGCGGTGAAATACTGGGTTTAATTGGTGAGTCTGGTGCAGGTAAATCTACTTTAGGCCTTGCTGCCATGGGTTTTGCCCGCCCTGGCTGCAAAATTGTAGGCGGCTCCATAGAGTTTGACGGCATTGATCTATTAAAACTAAACCATGCAGAACTTAGAAGCTTGCATGGTTCACGCATTGCTTATGTAGCCCAATCAGCAGCAGCTTCGTTTAACCCTGCCCATCGCCTGATCAACCAAACTATAGAATCTACCGTGTCCCACGGTATTTCAGATTCTGAAACCGCCAAAAAAGATGCGATTGAACTCTATAGAGATCTGCAACTTCCAGATCCCGAAAATATCGGTCAGCGATACCCCCACCAGGTCTCTGGTGGCCAGTTACAGCGCATAATGACCGCTATGGCCATGTCATCAAGGCCCGACCTAATCATCTTTGACGAGCCTACCACAGCCCTAGACGTCACCACCCAGGTGGAAGTGCTCACCGCCATGCGCACTATTGTAGAAAAGTACAACACAGCAGCCATTTACATCACCCATGATTTAGCGGTGGTTGCGCAAATGGCCGACGCCATAAAAGTGCTACGTTATGGTGAAACGGTTGAAGACGCACCTACACGGCAAATGATGTCAGACCCTCAAGAAGCCTACACCCAATCCCTTTGGGCCGTGCGCTCCATAGAAAAACCGCCACAGCCAGCCATCGATACGATTCTTGAAATAAACCAAGTGCATGCCAGCTATGGCAAGAGTGTTAAGGTACTCAATGACATCAGTATCAAAGTGCCCCGCGGGCAAACGTTGGCTGTTGTGGGTGAATCAGGTTCAGGTAAATCTACCGCCGCACGAGTGATCACTGGTTTATTACCGCCGCTAGAAGGCCAGATTAAGTTTAATGGCAGTGCCTTGCCAGCAGCGCTAAAGAACCGTTCTAAAAAGCAATTACAATCAATCCAAATGATCTATCAAATGGCCGATACCGCTATGAATCCTCGCCACACAGTAAGGGATATTATTGGTAGGCCTTTAAGCTTTTACTTGGGTTTAACGGGCCCGGCTCAAGACCAAAGGATCATGCAATTATTACAGCTTATTGAATTGGATGAGAGTTTTTTAGATCGCTATCCAAGTGAATTGTCTGGCGGCCAAAAACAACGCATTTGTATTGCCCGTGCCTTAGCTGCAGAGCCTGAACTCATTATCTGCGACGAGGTCACATCGGCGTTAGACCAAATTGTACAAGAAGGCATTCTCAAACTGCTGTTACGGTTACAACAAGAGTTGGGCATTACCTACATTTTTATTACCCACGACATTGCTACAGTACGAGCCATCGCCGATCAAGTCGTGGTAATGTTCCAAGGTAAAGTGGTGGAACAAGGAGGTAAAGAAGAGATTTTTACCGCCCCTTACCCCGAATACACCGAACTGCTGCTGTCGTCTGTACCTGAGATGGATCCAGATTGGTTAACTCAACTGCAACAGCAACGCGGTGCTTCAGGCGTCTAATCCGTGGTCTAAAATCGATCACCACAATAACTTACCTTGTGATCAGAAAGCGCTAACCATTCTGAGTCCAATTCAATGCCCCAACCCGGTTTATGGGGCATTATGAGTTCGCCGTTTTGAATATCAAAATTAGGTTTAAAGATATTGGCTTGCCATGGATAGTAATCTAAGCCTTCTATAGAAAACTCAAGGTATTTACCTGCATTAGGAATAGCCCCCATAATGTGAGCCGAAAACAAGGTCACTAAAGATAAGTTGGCACAGTGGAGGGTAACCGGTTTATTGGCTTTTTGTGCCATAGATGCTACCTCTAAGGAGCGTGTCACACCACCCATATAACACACGTCTGGTTGCACAATATCCACTACATTAGTGTCTACCATATGTTGCCAAACACGCAGGTCGTTGTCCTGCTCACCGCCACTCACATCAATATCCAGGGCGTCTGTCACTTGGCGCGTCCAATCAGGCTGCCAATAGGGGCATGGCTCTTCAAAGTGGCTAACACCATAGTCTTGCAACATGCGCCCCACTTCAATGGCCTTTGCTGGCGTGTATGCACTATTGGCATCCACTAACAGAGTCACATCGTCACCTAGCTGCTCTCGCACACGTTTAACAATAGCCTCCGTGCGCCCAGGCCATTGATCAATATCATGACCGCATTCCTGACCTATACGAAACTTAAAGGACTTATAGCCAAACTCTTCTTTAAGCGCCAAAAAACGTTCCGCTTCTGCTTCTGGAGTAATTTCACGCTGCATACTAGAAGCGTAAACAGGTACAGACTTTGCGGTGCCACCTAGCAATTGGCATACACTTTTACCTTCACGCTTAGCATGTATGTCCCACAGAGCAGTGTCTAACCCACATAACGCGCGGTACAAATAGGTACCCGGAAACTTGTGCTCACGCTCCAATACAAGACGATTTAACCCACCAATGTCATTCGCATCTAAACCAATAACATGGGGGGCAACTTGCCGGTGCACTACTTGGGCAGTAATGTCTGCATTATAGGTGCACGTTTGACCCCAACCTTCTTCACCCGTGTCGGTGCGTAAACGCAGCAAGCCCATGTATTCGTTGGTGAAGGTTTCTATGCTGATGATTTTCATTTTCAGTGACACCTATTCATGCTCAGATAAAATTAGATCGGCGGCTTTTTCACCCACCATTATAGTGGCCGCATTAATATTGCCACAAACTACATTGGGAAATATGGAAGCATCGACTACTCTCAAACCCTGTAAACCATGAACCTTAAGTTCACTATCTACCACATTATCCAGTGGGTCTGGCCCCATACGGCACGTGCCACAAGGGTGGAATACCGTGTCTGCATTGTTACGAATATCCTCAATTAATTGAGCATCGGTTTTGCATTCTAAACCGGGGCGCATTTCGTCCAATGTAATGGCTTGTAATTGAGAGGTTTGCGCTAACTTGCGGATTAACTTAACGCCTTCCAAAAGATCTTGTATTTCGTCTTCATGGGTTAGGTAATTGGGTTCAATAGCAGGCGCTTCGCTGGGATCATTAGAGGTGATATTGATTTCACCCTCAGACCGAACTCGACAATTTGAAACCCCTAAGGCATAAGCAGGGAATGGGTCTGGATTCATCATGGGTCTTTCACCCGCGGGCGCTTTGGTGTAGCTCAATGGCGAGAAATACAGCTGAATATTAGGCCGATCTAAACCCTTGCGGGTATGCACAAAACCACCGGCTTGATTAATACTTAAGCTTAGAGGCCCGCCTCGAGTCAGTAGATAGC
>Ga0308021_10001238_pt1 | contig 11645 bp, 4 predicted proteins | sample Neamet351_FD_201296 | JGI IMG/M metagenome (GOLD analysis project Ga0308021, IMG submission 201296) | Marine microbial communities from water near the shore, Antarctic Ocean - #351 | ecosystem: Environmental > Aquatic > Marine > Unclassified | place: Southern Ocean | collected 2014-10-02
CCCCAGACGCACGCAGCCGGTTGTCGACCACCTTCGCCTTCGCCGTCGCCGCCTTGGGCGAAGGCGTCGCCGCCGCAGCGGCCGGCGCAGCAGCGGCCGGCGCAGCAGTGGCCGGCGCGGCAGCGGCGGGGGCAGTGGCGGCTGCGATGGGTGCGGGCGCGGGCGCGGGCGCGGGCGCGGGCGCGGGCGCTTCCTTCTTCTTCTGGGGCTTGGCCTGCTGGGGCTGAGCAGCTACCTTCTTCTCGATATATGCGACAGCGCCCTCCATCTTCTTGATGCCCTTCTCGAGTTTGCCCATGCGCTTGTCGAGCGCGCCGGACGCGGGCGCGGTCGTGCCAAGCGTCGCAGCGATGAAGGCCGCGGCTCCGCCAGCGTCGCATGTGGCAGCGGCGGCGTAGGCAGTCTCCAGAGCCGTGCTGCCGCTGCCAAACCCACCGCCCAGCGGTGTGTTGGAGTTGCGCATTTGGCGGACCGCTGTGCGGGCCTCGGTTCGGATGTGCGCGCCAAGCATGTTGGAGGGGCTGCGCGGTCTATCTGTCAGGCACAATTCGTCCGCCTCTCGCTCATAAGGCTCAAAAACATTTCAGTTGCGCTGCTTGCTGCTGCTATGCGCACTGTTGATCGCTAACCTCCGCCGCCATGGAGATCAAGGGGCGCGAGAAGACCCAGAAGCTGACCTTCGAGGAGATCTCTGCGCTCAACGAGCGCAAGCGTGAGCTGAAGGACGAGCATGCCGCGTACATCGGCGAGCACCCCGAGCTCAAAAACATCCTCTCGGATTTCATGGCCGCCGTGCTCCTTGAGAAGCCGGACGACACCTTCGCATTCGCGAAGGAGCACTTTGCGATCGGGCTTCCTAAGAAGGAGCACGCGAAGAAGAAGGAGTCCAAGGCGCCGCGGCCGCTGGTCATCGGCGGCCCGCCGGGCGTGGGGAAAGGCACGCTCATCAGCATGCTGCTCAAGGCCTACCCCAAGGCCTTCGGCTTCTCGGTCTCTCACACGACGCGCGAGCCTAAGCCAGGTGAGGAGGAGGGCGAGGCATACTTCTTCTCGAGCAAGGAGTCGATGCAGGCGGACATCGACGCAGGCAAGTTCGTCGAGTTCTCGATCCAGCACGGCCACTTCTGGGGCACTTCGCACGAGAGCGTGGAGCGCGTCGCCGCTGCGAACCGGATCTGCGTGCTCGACATCGATCTGCAGGGTGTGCGTAAGGTGCGGCGCTCCGAGCTCAAGACGCCGCTTTACATCTTCGTGCGGCCACCCTCCATGGAGGCGCTCGAGGAGAGGCTGCGCGCGCGCGATACGGACGACGAGGACACGATCACCAAGAAGCTGCGCGCCGCGGAGGACGAGCTGGAGTACGCCGCCGTTGAGGGGAACTTTGACGCTGTGTTCGTGAACGACCAGCTGGAGGATGCATACGAGCAGATGCTCGAGTACCTGAAGGGTCAGTACGCCATCTGAGTCATCTGAGTTTGTGAGATCTGAGATCTGTGAATGTGAGCTGTGTGCTGTGTGAGCTCAGTGAGCATTGTGTCGTACGGCGCCGCGAGCGCCGCGCCGATGCAGAGCAGCAGCATGGCCGAGGAAGATCTTGCGGGTGGGTGTGCTGCGATCCGTGGAACAATGGTGGCGCTGCGAGGAAAAACTTCAATAATCTTGTATCTTGTAAGAATTACAACTTGTACGCATACTGTACGCATAATGCATAATTACACAGTTATAAGCGTATGCTGCTATGATTATATCTATCTTCCCAGAGGCCCCTCTTGACCCAGGTCGTCTACCAAAGAACCCCGACCTTCTCCGCGGCGCCCAGCCCACGAAAAAAAGACGAGATAAGAGATTATGGTTCATTCACCTTCTCCGACTGACTTCCTCCTTGATCGGTTCAGTCCGTCGGAGGTAACAAAACCGCCCGACTGCGCCAGTCGGCCGTTCCTGTCATTCACTGGTCTAAGCCTATAAGCTTAGAACACACTCTCTCCCCTTCGCTTGTGGTGTCGCTCCAGCGCTTGTACGCATATGCGTATGCGTAGTCTGCGGCCGCGTATGCGTATGCGTAAGTGATTAGGGTCAGTGCACGAGGTTGTGGACCATGTTATCGATTTGGCGGGACGTTGTTGCAAGAGCCTTGCGGATCTCCTCTCTGAAGTTGGTTTCTGCCTGGGCGTTCGTGTCCTGCAGCGCGAGCTGGCGTTGCAAGTACTGTGGTGGAGAGCATGGACGTGGTGGGGGCGGGAGGCGTGGAGAGGTCAGTTGGGCTGTTGCAAAGTGCGCGGCGACGCAGCAAGCCAGCCAGCAAGCCAGCAAGCCAGCAAGCCTAGCGGCGGGCCAGAACGCACCTCGACGTCCGCGACACCGAGCAGCTCGGGCATGCCCGCCGGAATCATATCAATGAAGAGGTTGAGGAACATGGAGCCGTTCTTTCGCAGCAGGTTGTACGCATTGCAGCAGTACTCCTGAAAGCGCTCGAAGTTCGCGTGCTTCGTCCCGCCCATGACATATGCCATGCTCGGGTCGAGGACGAACGGCGAGCGCTCGCGCAGCACCTTGACGCCAGGCATGATCTTCTTGCTCTTGAAGTGGCCCAGGAAGTGCCCAAAGTCGATGTGGAAGAGGTGCCCCGCGCGCGTCACCATGATGTTATCGGAGTGGCGGTCGCCGATGCCTAGCACAAATGTGGCGACGCAGTAGCCGGCGCACGAGCGGATGAAGTTCTCCTTGGCATCCTCGTACGCCTGGTCGTTGATCGCTGCGTCGCGCAGGAAGTCGTCAATTGGCGACTTGCGGAAGGCGCCCGTCACCTTACCGCCGTACTCCTTCTGGATGTTCGCGATAGTGTCGGAGTTCGTCACGATCTCGATCAACCCGGTATCGTCGCCCGTGGCGCAGCAGCCGTACGGCTTCATGCGCAGGTCGAGGCTGTCCGAGAGCCAGAGCCGGTCCATGATGCGGATCATCTGCAGCGTCATCAGGTCCTGGCGCAGGTCGTCACCGCTCTTGAAGATGATGTAGATGGGCGCGCCGAGCGGATCGGCATTCTCGAGGACGAGCAGCAGCGGCTTCTTCTTCGAGTCCATCACCTTGCAGCGCTGTGAGATGATAGACTTGAACTGCATGTGCGGCCAGTTGCCGAGCTGGAACGTCTCGGGCAGGATCGAGTTCAGCTTCTCAAGCTTGTCGCGTGTGACGCGCAGCCGCTCGGAGCCCTTGATCTTCTTGATCGAGTTCGCCACGTCCACCAACAGCGACTCCACCATCAGCGAGTCGTGCAGCACAGCGCGGTGCGAGCCGCAGCGCCGCACGTACGCGTCAATCACGACGGAGAAACGCTGGCATGAGAGCGTCGAGTGCATCTCCGACTTGAGCAGCCAGTACAGGCTCGTGCCGATGACGAGCGGGTTCGCCAGCGCGCGGCGCACCAGGAAGCGCGCGAGCGCGCTCAGGTGGTAAAGCTCGTACTTTAGCAGCTGCACGAGCTGCAGCAGGTACGGCTCAAGCGCGTCGTCGTCGAGCTGGTCGAGGCAGCGCACCGCGAACTCGCGCACCGCCACGTCACCGAAGCGCACGTCGAGCAGCTCCATCGCCTCCATGGGCTGCTCAAACGGCTCCCAGCGCACCAGCATCTCGCGCGCTGCCGCAGCCTTGGCAGGATCGCCCCACTCGACGGCGAGCAAGAACTTGGGCAGCAGCGTGGCGTTGGACGAGCAGTACTCGCGCGTGCGCCATAGCAGCGCACGCTCCTCCGCGCTGATCCCCATCAGCGGGTCGAGCGTCGCGATGCGCTCGAGCGCCTGTACCTCCTCTTTCGACTCGGGCTGCCCGTGCAGCGCCGATCCTACCGAGGGCATACGCGGGTTGGGCGGCACAGAGGCGAGCGAGGTGGGCGCCGTCGTGACGGGCTTGATGAAGTTCTCCATCTCGAAGTAGAGGATGCCGCAGTCGTTGCAGAAGTTCTCGCCGCAAACGCCGCCCAGCATGTCCAGTACCACGGGGTTGCGCTCGCACTTGTGGTGCAGGAGCTCTGGGTCGCGCGCCACCTGCAGCGACTCCCCGGGCCAGAGCTTCGCCGCGTGCGATCCCGTCGTCAGCGTGCCGTCGAAGTTGAAGAGCGGCAAGTTCACGCCAGCCACCGTCACCTTCTCTCCCGCGAACGTCACCCCCATCACTGTGAGGGCGATGCGCGTGGCGGGCGGCAGCCGCGGCACGTCATAGTGCGGCGAGATGAGCCACTGCCGCCAGGACGGGTCGCGTGACACGACGGCGCCGTCGGTCTCCATCGTCACGGCATCCACTGCGGCCTCCGCAGCGGTTTCCGCACCGCCTGCCTCGGCGCCACCGCCGCCGCCCGGTGCCAGTGACGCCTTCGCCGCCGCCTCCGCCGCCGCCGGACTGTTCGCCGGCAGAATCTGGCCACCGAAGACGAGATTCGCCCGCACAAAGAGGCTCGTGATGTCGAGCTCCCCTGCCGGTGCGTTCTCCACACCGTGGACGCGAATTCGGAACGGCCAGGCCATGCCGCCGTCCGAGCCGATCTGCGTCCGCGCCACGGCCGTCGCGCTGGCGTCCATTTCCATGCCGCAGCAGAAGCCGATGTGCGCCATCCACTCGCGCATGTCCACATCGGTCTTGGCGTAGAACTGGTACGTGCGACCCGAGTCCGCGCCGCTGGAGCGCTCGCCGGGCTGCAGCTGCTGCTTCGTCACCTCGAAGCCGTGCGGAAACTTGTTCACCTTGTCGGTGGGGCGCTGCACCACACGGCGCGAGAGCTTGACGCGCCCCTTCTCTTTCCCCTTCGTCTCGTCCGTGTAGTACACCAGCGCGTCGCCGCTCAGCACACACCAGCGCCGCGTCCACGTATTGCGCGACCCTCCCTTTTTGTGCAGCCACCCCTGCTTCTGCACCACGCCGCTTCCTTTCAGGCTGTCCTGCTTCTCGAGCCAAGCGGACCGGCTTACCGACTGCGTGGCGGCGACGACCGAGCCGCGGCCGCGCCACGCGCGCCCGCCCGTGCTCTTCGCGCAGATGGATGCCTTGCTCACCTCGCCGCACGCGATCGAGGCCATGCCCACGTGATCAGCGGCGGCAGCGGTGGCGGAGAGGCGGGCCGTGGCACCGCCACTGCTCGAGCTCGCCAGAGCTGCGGCGACGGTGCTGCGCGCGGCGGCCTCATCCTCCGCTTCCAGGTCAATAACGCCTGCTGCCGCGTGCGGGACTAGACCGCCGCCCGCGCCGCCGCCTGCAGCCGACGCGGCCGATGCGCCGCCCGCTGCGATGCTGCCGCCGGCAAAGAGCACCTCCAGGTCGTGCCTGTCGTCCTCGCTCAGGCGGTACAGGCTCACGCACACGTCGACGTTCTGGCGGAAGCACTCGTGCACGTACGTGTACATCGTCATGCGCGCGCCGTGCTCGAGCATGAAGCTGTAGCGCCCCACCACCTTCAGCACGTACCTTGCCTCGCCCGCGGGGTCGAGCGCCTTGCCGATGGAGCGCTTGAACTTGCGGAAGGCCTGCGCGATCACGTCGCCCACGCTGGCGCTGAGCGGGCAGCTGACCGTGAGGTTGGTCATGGAGGTGGACTGAGCGCCCGAGAGCTGCACAGTCACCTTCAGGACAGCGGGCGGGTCGATCAGCGCGGCGTGGTCCACGAACTGCGGCCAGCGCAGCGCGAGCGCCGATGCCGGTGACGCCTTCACATCGTAGCGCTGCATCCAGCGGCGCATGCGCTTGGAGGCGCTCTTCGCCTCCCCGTTGGGTGGGGCGGGCGCGGAGTCGAAGCCGCACAGGCGGTGGATCATGCGCTCTTGCTCGCGGTCGTCGGGGTCCACCAGGCTCGCCGGGACCGCCTCCGGCGCGGTCGCGGGGCTGTCCCAGCTTGTCGCGCCGTCCGCGCCCTCGAAGAACACGAGGCCAGAGTCCGCGTCCAGCCGAACGATTGTCGACATCGTGAAGGTCCGAGTGATGGCGCGAGGAATATTAGCCGCCCTCAATCTCAAATCATCGTCCATCGAAGAATGAAAGAGGACGGACTTGAATCTAGAATTTTGAGAAGCGCACGGATTTATACAGCTTTATAATAAGACAAAGCCTTACACTACTCGTGGGTTAAACGGCCGGGTCGGCGGGGGGCGCTCCCCCTCGCACCCCCATCAGCCGAAGTGCACTCCGATGTCCGGCACTCCGATGTCCGGCACGAGGCCTTGCTTGCACCGCCCGCCCTTGGCGACGCACGAGGCGAAGGCCGCCACCGCCGCGGCACTGCCGTTGCCGAACCGCCTCTCGGAGAGGCCGTACACGTCGGGTGTCACGAACGCGCCGAGCGGGTGACCGCCGCTGCGGCGCACGCGCCGGAGCGCCTCGCCCCCACCCGCCACCACCAGCATGGTCATCCCCGACGGCCCGCCCCCTAAGTATTATCCTTCCAGCCTGTAGGCTGGCACGATTGATCGCGGGTTGTCGGAGCTCGACTGGGGTGTAAGGAAGTAGCCTGGCGCTTAGAATTTTGTTTAAATATGGGATATTTTTCGAAAGACTTTGTGTCCGACCTGTATGTTTGTGGTGCGATGAGCGTTAAACTATTATAAAGTGACATGATTCTGCATTAGGGATTAGGGAAAGAGTTTGTACTTTGTACTAAGCGTAATCTTAATTCAATCGCTGCTGCTGAGAGTGATTTTGTCGCCCTCGATTGCATCACCGTCGGCAGACGATGGCGGCGCCTGCTCCAAACGAAACGCGGCCTGGATCAAGGTTGCCGCTTTGGTGCGCTGGATGCCCTCCTTCCAGCGCAGTTTTGCCTGGGCATCGCGCCCCTCGAAGCCACGGAACACTCGCTGGATACGCAGCACCGCCTCATCATCCGTCAAGTTGTCGAACACAAAGTCCATCAGATGCGCGACCATATCCTCCGTGTCGCGCTCCGCCACGACGCCGTGCTTGAGGCACACCTCTGCGAGCCCCACCAGGCCATCGTGCGTCAGTCCGCAGCCGTCATCAAGTGCGTACTCCTCCGAGACCTCCTGGAACATATGCTCGAGCTGCCGGTCGGGAATGTGCTTGCTGGGGCCAGCGACGTGCTTCATGAGTTTAGCGAACTCAGCAAAGGACATGGTTCCGTCGCCATCCTGCGGGAATGAGGGATAGGAGGGGGGTGGGTGAGATCGCCGCACAGTCGAGACCCACACGAAGTGGCAGCGTCTTGCATAAAGGCGCGCGCAATGCGTGCATGAGTTGTCTCGCGAAATCCTCTTACCTCGTCGAACTTCTCGAAGATGTGCACCAGCTTCTCGAGGTTGTGCTGGTGCTGTGCACGCCAGCACACGTAGCACAACATCAAGAGCTTGTCCACGTCCACATACTTTTCCGATCCATTGTCCGCGCTGTGTGATTGCAATTTGTTCGCAAAAGGCGAGGACGGCAAGGTGAGAACGAGGAAGGGTGCGAAAGCGCGCAAGCGCGGAAGCTGGCTGCAGAGGCGCTAATTATGTGCTGCTACTCACTGGTGAGCGCCGTGGTCGCAGATGCCGCCACGCCTCTGGCTTGCGGCCGGCAGCTCGTCTGCACCGACGGCCATCAATTCCAGGTCTTCGTGCAGCTTATCGCGCAGTACCTGCCCGCAGCGCAGTTTCACGTGCACTGCGGCTTTGTGTCCCGCCGAGGCGCCGAATCCATGTGACTTCGAAAGAGCGTGCTTCTTGTGCAGCGCCAGCTCCTGCTCTTCCTCCACCGTGCCAGGGAAGACCAGGTCCACCGCGTCAATCGCGGTTGCCAGCGCCACAAAGCATGTGCCTGCCGCCGAGGCGAGCGTAGAGCCCATGTGCTTGGCAGGGATACACGCGCCGAGCAGCTCGAGCATAATGTCGCATGCGGAGGAGCACCAGTGCTGAGGATCGGCGATACCAGCGAGGATAGCGAACAGCTGCAATCGCGGGTGGTTCGTCAGGTGCTCGTCGTCGTGCTTGTCTACACCCTCTGCACGCAGGCACGCAATAACGCCGCGCAAGTGCTCGTCTGCCAGCTTGCGCACACCGTACTTCGTCTCGAGGTGAGCACGAAGATAGCGCGGCAGGTCGTCGCGCGCGTTGCGCTCGCGGTCGTCCACGGCGTCGGCCACCACCTTTCGACCGTACAGCTCGGCGATGAAGCTGTGCAGCCAACGCGATGTCTTGGGCTTGACGCCACCACCCAGCGCGAAGTCTGCACCCCATATCCGCGCGAACAGCCTCTGCTCCGATGTAGTCAGCACCAGCCCACCGCTACGCGCCTGCGGCGCACCGCGCACAAGCACAGGCGGCGTCAGCGCCGACGGACGCCCCGCACCCGCGCCGTTACGCATCAGCGGCAAAAGGCGCAGGCGCACTGACTTGCCCGCGGGCAGGCCGTGTCCGTGCAGCGTGAGCGCACTCACGCCAAAGATGCGCTTCGCCATCACCGTCTCACATACGGCGCCATCGCCCTCGTCCGCGAACGAGTCGATGCCGCCCTCGACGGCCGGCAGCGACTCGCCACCACGGCACGCGTCGAGGTATTCGTCCAGTGCCGTCTCCGCGCCAGACGTGAGGCGGCGCACCCGCCCACCCTTGCCCGCGCGCCGCTCCTCTGCCGCGTCGTGCGCCGCTGCTACCGAGCCTGGCACCTCAGCCGCTCCCTGCCCCGTCTCGGCCAGCAGCACGAAGGCCTGCTCGCCAGTCGACGCGTCGCTCACATCTTCAGAGTTGATCCACTCGATTCGGTAGCCGCTAATCTCGCCCAGCCCGTCGAGGCTAGCCGTGTTGCCCAGCACGAACGAGAACGTCAGTGGTCCACCGCTGCCGCTGGCGCGGTCCTTGGCGCTGGCCACCGCCGTATTCACGCGCACACTGTCGGGCACGACGAAGAAGCGCGCCTTGCTGCCGCTCTTCGATCCACCACCCTTGCCCACGCCACCACCCTTGGCACCGCTGCCCTTCAGTGTACCACTTTTGCCACTCTTGCTGCCCTTGCTCCGCTTGCGGCCTCCGTCCTTGCTGCCCCTCTTGCCGCCACCATCACCATCGGCGCCGCCGCCGCTGCTGCCGCCACCTGCCACGCCGCTGCCAGCATCGGCGCCATACGCATCGCCACCGCTCGGCTGCAGGTCGCTGCTGCCCCTCGCACCGCCGCCCGCAGCGGCCGAGCCATATGCGCCGCCCATGCCGCCACTACCCACGCCGTGCACACCGCCATCCGCGCCACTGTAAGCGCCAGCAATCAACCCAATGTTACCGCCATCCTGGCAAGTGCAGCGGAACGCGAAAGACTCGAGCTGCGCATTGCGCGCTTGCGCTTCTGCCAGCAGCTCCCTCATCCGTTCCAGCTCTTTCGTGTTCGCAGCACCGCTCTGCACCTGCCGGAACGCGTGAGCCTCGAAGCTTGCAGCCTCGGCCTCCGCCTCCGCCGCGCGCACCGCTGCCGCCGCCTCGCGCACCTCGGCCTTTGCGCGAGCCGTGCGCTCTACATCCCGCTCCGCCTTGAGCCGCGCCACAACGCGTTCCAAGGACTGCACCTTGCTCGCAAGGTCAGCGCCGCCGCTGCCGCCGCCGCCGCCGCCGCTGTTACCACTGCCACCGCCGTTGGCACGCCCTCCCGCGCTGGCATTGGCACCCTCGCCGGACACGATGAAGTGCTGCATGCTGGCAGGCACGCTGCTGCTGCCTGCGAGAGCCACGCCCATCTCTGCGCTCGTGCCGTCCTTGGCCGCCGCGTCGCCCCGCCGCTCCTTGCCCATCGCTGCGCGCACCGTCACCCCCGTGGGTGGTAGCACCACGAGCTCCCTGTACGCTCCTGGCTGTATCACCACCATGCCCGAGGTTTTGGTCGCGGCCTGCACCGCCTCAGCCACAGTCGTGAAACGCGCGCCAGACTCCGGGGGGCCTACAGTGTAGGCGGAGTTCTCGCCCATGAGAAGGCGACAGCGTCCCTCCGCCTTGTCGGCGCGCGCCTTCTCGGCCTCGCACTGGGCGCGTAGCTCTGCCAGCTGCGCCGCCACCTGCTTCGCCAGCTCTTCGGTAGCCGCCTGCAACTGCAACACCACGAGGGCGTGGTCCACAGTGTCCTCGCCGCAGCTGGCACAGCTCTGAACGCGAGCCAGCTCGTCCGACAGCTTCTTGTCGCGCTTCTCCACGCCCGCCATCGTCGCGCGCAGCTGCGCCAGCGCCGAGTCGCGCTCGCGCTGAGCCAGGTCCCTCGCGCGCTGCGCCGCCGCTGCCGCCTCCGTCAACTCCTCCAGGCGCCATCGCAGTCCGGCGGATTCCGTCTCGAACGCGGCGCGCGCCGAGGCAGCCTCGGCCATGGCGCGAGCCGCGGCGCGGCGCGACAAATCGGCAGCGTCTGCTCCGCCTTGCAGTTTCTTTGCGCGATCAAGCAGCTTCTGCTGCGTGTCGCGCGACGCGCGCAGCTGCTCCAGCAGCCGCTGCAGCTCGATCGCGTGCACTTTTGATAGCCTCGCGTGCTTTTCGTCGTGCATGGTAAGCACCTCGCGCTGACGCGCCAGTGTGTTGCGCAGCGTACGCCGCCGCCACCCGTCGAACCAGATGCGCTTGCGTCGCCGCCCCAGCCGCAGCCGCTGCGCACGACGCATCGCGACGAACGTAGCCCACTCTTCGAACATGGCCCGCACCAGCAGCTTCTGCCACGACTTGATCGCAAGCCGCAGCGTGTGCTGCGCGCGCGTCAGCACGCGGCTCAGCTCCAGCTCACCCTCGCGCCACTGCTCAAGGTGGTGGTGCAGCCCCTCGTTCTCCGACTCCAGGTGATGCACCTGCTCGTAGTACGGCTCTCCGATGAGCAGCTGCGCCTCCGCGTCGGTGCCGAACGGGGCGTTCGGGCTGGCGATCACGTCATCGCCGTGGTAGATCGCTCTGAGCAGCTCGGCGTACAGCACCTGCATCAGCGACGAGTAACGCCCAAACAGCTCGCCGCCCACCACCTTGGCGAGCACGCCCACCACCACGGCGGTGTGCACGCGGTTGGGTGCGCCCATGCTGCTGGTGGCGCGGAGGGCTTCACGCAGCCGCACCTCGCAGAACACGGCGGTGGAGTCGAAGTGCTCAAGTTCCGCCTCGAACGAGCGAAGCCACGGCCCCAGGAGGAGCCCCGCGCCGCTGTCGAGGATGCCGTCTTCCTGCGGCTCGCCCTTGCCCCCCTTGCCCGTGCTGCGGCCGCGCTGCTTACCGCTTCGCGTGGCAACTGCGAGCGCGCCGCGGCTCGGCTCGGGCGCAGCGGCGAAGTGCTCCGCCACGGCCGCGGTGGCGGGGCGCGTGGCCGAGAGCAGCATCGACGGCAGACCATCGTGCGAGCGCATCATATCTGCGAGGCTGCTAGTGCCAGTGTGCACGAGGGGGGCGCCGCCCCGCCCCGTGGCCGGCATCGGCCCGAGCTTGCGGCGCGTGCGCACCCCCGCGCTGGTGGCAGGGCGGGGCGCAAGGCGGCTCTGCCCCCCCGAATCTAGGGGCGATGGCGTGGTGTGGTCGAGTACCTTGTGTGCGTTGGCCTCGCGCTGCACCGCGCGACCGTGCTCGCGCTCGCGCTGCCACTGCTTTTGCTGCTGCTGCTTGGAGAAGCGCGGCTTCGTGGGGTCGAAGCGCGAGAATTGCGCCGCCACGTATGTCGTGGTGTCCGTCGTG
>Ga0308021_10001242_pt1 | contig 11625 bp, 8 predicted proteins | sample Neamet351_FD_201296 | JGI IMG/M metagenome (GOLD analysis project Ga0308021, IMG submission 201296) | Marine microbial communities from water near the shore, Antarctic Ocean - #351 | ecosystem: Environmental > Aquatic > Marine > Unclassified | place: Southern Ocean | collected 2014-10-02
GCACTACCGCTTAGGCGCTCCAAGATACCTTGGGCTACTTTTTTCGCATCACCAATGATCCCAACAGCTACTGGCTTAGTAAGCCCAATACGATCTGGATTGATATCAACCTGAATGATTTTTGCATCCGTGGGCCAATAATCAATCCCGTAGCCTGGCAAAGTTGAGAACGGGTTCAATCGTGTTCCCAATGCCAGAACAACGTCTGCCCGTGAGATCAATTCCATACCAGCTTTTGAACCATTGTAGCCCAAGGGACCTGCAAACAAAGGATGTGATCCTGGAAAGGCATCATTATGCTGATAGCCCACACAGACCGGTGCATCTAAACGCTCTGCCAAAGAAGCGACAGCATCAAAGGCATCAGCCAAAACCACACCAGCACCATTCAAGATCACTGGGAATTTTGCATTGGATATCAGTTCAGCAGCTTGCGCTACCGCATCATCACCACCCTGTGGACGCTCAAATGATACGATTTTTGGAAGTTCAATGTCGACCACTTGGGTCCACATGTCACGCGGGATATTGATTTGCGCTGGGGCAGATGCACGATGGGCTTGCATGATTACACGGTTGAGAACTTCAGCAACCCGAGTTGGGTCACGCACTTCCTCTTGATAAGCAACCATGTCTTCAAACAATTTCATTTGCTCAACTTCTTGGAAACCGCCCTGACCAATTGTTTTATTGGCCGCTTGCGGCGTCACCAGCAACAATGGTGTGTGGTTCCAATAGGCTGTTTTCACAGCAGTCACAAAGTTAGTGATACCAGGACCGTTTTGAGCGATCATCATCGACATTTCACCAGTGGCACGGGTGTAGCCGTCAGCCATCATGCCAGCAGAGCCTTCATGGGCACAGTCCCAGAACATGATCCCAGCTTTTGGGAAAATATCAGAAATTGGCATCATGGCAGAACCAATAATCCCAAATGCATGGCGTATGCCATGCATTTGGAGCGTTTTTACAAATGCCTCTTCGGTGGTCATTTTCATGGGGCAGCTCCTCAAAAGCATAATAGTGGCAGGGGAATCCCCACGACACGGCTAAAATTCTATTTCTGACCCTCTATTAGGGTATAGGCAATCACATATTTAGGGCCAGTTGCCACCCTCGGTTAGGGCCAAATAGATTTTTTGGCCCATTGGTTAAATATTGAGACCATCAAAGCAGTATTTTGACGGCCCAATCTACTTCAGAAGCTAGCTACTGAGCTACGCCATAGCATCAATGGTGCTTGACCAAAAGTGCACCACCAGACTCATGGCCATATTAATTATTCAAGGTTTTAAATTAGTATATGTACTCAAAAAACAGATTTAGCTGCTAGCATTACGTTGATTTTCCCCAGAAAAATTCATGCGACTGGGCAGCGCTCACATTATCTAAAACGACGAAACAAGATAACACTGCGCTGTACGCACGCGAGTTTCAAATAGCCAAGAACAGATCGCACCACTTTTGTTTCAACCGTGCTGCCCACCATTTTAATACTTCCAGTACCAAATGAAATATTATTTTTAAATTAAATCAGTAAATATCAACGTTATAATTCGTAAATAATATATCAATTTTGGCTGGGTTGAATGACTATAAACACCACTGCAGATGATAGGAAAACAACGGCACTTACTGGCTACAGAGTAATTTCTACCACAGGAGCGCTTGAGCTATAACGGTTTGCGGTTTACCAACTGTGAAGAAAAATTTTAGCACTGGAGTTCTCTTATGGCCGAATACAAGTTCGACACCCTATCGTTGCATGCCGGTCAAAGCCCCGATGCACGCTTCGGCAGCCGCGCCGTTCCAATTCACCAAACCACCAGCTATGTGTTCGACAGTACCGAGCATGCAGCGGCACTATTTAATATGGAAGTTGGTGGGCATATCTATTCGCGCCTGACAAACCCGACAGTAGCAGTGCTTGAGCAACGCCTAGCCGCGCTTGACGGTGGTGTGGCAGCGATTGCTACGGCTTCGGGCATGTCCGCCTTGTTTGTGACGGTCTTGGCGTTGTGCTCTGCAGGCGATCATATCGTCAGCTCATCGCAAATGTATGGCGCAAATATCAACCTGTTTGAACATACATTGAAGCGCTATGGCATTGAAACAACATTTGTCCCACCCAACGACCCAAACGCCATTTCTCAGGCCATTCGCCCTAATACAAAGATGGTATTTGGAGAGGTGATAGGTAATCCCGGCATGGATATCATGGATGTACCCACCGTTGCTAAAATCACTGAGGCCGCAGGCATTCCACTCGTCGTTGATGCCACATTTAATACTCCTTGGATGATTAAACCCATTGAGCTAGGCGCGAATGTCGTAATTCATTCCCTTACCAAATGGATGGGTGGCCATGGTATTGCTTTGGGCGGCGCTGTTATTGATGGTGGTAACTTTGATTGGGGACAAAATGATAAGTTTCCTACTTTAACTACACCACATTTTGGCTACCAAGGCGCCATCCTCTGGGAGGAATTTGGACCGGCAGCGCTGTCCGTCCGCATCAGAACCGAAGGTATGATGAATGTGGGCCCCTGCATGTCACCTCAGAATGCATTTTACATATTGCAAGGGCTCGAAACCCTTGGACTGCGTATGGAAAAGCACATGTCTAATACTGCATTAATGTTAGATTTCTTAGTCAATCATGAGCAAATAGCTTGGGTTAAACACCCCAGCTTATCTAACCATCCCGACCACGAAGCCGCAATTCGTTTGATGCCAAAAGGCCAAGGCTCAATTATCGCATGCGGCATCAAGGGTGGGCGTGACGCAGGCCGAGCCTTCATCGAAGGCGTACAATTGGCAAGCCACTTGGCTAATGTAGGCGATGCTAAAACTTTAGTTATACATCCTGGCTCAACCACTCACTCTCATCTTTCAGCAGATGCAATGGCATCGGCTGGGCTGACCGATGACTTGGTCAGGATCTCTGTAGGTCTAGAGGATATCAAAGATCTCAAGGATGATTTCAAGCAGTCGCTGCGCGCTGCCAGCAAAGTGGCTTCTGCTAAAGGAACGGCCGCATGAGGATTACACTACATAATACAGAAATATTCGCTTCTACCGGCGGCCGCGATTTTGATTCCACAGGTAACGTTGTGGTCTTCATACATGGCTCTGGTCAATCTCACCTTGGCTTTATGTTGCAACACAGGTTCTTTGCAAATCGAGGTTGGCAGTGCATCACGCCAGACATGCCCGGACATGGCTTGTCCAAGGGAAACGCGATCAAAACAGTTGAGGCGATGGCTGATTGGTATGCTAATTTCATGCAAGCAACAGGGATCACTGAGGCGACACTAGTTGGGCATTCCATGGGGGGCTTGATTGAGTTGGAATTGGCAAGCCGCTATCCACATCTAGTGTCTAAAGCAGCCTTCATCAGTACAGCTCTGGCCATTCCTGTAAACGACGCTTTAGTCGACTTGGCCGCGACAAAAGAAAGTGCAGCCATTGCAGCCATGATGGATTGGGGCCATGGCTCATCTGGACACATACACGAACATACCATGCCCGGTACCTCACACATGTTCTCCGGCAAGCGCCTGATGGCCAATAATACCCCAGGTGCGTTGCATGCAGGTCTGGCGGCATGCAACGCATACACCAATGGCCCCACTGCCGCAGCTGCTATCACCTGCCCCACGCTCACGATCGTTGGCGGCCAAGACCGCATGACGCCCCGTAAGACTGGATTGGCTCTTAACAGAGCGCTAGACGGGCAGTTAGTCGAAATACCTCACTCAGGTCACATGTCGACTACCGAACAACCCTTTGACGTCAACAAAGCCCTCCGGGCCTTTTTCTAAAGAGTGAATACCGCATGACATTTAAACGCATCGCAGTTATCGGCGCAGGTACCATGGGATCCGGTATTGCTGGGCAAATCGCCAATGCCGGCCAGAAGGTTCTACTGCTAGACTTGACGACAAAAGCCACAGATTATGCTTTGGAACGTCTGCAAAAATCCGAGCCTGCCCCCCTCCATCAGCGTAGCAATATTACCCTCATTGAGACAGGGACAATTGACGCGGACTTTGACAAACTAGCAGAGTGTGATTGGATAGTAGAGGCAATTGTAGAGCGCCTGGATATTAAGCGCGATCTTTACAAACGTCTGCACGAAGTGATCGGTGATGATTGTGTAGTTACATCCAACACCTCAACCATTCCGATCAAGCTTTTGGTGGCAGAAATGCCTCTGGACTTCCAACAACGATTCGCGATTACGCATTATTTTAATCCCGTACGCTACATGCGTCTGCTGGAGCTGGTACGAGGCACTCATACGCGCCCTGAGGTGATTGACCGGCTCTCCACCTATAATGACGAAGTTTTGGGTAAGGGCGTGGTATGCTGCGAAGATACGCCTGGTTTTTTGGGCAACCGAGTTGGGGTTTTCGCTTTGCAAGTGGGTATGGATGAAGCCTTCAAACAAGGCCTCAGTATTGAGCATGCAGATGCCTTGATGGGCCGGCCCATGGGCATCCCTAAAACTGGCGTCTTTGGGCTTTATGATATGATTGGCATCGATCTGATGTCCGATGTAGTAAATACATTGGGCGATATTCTACCCAAGCATGATCTATTTCACGCAGTCGGTCGCTCTAACAACCCAGCCAATCAACTGATTGATCGGTTGATTGGTGAGGGCTTTACAGGCCAAAAATCTGGAAAAGGCGGGTTTTACCGTGACAATTGGGCTATTGATCTAAATACGGGCACTGTGCGTCCGCGCATCACAGAGCTCCCACACATGGCACAAAACGCAGCTAGAGCATTACAAGAGAGCCACGAAACCCTGCCCTTGATGATTGCAGGGGAAGGCCCACACACGCAGTTTTGCCGTAATTTCTTGGGTCGCGTACTAGCTTATGCTGCCGCTTTAATTCCCGAAGTGACCAAGACCCCACAAGATATCGATGACGCGATGAAAATGGGGTTCAATTGGATCCGTGGCCCGTTCGAAATGATTGACGCGTTGGGTGCCACCACTGTGATCGAACTTGCACAGCAAGCCGGCTGTGAGGTTCCAATGGCCCTCACCGTATCTGCAGATCAGGGGCCATTCTACGTGGTAAAAGACCAAACATTAATGGTGCGTACCTTCGAAGGTAGCCCAATACTAAAAGCTGTAAGTCTACCAGAGGGCACCCAACGCTTCAGTCTGACAAGACGAACACTCCAGCCTATTGCCAGCAATTCCGCAGCGAGCCTTTGGGCCCTACCTGGGAATCTGAGACTTGTTGAGTTTCATTCGAAGGCCAATGCTCTCACGGCAGATAGTATGGCCATTGTCCGCCATGCTGCCAGTGATCATGGTCAGGGCATCCTAATCCATAATGATGCACAGCATTTCAGCGCAGGCGTTGATCTCAATCGCTTCGCAGATTTCATCGATCGCAAAGCTTGGGACGAGATGGACAGCTTCTTAAATGACTTCCAACAAGCCGTGGTTGCGTTAAAATACTGTCCTGTGCCAGTGGTTGGTGCACCTTCCGGCCTTTCCCTCGGCGGCGGGTTTGAGGTGCTGCTACATTGTGATAAATTGATCATTCATGCAAATTCAGTTCTTGGATTAGTCGAAAGTGGTGTGGGAGTCGTACCGGGTGGTGGTGGTGTAAAAACTACCTACCAGCGCTGGCTTTCCGCGACTCAGGATCCTGAAGTTGCCGCCTGGGAAACCTGGATGCAAGTCGGCTACGGCAAAACCGGTGGGAGCCCCGAACAGGCTACAAAACTGCGGTATTTCGTCGCCGATCATGATGAGACAGTAATGAACCGTGACAAGCTAATTACACGAGCTACTGCGCTCATTACAGATATGGCCCAAGGATATACCCCACCCTCACCACCAAAAATGATCCTTCCAGGAAAAGCTTTATTTAGCAAAATGGAGGAATTCATGGCCGATGGCTTGGCCAAAGGCTGGTTCAAGGTCCACAATAAAACCACTGCAATGGAAATCGCGACAATCGTCGTCAACACAGCTTCAGATGCCCCCCTTGAGGTCACTGAGCAAGATATGTTTGACCGCGAACGCGCAGCCTTTCTGCGCTTGGCAAAAACACCGGACACAAAGCGCTGGATCAGCGCAATGTTATCTGGTGCTGGTATCGAATAGGTTTTTAACAAAAATAGGCCCCAGTGGGGCTCGTTCTAAAAGTTTTTAAGCTTTGCCCTTCCAAGACACCAACCAACTTTTGAGTTGGCGATTGCCAATATCAATCAAAAAGCCAATCAGAATTATCCCAACGGTCGCGGTATCAGTCAGCTGAAACTTGGTCGCGACCATGATCATCAAGGGGATCAAGGCCAAGGGTGGCACAGGTCTCATAAACTCAACAATCGGATCAAACCAGCCATAAGCCCAATTCAGAAGCCCCATGGCATAGCCCAAGGGAATGCCCAGCAAGGCACCCAAACAGAAAACCGTAGAACCCCCCGCGACCGTGAAGTCCATGCATGCTGTAGGAGCATGAAATTACGATAACCCTCTTTGTTCAGCTTTAAAAATGGTCTGAGGCCACCTCTGGCGCTTGCAAATACAACCGTGCCATGCGGAACCCAGTTGCCAGTTCAAAGAAAGGGATGCCTTTGTCGGTGAGCGCCAAGCGACCTTCATTCAACGCAATCTCTTCTCCTGGTGCAACGGCTTGCCCATTCAGATGCGTAACGATCACCCCATCCGATTTCTTGAACTCATCATTCGCAAAGAGAAAGATCAACGTCACAGCCTACCGTAAACTTGCTGGCCGTGCACACACATCATCCTGCCCGGGCAAACGAAAAACAGCTCGATAGTTGATCTCTGTTAGAACTGCTAGCAGCTGAAGAATTTAAACAAAGTGCTTAGGGTTAGTCTTGGTCCTGTATCTTTGAATCAAACCCGCCAAAGTCTTTGAATAAATTTGGATCTCCAAAAATACTATCAAATTCTTTTTTCTCGCCTACGTCACCATTTTCTGACGATCGCTGATTAGCTATTTCAGCGTTCTTTTGTAATAGCTTTAGCTGATCAGAAAAATTGGACTTCTTTTCTTTTTCTGCGGCAGCAATACAGGTGGATCCATACATCCCTTTCTTCACCATTTTATTAAACCCAAAAATGCATACTACGACAAAAAATAATATAACAAATATAGATTTTGGGATTTTGAGGCCATTTTTTTTCGTTTTTTTGAGGCGAGAATCTAGAGTTTGTGCAAACAAGGCTTCAGCTTCAAGTTCCTTTTTCTTTTTGTCCTCTCGTCTTTTGAGGACTTCATATATTACCGTTACTGTTAAGGTTATTAAGATGATTACCAGCGCAAGAGAGCTGATTGCAGGGCTTATTCCCAGGCGAACTTTGGACGCAATAACAGTTGTAAGAGTTTGATCAGATAAAATACTGAAAACCGTAGTGTTGTAGTTCTCAAAGGACGCTAGGAATGCTATCACGCAGGACGAAGCAATCGCGGGCATCATGTACGGTATTAATATTTTGAAAAAAACTTGGGTCTGGTTTGCTCCAAGATCTAAAGCTGCCTCTTCTTGTGTTTGATCGAACCTCTGCAATCTGGCGACAAAAATTAAAAAACAGTAAGTAGAGATGAAACAGGTCTGAGCCAATATCGTTAAGAAAACACCATTTCTTCCTAGTTGTGTGACAAGGCCGCCACCGCCCATAGTGGCAATCCGGTCCCAAAGGACTACCGTTGAAATTCCAATAATAACGCCTGGAAATAATACTGGCATAATAGATATGGAATAAAATGCTGTCCGCAACCGACTATGAACTTGTGTTAAGACCAGAGCCGCTGACAACCCTATGGGAACTGCCAGAAGTACAACTCCCAGTCCAATTTTTAGTGACGTAATTAAGCCTTCGTGCAGCCTCCAATCCGTAGCTAACCCTGCAAGGTGTTGTCCATCATAGGCAATTTTGCCTTCGTTGAACCATCGAAGACTGAAGCACTCCCAAGGTGTTACGGATGGAAATTCAGCTGAGTTAAAAGCTGTGATGCTCATTATGACAAGAGGGCCAAAAAGGTAGGTAAAAAATATAAAAATATAAATACCTAATAATATATTTAAAGCTTGTTGAGATTTCATCGTACAATCTCACCTATTTTCACTTTAAAGATTTTCATCATTAGAAGCACAAAAACAACTGACACAGACAGCAAGACAACTGAATAGGCCGCCCCCCTTGGCCAATTGTCGTTCATATTAAACCACTGATAAATTAATTGAGTAAACCAAAATGTATTCGGGCTACTCAGCACTACTGGTGTCGCTAATGCACCTGCGGTTAGCATGAAAACCATGGTGCAGCCAGACGCGATCCCAGCCTTAGCATGTGGAATAACTATCCGAAAGTGAGTTTTTAACATTGATGAACCCAAATCTTCGGCTGCTTCAAGCTGATTTTTGTCCAGAGTCTCCATGGCATTATAGAGAGGAAAAATCATTAGAAGAATGTAGGCATAGTTTAGGCCAGTGTAGAGGGCGACATCCATCGCTATAAAATTTATCCCGTTGTCGATTAGACCCAATTTGAGAAGTACATTGTTTATAAATCCTTCACCAGCAAATAAAATTCGCAGTGCAAAGGAGCGGAGAAGCTCATTAATCCAGAAAGGAATAATTAAAGAAACTATCAACAATCTTGCAGTATTGGGCGAGGCAACTTTGGCAATATAAAAGGCAATAGGATAACAAAAGCAAAGATTGATAAGCGTAATTAGAACAGCAATTAGAATTGTGTCTCTGAAAACCCCAACATCTACATAATTATAACTTTCTCCACTTGTTTCAGAACCAAAAAGAAAATGTTTGTAATGGGTTAGCGTGTAGACGTCGTCTGGACCGCCCCTTAATAGTGGCGGTATGTTAGGACGGAATGAAAGATCAAACATATATAATTGTGGGATAATAATAAGGAAAACCAACCAGAAGCTGATAGCAATTATTAAATAGGTTGATATCAGTGGGCCGTTTTTATTAAAGAAATAATTCATTCTTGTTCTCTCTAATCCACCGCTAAAGGTCCCACGGGAAGGACGACCGCGTCTCGTGAGGAAAATTTTAATTCAACATTCTTTGAATTTGATAGGACTGTAGTGTCCACGGCATTAGAGACACTACAGCGAACATTTTGTTTGCCATTGATACTCATATAGATATTTTTTAAGTTTCCTTCGAATTCAATTGCTTTAAAATCTGCGGTAAAAACATTGTCCGCCTGATTGTTTTGGTCTTTAAGGAAGATGGATTCAGGCCTTACAAACATAATTACCTTGTCACCCTTTTTGAAAGTATACTTTTTACCTTCACCCAAATCACCGGCCTTCGCCGAAAAATTATTTCCATCAGCCGATACATTCACCATATCACCATCCACGGCACTAACAGTCCCATAGAACGCATTATTCTCACCAACAAATGTAGCTACAAATGGAGTGCACGGTGATTCGTATACGTTATGACAGGAGCCAATTTGCTCCAACTCGCCTTGGTTCATGACTGCAATTCGGTCTGACATCGTCAATGCTTCACCTTGGTCATGAGTAATATAAATGAAGGTGATGCCAACTCTCTTCTGAATCTCTCTCAGTTCTATTCTCATTTTCTGGCGTAATTTTAAATCTAGTGCGGACAACGGCTCATCTAGGAGAAGAACCTCGGGCTCGATTGCCAGCGCACGTGCAATTGCCACACGCTGTCGCTGCCCACCAGATAGTTCATGAACTTTTTTATCACCCTGGCCAGTTAAAGCAACTAATTCTAAAAGTTCGTCAGCTCGTTTTCTTCTTTGTACCTTCCCAGTTCCCCTTACCTCCAAAGAAAATGCTATATTATCTGCTACAGACATTAGCGGGAACAGAGCAAGGTTTTGAAATATTAGAGATGTCGGCCTCTTGTTTGGGCCAATTCCAGCCATATCCTGGTTGCCAATAAGAATTTTCCCATCAGATGGCTCAGAGAAGCCAGATATTGCACGTAGCAAAGTGGTCTTTCCACAGCCAGAGGGTCCAAGGAAGCTAAAGAACTCTCCTTTTTCTATTTTGACACTAACATTTTTTGCCGCATAAAAGTTTCCAAAAGAAACAGAAACGTTTTGCAGTTCTACATCAGCACTCATAGGTCAATTCCTTAAAACACAATCTACCTGTTATAAAACAAAACCGATCAAAAAAGAGCGCCCTGACAAAATTCAAGGCGCTCCAATTCTTACAAATTGAAATTTTTAGGCGGTTTCAAATTTGTTTGCATATTCAGCACGCGCATCTGCAAACCAGGGCGGCTCAGGAGGCCATGGGTTCAGCTTAGATGCGGTATCCCCAGGGTATACTGCCTGCGAAATAGCCTTTGTTTCAGCAGTGTAATGGTCAGAAGCACCAATAACAGCCGAATTGTATCCAATCTCGTTGATCGTTAGACCACCGACTTCTGGAGTGAAGCTATAATTAATAAGTTCGTAAGCTTCGTCTCTGTTTTCAGCTTTGGCCGACATTGTTATTCCGTCAACCCAAGCAAGCGCACCTTCCTTGGTAGTTTGGTATGCAACAGGCTCGCCAGATTTCATCATGGATACGATTGGTCCGTCCCATGTTTGACCCACAACAACACCATCTGAGGTAAAGCCTTGCTTCTGTGGATCTGCACCCGACCAAAACTTCACTAAGTTAGGCTTTTTAGAGATACAATAGGCAGTAATTATCTCCCAGTTTTTTCTCATAGTCTCTTCGTCTTTGTAAGAAGACCAGAAGTCCATTTTACCCTCATGATGCATCCAAATACCACAACCAGTCATCATTGAGTATGTTCGACCCATCATAAACGCACCGTTTATACCTGGATTTGGCTCCCATATATCGCCAAAACTTGGCAACCCGTCAGGGGTCCATTTGTCTGTTCGCCATGAGATTGATTCTGTGCCCCAAAGCTGTGGCAGCCAGTGTGATCCATTATTCCCAAAGTTCCAATCACGCTCTCCAACGGCGACCATGCCGGGATTAACATTTCCAATATTGGTTACTTTGTTCATGTCAAATGGCTGAAGTACACCAAGGTTTTCCCATTGAAGGGCTCTCATATTTGTTGGACTTGCGAGATCGTATCCGGCACCGCCGCCTGCCTTCATTTTTGAAATGATCTCGCCGTTATCACCAATTTTTGTGTGATTAATTACAATACCGGTTTTCGCTTTGAAGTCAGCAACCACTGAGTCTGGCAAATACTCGCCCCACATCAGGACATTTACTTTACCACTTGTTGCGGCAAATGCGTTTCTTACAAACATTGGTGCGACTGGTGTAAATGCAGCCAAGGCCGCACCGCTCGCTAAAAGTGTGCGGCGGTTAAATTTCTTAACCGCTTTTGCAGTTTTATGAGTAGGTTTTTTAACGTCGGTCATAATTCCCTCCTAATTTCATATGCTGCATATCTCACCACACAATGCTCTGAACAGCAATTAAAATAGTAAAACTTATTATACTTATATAACATTTTTACCTAACGGTTGGGCTGGGAAGTGTTCATTTTTCAACAACAAGGCAAATAGGAGATTGATAGTCGTTCACAAAGCTCAGTGTGATTTCTTATAACTGCCTCGTAGTATCAATT
>Ga0308021_10001248_pt1 | contig 11602 bp, 10 predicted proteins | sample Neamet351_FD_201296 | JGI IMG/M metagenome (GOLD analysis project Ga0308021, IMG submission 201296) | Marine microbial communities from water near the shore, Antarctic Ocean - #351 | ecosystem: Environmental > Aquatic > Marine > Unclassified | place: Southern Ocean | collected 2014-10-02
CGAATAAAATACCAAAACTTAAAAAACAAATTTTAAGAATGATGAGTTCTGAAATTCGTTCAGATCAAGAAATGCTTATGTTACTTAACCATAAAAATGCTGAGCAACGACTCGCTACCTTTATTAGTACACTTAGCGTTAGGTACCATGAAAGAGGTTTTTCTTCTTCAGAATTTAGATTAACAATGACACGCAGTGATATAGGTAATTACATCGGTTTAACCGTTGAAACCATCAGCCGTTTGTTGAATAAATTTCATAAAAGTGAATTAATTGATGTAAGTGGTAAGTTGATTTGCATTAAAAATTTAGATAAATTAAATGAAGTAGGCTCATAATATTAACGACCTTAAAAATAGTTGATTTAAAACAATCAAAATAAACTATCAATATTGCATTATACTCAATAATGTTGGATAAATGATTGGGGAATGTTGTTATGAATAAATATCAAAATATACTAACGGTTATTGACCCTACCACAGAAGAACAAAAAGCGTTAAAACGCAGTATTGAACTAGCCAAGCATACCAATGCTAATATTACTGCTTTTTTAACTATTTTTGATTTTTCTTATGAAATGACCACTATGCTATCTACGGATGAACGCGAGTCAATGCGTAAAACAGTAATAGATGACAGACATCAGTGGCTCAATAATATTATTAGTCAATTAAATACTGATTCACTTACTATTAACACCAAAGTCGTGTGGCACAATAGACCTTTCGAATCGGTAATATGTGAAGTACTTGATCACAACCATGACATTGTTATTAAAGGTACTCACCAACACGACAAACTTAAATCTGTTATTTTTACACCTACTGATTGGCATATTCTTAGAAAATGTCCTTGCCCTGTGCTTTTAGTAAAAGATCATTTATGGCCTGAACAAGGCAATATTGTTGCCGCTATAAATGTGGGTAGTGATGAAACGGAGCATATTTCGCTAAACCATAAAATTACAACTCAAGCTAACGCTTTGGCTAAAACAATTAATGGCAATGTACATGTTGTTAATTCTTATCCTGGTACACCAATTAACATTACAATAGAAATACCTGAATTTAATGCCGTCGAATACAACAGCACGATGCAACAACATCATACAGAAGCTATGAGTCAACACTGTGAAAAATACAATATTGCTGAAGAGCATACGCATGTTGAAGAAGGGTTACCTGAAGATGTTATTCAAAACGTGGCTAATCGCTTAGATGCTGAATTGGTGATTTTAGGCACCATAGGTAGAACGGGGATATCAGCCGCATTAATTGGTAATACAGCAGAGCATGTTATTGATGGATTAAACTGCGATGTACTCGCCTTAAAGCCCGACGGTTATGTATCGCCATTCGTTAGGTAGTTCACAACGCTATAAACAATAAAGCGCTATTAAATTCCTATTTAATAGCGCTTTTAGCTAGTTTCTAAAAGGTAATGCTTTAGGTATAATGCGTTCGCTATTAACTCGGGATCATTTATGAACGCATTACCAACAACTCAACAGTCACCTGTTAACACTTTAACATCTGCCCAGAAAACACAACTATCAAAATTAGAAAAACGTTTACGACGTCATGTAGGCCAAGCTATTGCCGAATATAACATGATCGAAGATGGCGATAAAATAATGGTGTGCGTATCTGGTGGGAAGGATAGCTATGCAATGCTGTCTATTTTAATGATTTTAAAGACTCTGGCACCGATAAAGTTTGATTTGATTGCTGTAAATTTAGATCAAAAGCAACCAGGCTTTCCTGAACATATATTGCCTGAGTACTTAGCATCATTAGGCATTGAATATAAAGTTGTTGAAGAAGATACTTATTCTATCGTAATGGACAAAGTACCCGAAGGTAAAACCACGTGTAGTTTATGTTCACGCTTAAGGCGTGCTATTTTATACAAAACAGCAAAAGAATTAGGTGCAACAAAAATAGCTCTAGGTCACCACCGAGACGACATGATAGAAACATTGATGTTAAATATGTTTCATGGCGGAAAAATAAAAGCGATGCCCGCTAAATTAGGTTCAGATAATGGTGAACATGTTGTTATAAGACCGCTCGCCTTCTGTAAAGAAGAAGAATTGATCCAATACGCGGCACTTAAAAACTTTCCTATTATTCCCTGTAATTTATGTGGTTCACAGCCTAACTTAGAGCGTCAAAACATTAAACATATGCTTAATGGTTGGGATAAAAATCATCCAGGAAGAATAGAGTCAATGTTCACAGCGATGAAGAATATAGTACCTTCTCACATGTGTGACAGTGAATTATTTGATTTTAAAAATATTACACGAGAGTCAGGTATTATTAACGGTGGAGATACTGCATTTGATAAAGAAGAAATTATTTCACCTACAGTAAATAAGCCTGCGCAAACCATAAGAACCCATGAATTAACTAAACATGCTATTGATATAACGGAAGTAAAATAAGCCGTATTTAAAAGTACTGCTTGTTATCAAGTAACATGTCAGAAATTTCTAAAACGTAATCAGCACCCCGTTCAGAATAAGGTAATAGCCCGGTAGCTAGAACCTTCGGGGTTAAAGGTAATTTTTGTAGCCTTAATTGCGCTCTAATCGCCCTGAAAACTTTATATGCGGCATGAGTATTAATATTATGTAGATACTTAGTTACTGCCTCTTCTACGCTTTCAAAAACAGCGACTTCGTGTTTAGCACCTTTATTTCGACTTCCTGGTACCATTCCACAGTCTTTATCAAAACACCACAGTCCAAAAAAGTTCAAACCCACTCTAGCAAAGCGTGATGTTCCCCAAGCAGATTCGTTGGCCGCTTGTACAAGCATAAGAGGAATAGGAACAATATCAACCTTAACTAAAAGCTCTTCAATATCACCCAGTAAACCAAATTTTGTTTTATTTTTATATTTGTTATTCACCTGTTTAATAAATATTTTATCGGCAATAGTTAATGCTGATTCAATGGATGTACGTGCCTTAATGACAAGTAGCGCATCTCTTTCTATTAAAATGTTTTTATTTTGTGTTTCTAAGGCGGGTCGAATGAATGCAAAAAACTGTCGTTTCTTTTCTTTAACATCTTTAATGTTTGAAAATTTAGGCAGCTGTACATTATGTAGCGGTTTTTCAGATACAACATTTTTAACATTTTTAGGTAAGGCTGCTTTTTTACGTTCCAAAACCTCATCTATATACGATTGAGGTTTCAAAAAAGTAAAAGGTGCAATAAGCCCAATTATAACAATAATAACTAAAAGTAAGCTGCCTAGCTTATAAAGGTTATCGCTTAACTTTTGAGTTTTATTATTCATAAATGACAACTGATCCTAAGCTGAAAAATTGCCACTACCATTGTGAGTAGGAGCTTCTGATGCATTAAGCTGTACACCAAAAATTTCACGATACAATATACCTTTAGTATTATAAAAAAGAGGGGCTAAATAAGTAAACGAAAAAATTAAAAATACAACACCTACCATTGCAAAGCCTGTTTGAAATAAAAGCAGTAACGGAAGAGTCGCTCCACACAAAGCCATAATTAAAATAGCATAAATGGCCAAAAGCTTAAAAAACTGAAAACGTACAGCTTTCACACTCAGTATTATCGCCTTAAGTGGCATCATGTTCTTTTCAATAACTAACGGAATAGCCAAAGATAAAGTCACTAATAAAAAGATACCCGGTAAAATTAATAAATTAAAACCTAATGACGTTAATGTCGATGAAAGTAATGCACATATGGCAATCATGGCGCTTTTACTTAAGAACGATACAACAAGTTTAGATTGTGTTTTTAACCCTACAGCATGATATACACCCATCATTTCTAAACTTGCTATAAAGGGCGACACAATCAAGGTTACTAATATATTAATAACATATTGAGCTTGCATATCTGCAAAGGCTTTTTCTACGCCACCAAAATAGCTGCTTGCCATAAAAACTATAACTAATGTTAAAATAATACAGACTAATGCCCCTACAACAATAGGCAATCTAGACGTTAAGGTAATACTCCATGCTTCTTGAAGCACCGCTTTTACGTCAATTGAATATTGGCCTTGTACTGCGTTTTCAATGTTACCGCCTACATTGATGATTTTATCTTTGTCCACTTTGAAATACCTATTCCTAACAACAACGAAATAATTTGGCCTGAAGTATACCTACTTTACAAGTATATTTCAGCTTACAAACCCTAACTAACTCAGTAATTAACGTGCCTAATTAAGAGTGCTTTATACTCTTTAGAATTTGTTCAAAATAAACACTTCCTTTAGCTTGGGCTAAAGTAATGTTATTTTCAGGAATGTTTTCAGGATTTTTATAGGTTGATAAAACACGCGTTAAGCTTTCTTCTCTTAATAAATGAAGTGTTGGGTAAGGCGCTCTATTGGTATAGTTTTCTGCATCGTCAAAATTTGCCCCTTCAAAATAATAATCCGGATGGAATGTGGCCAATTGAAATACACTATCAAATCCCGAATCAATAATGAGATCATTGGCGTAATCAACTAATTCTAAGTATTGCTCAAATGATTTAAAGCCCTGATCAAATATAACTAAGCTTGTTTCAACTGTTGGGTTGTTTTTCAAATAATCACATTGCTCAATCACTTCAGCCAATGCCGATTTAAGTTTTTTTTGTGATGATACATAATAATGAATAGCGTCATTAACGAATTCTTTCTTAGCAAAAGGACAAAAATTAAGACCTATTATAATGTCTTTAATCCATTGCCTTGTTTGCGTTATTTCAATTTTTTCTGTGTTCATATTCAGATTCATGTAAGGTTAGCTTGCTGTAATTGCCACATGGTAAAATAGTGCCCTTTCTTTTCGATAAGTGATTGATGATCACCCTCTTCAATAATTTCACCTTTGTTCATTACTATAATAGTGTCGGCATCAATAATAGTAGACAAGCGATGCGCTATGACTAAACTTGTATGCCCTGTAGCTACCGTTTTTATTGCGCGTAATATAGCTTGTTCAGAATGGCTATCAAGTGAAGAGGTCGCTTCATCAAACACTAAAATGGCAGGGTTCTTCAATATGGTTCGAGCAATAGCGACTCGTTGCTTTTCACCACCCGAGAGCTTTAAACCTCTCTCGCCTACTTGGGTATTATACCCCTCTGGTAATGATGTTATAAATTCTGATAGATGAGAGAGTTCAATGGCTTTATTAATTTCTTCATCGGTAGCATTAGTATTACCGTATTTAATGTTTTCAAATAACGTATCATTAAATAGCACGGTATCTTGAGGAACAATACCTATGTTTTTCCTTAACGAATGCTGATTCACTTGATTAATGGCTTGATCATCTATACTGATTTCGCCTTGATTAGTATCATAGAAACGAAATAGAAGTTTAACAAGGGTCGACTTACCTGAACCACTCTCTCCTACTACAGCAACTTTTTGACCAGATTTAATCGTGAATGATATATTTTTTAAGATGGGTCTTTTTTCATCATACGCAAAAGAAACATTAGAAAATTTAACTTGGCCTGAACTTACCCTTAAATCAGGAGCATTTTCAACGTCTGCAATTTTAGGTTTTTTTAATAGCAGACCAAACATATGTTCGATATTCGCTAAAGAACCTTTAACTTCTCGATAAACAAAACCAAGAAAGTTTAATGGTATAAACAACTGCATCATAAAAGCATTAATCAATACAAAATCTCCGAGAGTTATATGCTCGTTAGCTACCTGATAAGAAGCCAATCCCAACATAGCAGTCATCGACACGGATATAATAAGCGCTTGACCACCGTTTAGTGCAAATAATGACAAACGGTTTTTAGTTTTTGCTTTTTCCCAGTTTTCTAGCTGATGATCATATGCTTTAGCCTCGTAAGCTTCATTGGTAAAATACTTAACCGTTTCATAATTCAGTAAACTATCAATAGCTCTTGTATTACTTGAAGAATCAGCTTTATTCGCCTCCCTAATAAACCCTGTACGCCAATTCGTTGTTTTAACTGAATATATAACATAAGTAATAAGGGATAAGCCCGTGATTAACGCAAACCACACACCATAATTAACAAAAAGAATACCAATAACCATCGTGATTTCTAACAAGGTTGGAATGATATTGAAAATCATAAACCTCATCACAAAATTGATGCCTGAATTACCTCGATCAATATCTCGCGACAATCCACCTGTTTGACGGTTTAAGTGAAAGTCTAAATCGAGTTGATGTAAATGCTTAAATACCCTTAAGCCAACTCGCCTTATCGCTCTTTCTGTAACACGTCCAAATAAGGTATCTCGTATTTCAGCAAAGAGCACAATCGATAATCGAACTAAACCATAAGCAGCAACTAAACCAAAAGGGACTAAATAAAGTCGGTTTTCTTGTTGCTGATCGAGTACATCAACCACATCTTTTAATATAAAAGGTAAATACACACTCGCAACTTTAGTTAAAACAAGGCAAAGTAAAGCGAAAGCAATTCTGAGCTTAAATTCCAACAAATAAGGAAAAAGCATCTTGATAACTTGCCAATTAATTTCAGTTACTTCGCGGTCAGGATAAGAGTTACGGCGCATTAGAGTTCTATATTTGGACTTGGGCGCTAACCATATAAGTTTTGTGATTTAAGTACAATCTGTTTTCACAAAATGCTGTATTTGATAATAGGGATTTGTTGTAGTGATTAAAATATTTGCCGGATTAATCGATAGATGTTTATTTACCTGTGTATTTATTATTGGTGTTCAACTTCCTGAGTTTATTCAGCAATACTCACAACGTTTATCTGGGCACTTAAACGAAGCGTTAATGCAGTTAAATGAATTTCAACTTATTGCCGATCGTCATTTTAAGGGCGATTTATCAAGTATGATAGAAAAATACTTAGTTAATAGAGAGCCTTCCATTAAAGAAACCGCCAATATTATTGTGAATACGTCACGTAGAGCTTCTGATTTACAAGCGCATTTATTTAATCTAGAAGAAACGGAATACATCAAACGAGTATTCTATTTTATTACTGAGTATGATATTTCAATGGCTCAAGCTACGCTTCAACAATTCCAATTGGCTATTCCGTTAAATTTGTCTGCTTTATTAACCGGTGCAATATTCGCTTTATGTATTGTAATAATGAGTCATTTATTATTCGGATTAAGTAAACGTTTAATACAACGTATAAAACAAAAAGGTTCAAAAAAACTCAAAACGGTAATCGATGATATTGTTAAATAAACCCCATTGTATTAATTAAGTTATTTATTCATTTTTCATGAGAATAAAGCAATTTTATATCACGCATAAAAAAGGCTGCAAAAAAGCAGCCTTAATAGTCAATTGTAAACGAGTTACTTATCCATTACCGTCTTCAACACGACTTTTTAATTTTTGACCTGGTCTGAACGTAACTACCTTACGTGCAGAAATAGGAATATCTTCGCCTGTTTTAGGATTTCTACCCGGGCGTTCGCTTTTAACGCGCAGATCAAAATTTCCAAATCCTGAAAGTTTGACTTGCTCACCAGCTTCTAACGTTTCACGCACTTCTTCAAAAAATATTTCAACCATATCTTTTGCGTCGCGTTTACTCAGCCCAACCTTTTCATACAAATGTTCTGCTACTTCTGCTTTAGTAAGTGCCATTGCTCAATCCCTCAGTGATGCGTTTAATTGAGTTTGTAATGATTCAACTACTCGATTTACAACATCAGAAATGTCTTTTTCTTCGAGTGTTTTGTCATTATCTTGTAGTATCATGGCGATTGCTAAGCTTTTAAAACCTTGCTCAACACTTTCACCGCGGTATACATCGAACAAGTTTAGATCAATTAAATAATTTCCGCCAACCTTTTCAATAAGTTGAAGTACATTTTTTGCATCAACGTCTTCTTTTACAACCACTGCAATGTCTCGTCTGTTTGACGGAAAGCGAGATATAGCACTGGCTTCAGGAATTTTACTTGATAGAATTTCAGACAATAATAGCTCAAAAACTAACGTGCGACTTTTAAGGCCAAATTTACGTTCTAATTCAGGATGTAAGCTACCAACGTACCCAACTAAGTTACCATTACGATAAATACCAGCGGTTTGACCTGGGTGTAAAGCACTGATTTCTGCTTTTGAAAAATCATAAGCTGATGCATCAGCCGTTAATGATAGTAAAGCTTCAACATCCGCTTTAATATCATAAAAGTCTGTTGCAGCTTTATCCATATCCCAATGTTCTTCATTACGTTGACCCGTAATAACACCTGCAATCATGTTGTCTTGTCTTACACCATTTTCAACAGATTCATCAGGAATAAAGCGTAAGCCTGTTTCGAATAAACGAATACGGTTTTGTTGACGGTTTTGATTATAAGCAACTGATTGTAATAATCCGGTCCATAAACTTAAACGCATTACCGACATTTCAGACGATATAGGATGAGGCAATGTCATTACTTCTTGTTCTGGGTGGAGTAATGATTGTGCTTTAGGATCAACAAAACTATAAGTAATCGCTTCTTGGTAGCCTCTATTCACTAAAGCATTGCGTAAAGTACGTACACTTAATTGTGCTTCTTTATTAGCATTCATACTTAATGTAGCTTTTGGAGAAACATTAGGAATATTGTTGTAACCAAAAATACGAGCAACTTCTTCAATCAAATCAACTTCAATTTTAATATCAAAGCGATAAGCAGGAACCGTTACTTGCCATACATTATTTTCAAACTGAATGGTAAAACCTAAACGCGTTAAGATATCTGATACTTGGTCATCATTTATATGATGGCCAATACGAGAATCTAGTTTTATTCTACGTAAGCTAATTTGTTTTTCAGCGGGTATATTATTTGCCGATTTAGCTTCTACAACTGGGCCTGCTTCACCGCCAACAATAGCGAGTAACAATTCTGTAGCGCGATTCATTGCGTCAAGTTGCAATTCAGGGTCAACACCACGTTCATAACGATGAGAAGCATCAGTATGTAAACCGTATTGTCGTGCTTTACCTAAAATAGCTAAAGGGCTAAAAAATGCACTTTCTAAGAAAATATTTGTAGACTCGCTAGTAACACCTGATGCTAAACCACCAAAGATACCCGCCATTGCTAGCGCTTTATTGTTATCAGCAATCACTAACGTTTCAGTTGAAAGCGTTACTTCTTTTTCATCTAGCAGTGTTAGCTTTTCATTTTTATGTGCAAAACGTACATTAATGCCACCTTCGATTTTATCTAAATCAAAAGCATGCATTGGGTGGCCTTGTTCTAATAAAACAAAGTTAGTTACGTCAACAACAGGGTCAATAGAACGGATACCGCAACGTCTTAATTTTTCAACCATCCATAAAGGGCTTTGCGCACTTATATCAATGTTTTTAATAACACGACCTAAATAACGTGGACAGGCTTCTTCTGCAGATAACGTAATGGTAAGTTGATCATCAATGCTTGCTGCTACTGCGTTAATCGTAGGTTCTATAACAGCTATGCCGTTTAAAACACCGACTTCTCTTGCTAAACCCTTAATACCTAAACAATCACCACGGTTAGCCGTTAAATCAACATCAATCGTTACGTCGTTTAAGTCGAGGTATTCACGTACGCATACACCAATAGGCGCATCTTGCGCAAGTTCTAGAATACCCTCAGAATTCTCGGCTAAACCAATTTCTGATTCACTACACAACATGCCGTGTGAAGGTACGCCACGTAACTTCGCTTTTTTAATTTTAAAGTCGCCAGGTAATACAGCACCAACGGTTGCAACAGCAACTTTTAGCCCTAAACGACAATTTTTAGCACCACAAACAATATCGACCAACTCAGATTCATTAAAATCAGTGCCGCTCTCGCCACTGATACGAATTTTTGTTACTTGTAATTTGTCTGCATCTGGGTGTGGTCCACATTCAACCACTTCACCAATTAATACACCTGTAAATTCACCGGCAACGGGATCAACCGCATCAACTTCTAGGCCAGCCATTGTAATTTGATGAGATAACTCATCTGAAGATATAGCAGGATTAACCCACTCTCTTAACCATGATTCACTAAATTTCATTGTGGCTTTCCTACTTGAACTGTTTTAAGAAGCGAAGATCGTTTTCAAAGAATGAACGTAAGTCATTCACACCGTAGCGAAGCATTGTTAAACGCTCAACGCCCATACCAAAAGCAAAGCCGGTGTAAATTTCTGGGTCAACACCAACAGACTTCAGTACATTAGGATGAACCATGCCGCAGCCTAATACTTCTAACCATTTACCATTTTTACCCATAATATCTACTTCTGCTGAAGGTTCAGTAAAAGGGAAATATGAAGGACGGAAACGTATTTCAACTTCTTCTTCAAAAAAGTGATGTAAGAAATCGTGCAATATTCCTTTCAAGTGAGTAAAGCTTACGTCTTTGTCGATCATTAAGCCTTCTACTTGATGAAACATTGGCGTATGGGTTTGATCATAATCGTTACGATAAACTTTACCCGGAGAAATAATTCTTAAAGGCGGTTGTTCTTTTTCCATGGTTCTTATTTGCACGCCAGACGTTTGGGTGCGTAAAACAAGTTTAGGATTAAAGTAGAAGGTATCGTGATCTTGACGAGCAGGATGATGTTCTGGAATATTAAGCGCATCAAAATTATGAAAATCATCTTCAACTTCTGGCCCTTCTTTAACAGAAAAACCTAAGTCGCCAAAAAAGCTTTCAATACGTTCAATAGTACGTGTTACAGGATGTAAACCACCGTTATCATTACCTCTTCCAGGTAATGTTACATCAATTGATTCAGCAGCTAATCGTTGCTTAATAACTTCAGCACGTAATAATTCACCACGTTCGGTTAATAATTTTTGAACATGTTGCTTTGCGATGTTAATTACCTGACCTGCTTTAGGCTTTTCTTCTTTAGGTAATTGACTAAGGCCTTTCATTTGCTCGGTAAATAAACCTTTTTTACCTAAAAAATTAACGCGAACTTGATCAAGTTCAACAGGGTCTGTAGCAGCAGCTATTGCTTGTTCTGCTTGCAAGATAATATCGTCTAAATTCATGATTTCCTCTAAAGCACCCTACTGATAAATTAAGGCTTTGGGTAGACTAATTTGATTAATAAAATGGAGACTGATTCTACACAATAAAGAAGCATAAATGTAGTGAAAATAATGAGTTTTAATGAATTACGCTGAAATATTCGACTATAAGTTATATGTAAAACATAAAATAAATTTATAGTCTTCAATTTACCCCCCATAAGATGAAGTTTATAACCTTGTTCTGCACAGAAAAAGTAAATCATTAAAAAATGGACAGCATGTAATTGACCTACTATATTTTTATAACGTATTAAAATTAAGAATGTATTTCAATTCACGACTTAACGTATAAAAGTTAATATTTTAAATTGTTAATATCATCGTCGTTTTTATTCAATATTTTTGAATAAAACAACATAATAAACGATACACAAAATGGAAAATTTATGTTCTCTTTTTTAAATAAACAAAAGATATCAACCAACGAAACGACGATAGATAAAATCGAACTCGAACTTTTGAAAAAGAAAGCTGAAATAATTGATCAATTGGTGACTAATGATTTTCAGCAAAAAATAT
>Ga0308021_10001252_pt1 | contig 11583 bp, 21 predicted proteins | sample Neamet351_FD_201296 | JGI IMG/M metagenome (GOLD analysis project Ga0308021, IMG submission 201296) | Marine microbial communities from water near the shore, Antarctic Ocean - #351 | ecosystem: Environmental > Aquatic > Marine > Unclassified | place: Southern Ocean | collected 2014-10-02
TGCGTATGCGTTTTACACGTATGACCCTTATTATATATCAAACCCCAGCTCTCTTGAACGTAAAGAGATATAGGATTAGGACTTCCATCAGCAAACGTCCGTACGGCGAGGGGTATGTCTGCGGCTGCCTCTATTGCTAGATCACCCAGAAGAGAAAATGAACCATAGGTTTGATGCATGTCCCATCTTGTCATAAAGGAGGCAGTAGAAGAGTTCCGACCTTGAAACGAATCGCCTGATTCTCTTATATCATTCCGTAGGGCATCGTTCATCTCGGCCATCGTATAGCCTTCGGTGCCACCAACGCAAGTTCCAGTGGCTCGTTCGGTATTATAGTGCATCGACTGTTCCAAGTCAACCACTTTCGCCTTAAACTTCTCACTGAATGTAGCGCCCGGCGTCACAGAACCAGCCAAACGAGATAAACTAGACATAATGCAGATAACTCCCTAAAATATACTTAGATGTTTTCACAGGAGACTCGCCTGAATGAACCCAAGGCCACATAGGTGGGAACAATAGCATAGTGCCTTGCTTACAGGGGCTTACAAAGTCCTGTACGAACGTCTGACCACCCTCATTGTCAGTAAGGTAGATAAACATCACCAAAAAACGGCGGCTCATCTCTAAATCCATCACATCTATATGATCGGGGAAGCTCTCATTAGTATCAGGCTCGTATCGCTTGATTTTTATGGCCTCTAGGGCATACTTCTTCGGGAACTGCCATGACTGAATACCACATGCAGCCTTGTACTTCTCCACACCAGCACTAAAGACCTTGGTTAAGTAATCCAAGTCTTCTCTAAAGGGGGTATGAGAGGAACCCATCAAATTCATACGGGTTAATGATTGGCCTTTGCCATTCATCTGCGTCTCTTGAAGAGCTACGTTCCTCTCAAACATATCGATAAGGTAATCACACTGCTCAGCACTAAGAGCGCCATCCACAGTCCTTATAAGGTTATCCAATAACATCATCCATCATGATAAACTCCTCCTCAACAGCCGCCAAATCCTTCTTCAGAATAAGGAAGACTGATTCCATGTTCTTCGGCTTGACCTTCGCATATACGGGAGAGGTTAACGGAGCTTTCGCTTCATTTTTTAACTTCTTATTCGCAGCTGCTGTCAGCTTCTTCGAAGCATAGTAAGGAATACCATCCTCAAGCTTCATATCGTTATAGGAGTCCATATCAGAGGCAACCTCTGCGATAACTCCAGACTTCATTCCGTTATATTCGTCCAGATAGGACACGGTGTCGCCAATATTGTATTCATTCATAGTGTAGTAGTTCCTTCTCAATTGTTAAGTGTTATAGTAACACATATAAACAGCCTTGTCAAGTCTTTTTTTGGGCCAGCTGAATTTTTATTCCCAGTTAAGGGATATGGCCCCCTTCCAGTTTTAGGGGGTGGCCATGTTGTCCTGTAAGTTCTCCTTGATGTACTCAATTCTCCTAATGATACATTCTCTGTATCGGGAATCTATAGAGGGTGAACCAAGTTCCTTCTCTAATACTGATATTGTGATTGCCTCTGAGGAGCTTAAAGATATAGGGGAATTGGCCATTGGGGGGTTGATCCTTTCAGTTGCTGTTAGATGTTTCATTGGATACTTATTACATTTATAGATTAGACATTGGCGGCCAGTTTAAAGGGGCCACCCTTCTTAGAGAGAGCTGAGAGAGGTTCGACTCACTTGTCACACCACCATTGTGGAACTTTAACATGACCCATCCAACCTTAACGAATCACTCTCTCAATTCTATTAGTACTATAACACACTATAAGGCATATGTCAAGTACTTTCTTTTAATACACACAACAGGCGTTAGTAGCTGCACACATCTCCTTAACATGGGCGATAGTCGCCTCATAGGAGGCCTTATACGGTATAGTGACCTTAGTCTCCTTAGATGTTAGCTTCATATTGTATATCTCTATCTCATAGTCATATGAACCATATCTCCAGCATACCACTCGTACGCCCTTCTCCATCCAGCCGTCTGCCACTAGTGTTAATTCAGTCATCTCTCTATCCTTACCGTTAATCCTCATTATAGTAATACTATACACGGCTGGCAGGGATATGTCAAGCACTCATTTAGCTTATTTGTGTTTATTATTCCTGTGTTGTATTAATGTTACACTCTATAGCTACCCTTAAAAGCCCAGCATGGCCTAATATACACCTATATGGGGCCATTGTCAAGTCCCTTTCTATAATAATTCTGAGGGCTGTGTGGAGCTTATGCTGAGAGTCTACAAATTCATATCACAACGGCATCATGTTTATTTTAACCTTTATTTAAATACCCTATTTTATGGGTTCCTATGGGATTATATGGGAATCTCTCCGCATACTCTCTATATACGCTTCTCTAATCTCATCCATAGTCCTATTACACCCTATGCATACGTCATCCTCGAGCGTGCAAACCCCTATACAGGCAGTCGTATGCCACTCTTTATCCATCTCTATATCACTATACATGATCATCCATTCTCTTGTATTTTCTCCGTATCTATCTGGCATTATTCTATTTATTGTGACTTGACATACTATATTGTTTATGATATAAATAGAAGCATGATGAAATTTAATACAATGATTACTGAAGATAAAGGTGGCAAGAACTTACATCTTGAACACTTAGAGGATGAGATCATTAACTTTGGTGTTGATGGTGGTAGGGCAGCATTGAACTTCCTTCGTTCTCTACGTGATATGTTGGCTGGTTCTTCTCGTTCTTCTGTTAATATGACTGTCAAATGGGATGGCGCACCAGCGATCTTTGCTGGTATAGACCCCGATGATGGTAAGTTCTTTGTTGCCAAAAAGTCTGTGTTTAATGTTAATCCCAAATTGTATAAGTCTATTAAGGAAATTGATGATGATCTATCTGGTGCTTTGAATAGTAAATTCAAGGTGGCACTTACTGAATTCTCTAAACTTGGTATCAAAGGCGTTCTACAGGGCGATCTTATGTGGACTGATGATACTGAGAATAAGACTATCGATGGCATTAAATATATCACATTTCAACCTAACACTATTGTCTATGCTGTACCCGTGGATAGTGATCTTGGTAATTATATAAAAAAGTCTAAAATAGGTATCGTATGGCATACCACATATACAGGTAGTACACTCCAAGGAATGAAAGCATCATTTGGTGCCAATATCAGTTCTTTGAAGAAACCCTCTTCTATATGGATGGATGATGCCACTTATAAGGATACGTCTGGTTCGTCTACATTCACTACGGGCGAGACAGAGAAAATCACAGCGATTCTATCCTCTACTGGTAAGACATTCCAAAAGATTAATGCTGTTAAACTACGATCTTTCCTTGCTCTACAAAACTCTATGACAGGCGCCGTTGCTGGTGCATCCCTCAAAACCTACAATAACTCTAAGGTACGTGCTGGTCAGATCATTACTAATCCAGCCAAGCATGCCAAGGGATATGAGGAATGGGTTATGACCAGCATACAGAAGCAGATTGATAAAGCCAAATCAGAGGGCGGTAAGAAGAAATACACGAATATTCAGAAAGAATTCATGAGAGAAGTCAAGAAGCATACCATCAATCTCGTACAGGTTATCACCTTTCAGAACCTATTGGTTGAGGGTAAGATGATGATTGTTAAGAAATTGAATTCTGTTAAGGGTATGGGTACATTTGTACGTACTGCTGATGGCTTCAAGGTGACTAACCCAGAGGGTTATGTTGCGATTGATCGTATCTCTGGTGATGCTGTCAAACTAGTGGATCGTATGGAATTCTCTTACAATAACTTTACTGCCATCAAGTCTTGGGACAAGTAAAGGGCAACCTCATCATAGTCTTACTGCTATTACCACATTCCCACTCAAAATGAACATCCCCTTGTACGATATGGTTTTGCCCATTGATTCTCGGCTTGAATATGATATCGAAATGTTCATGTAATCCTGTAGCGCCTGATGTCCCTATGAGATCACCCTTTTTTACATTAGTGTAACGTGTTGCATTACACTGCCGTAGTGATGTGCGTTTATTCTTTCTTGCTTGTTTGAATGTATCCCATACAGGGCATGACGGTGCAAGCGGCGAACTCTTCATATGGTAATATCGATATTTGTCGCCGTTGGTGGTTATGAAATATAAATGAATGTCATCATATGGAGCCATACCTCGGCGCCTCTTGGCACTGAGATTACTGACTCGTACTAATGTCATGTCTGTTATGGCATACACTGGTGATCCTCGTTTCACCTCAAATGTCACTGATTCTTTTGAACCATATCCCATCCAATCAGATTTACACGTTCGCCCCTTATATCCATATGTGACGTTTCCAGGCGATACACTTGTGCCAACCTTATCACATGGTACATTATTGCCTGCTGGCATGGGCATCGTCTGACATGCCCCTAATACCAGCAGTCCTAATACTGCAATCCTCATACCTTGAATCCACCGAAATCTGTCTTATCGAATACTGGTTCACTAAATGCATCTGGTACATCACCAGTTAGATTAGCATCCAGTATACCTTCCTGTTCAGTCAACTTCACATCATAGAGTCGCATCTTGGCACGATCTATGCCAATCACAAATCTCTTATTGGCAGTTGGGTCATTATACCTATTCTTTAACTGTTTAACTGCGATCTGATTGAGAGCGTCAAGCTCTTCGTTACTAATAAGAGCAAACATGAGGTCTGCTGTAGCAGGAAGTCCAAAACTTTCACTTGTGTCTTCCAACCCAACGTCTGAGTTAGAGAACCCCGACCTTGTAGTCTGTGTAGCAGACATAATCGGTACGTTAGTCTCAACAGCAAGTCCCCTAAGTTCCTCTGCAATTGATTTAATATACGTGTAAGAATTGACATTAGCTGCTCCCTTGAGTCGTGATGATGCACAAATATTCAGATAATCTATGAATATGATGTCTGGTTTAAATGATTTCTTGACTGCTAATTCCTTAAGCAGTCCACGAAAATGATTTGTATGGGCAGCAGCAGTAGGGTATTCCTTGACAATGAGCTGACCTGTGGTATTCTTCATGATACGACCAATCTTAGAATCAAACATGGTCTTAGGTAGATCATGTAAGTCTTCCATTGATATGTTCATGAGATTGGCATCTATACGTTCAGCGATACGTTCTTCTGCCATCTCTAGTGTGATATACAGGACATTCTTTCCCTGTGTCATACAATTGGCAGCAACGTGACACATAAACAACGATTTACCTACACCTGTACCAGCGAGGGCAATGTTCAATGTCTTAGGTGGTAGTCCACCCTTCGTGATCTTATTAAAGAATTCCAGATCAAATGGTATCTTCTCTTCTATCGTGTGGTAGTAATCAAAACGCTCTTCTGCATCTTGCAGATAATCATGGCCCACTCTATTGTCAAATCCCACAGCAAGGGCATCTGTCAATATGGTAGGTATAGCATCTGCTGACCTATCCTTATCCTTGCCATCAATGATGGATATGCCCTCGACAATGGCATTATACACAGCCTTGTCTTTACAGAATTTCTCAGTAGTCTCTACCAACCACTCAAAATTGACATCCTTATCTGGGTCTAAGTCCTTGACCACCAATAGCACACGCTTAACGTCATCTTCATTCAGATCACGGCGTGTGTCAATCTCTATCTCAAGGGTTTCTTTGGTAGGTAGGGCATTGTATCGTTCTACAAACTTCTGTATCTCTTGATACACGATCTTCTCAGTCCTGTCTGAGAAATAGTCTGCCTTCATATGGGGAAGCACCTTACGTGCATATTCTTCATTATATACTAGTTGACTTAAAGTCGTTCGTTCAATCGTCTGTGTTGGCAAAATTCAATGTTCCTTTAGTTAGTTGTTCATCCATAATATCCACAAGGATATCACCAATGAGTGTATGAAATTCATCGCTTCTCAACCATTCTTCTGGAAGCGAATTATTATCTACTATATCATAGTCGAACCGTAAAGGCAAGTCCCCTTCTGAATTTAATTCATCTGGGTTAGGTGCTGACACCTTGCCGTATTTGTATATTACACCTTGGAACGTACTAGCTTCAGGCGTGAGTCCAATACATTGAGTCTCATCCTTATTGTTAGTCACGTATGTGTACTTGCTCTTGATGTCCATAATAATCTCCTATTCGACCATAACTAAATGCGTTCTATCTGGCCCTGCATTGACAAATGTGTGATTCTCTGTAGTGTCCACCCAATACACAAATCCATCTGCTGGTATGTGTACAACCTCTTTGGTGTCAGGCCAAAAGAAATATGCATGGGGGTGTGTGTCTATTGCCATATGAAGGCGAGGTGATTTATCCTTGTGTACACTATATGTACTGTGTTTAATCATTGTCATGAATCTAGCACGATGATATGGGGTGATTATCCTAGAAAATATGCCTTTATTGAAAGCGGGATTTATCACATTATAATCGTACTCTGTCATACCTGGCTGACGCTTCATGCTACCACAGCCACTCTTATATGGGGTAGGATCACCATCATAGGACTGTAATGCCAGTTGCTTCGAACCGCCAATGGAGTCATACCAAGACAACATGTTCTTGGTATTTTCGTATTCCCATTTGATCTGATCGATATCATATTGTATGTTCAGTCTACGCCACAAGACGCTATACTCCAAAACTCTCGCCACAACCACAGCTACTCTTACTAGTGGGGTTCTTGACTGCGAGATATGATCCACCCAATTCGGTGACATAATCTATTTCGCTGCCCATGATATACATCTCTGCCAATGGGTCTAATACTAGTACCTCATCAATAGGGTCTGACCACTTCACGTTTTCAGTCATACCTTGCAGATCACCATTCTTGAGTCCCCAGACATATTGAAAGCCTGAACACCCACCGCCCTTAACACCAAGCGTTACAAAGTCACCATATAAGATAACACTCTTCATATATTTTCGTGCTGCTTCTGTAATAGTTACCATTTCCGCCCCTTTTTAATGGATTGTAGACCCTTCTGCTATCATTTGAGGGTCATACGGTTTGATCTCTCCCACCGTTTCAGTAAACGCCTCAATCATATCATAAAACTCATCTTCATCCAAAACAGTTTTATACAATCTCATCGACTGACCTAACAAGGTTGCAGCGACAGCGAGAACGCTGTACTCTTCTGATAATTGTACGGTTTGAACGAAACTCTTATTATAGAGTTCCATTAGCTTTTCGTCATCGATCATTCTATAGTTCTTTCATTATTATTTAGGTTCGACCCTCGTTGCGATTGCAAGGAGTTGTTTAACTACCATCGTCCAGTAATTACGAGCCCAGTCTGTAGTCGAGATTTCCCTCATCCGTACAGCACTGTCTATCTTCTTCTCTATTGAATCTATCAAGTTCTTCATACTCCTTTATTCTATCAATCATATCCATGAAGACGCCGAACATCTCCTTCATCTTATCACTATCGGCCGCCTTTGGTACACATAGACTCTTGATTGAAGAATCTTGGGACATGATCATGGCCCTTGCTTTTAAGCAAGAGTCCATATCAGGCATCTCCGTATTGATGCCCATAGAGGCAACAATCAACATCGCTTTAATCATTGGACACAAACTCCAAATAGTTGTATCCAAACTTCGCCCGACTAACTGAATCAGACAAATCGACATCCTGTCTCTTCAACCGCCGTACTACGGCAGGGGCAGTCCCCCCATACACATTTGATTTAAACTTCCACATTATACTTTACTCCATCCCATTGAGTCACATTTATATTTCACAGTACCGATTAGCACCATGTCTCCAACCATAGTAGATCGACAACCTTTCTCGCTGAACATAGGGGTAACATCTTTGTTATTCCACCATGCATCATTAATAGAGTTCGTCAACATGAAGGCCTTCTCTAACTTAGCAGTATCGCTAAGTCCACTAGAGACTTCGACCATTGCAACCACAGTTGGACTGATTGCATCATCCATAGCGGCATGGATAACAGAAACAGTTTCCACACCTTCGTAAGTTTTCATTAGAGCGTCAATTTTAGACATATACTTTCTTCCATTAGAAACCAATAAGTGGGGGTTTTGTTAACGCTGACCCCCAACAGCGGTACATCTTTAATGGTAGTACGTACATCACCAATACCCCGCCTTGTTGTCGCCTTGATTTTATCTTTGGCGTTTCGAGCTGCGTCCCTCTTGCTATTCCTCTGGGGGGTAGTTTGATTACCAGAGGAAATCCGAATGAAAGACTAACAGTGGCGTTATGCCCTAGATGGGAAAAGTCACTAAACCCATCTCCAGAAGTCTTCCTTCAGTGTTATTATACTACCATAACATCACCAAGATGTCAAGTACCTTTTTAATATCTATCTCCAAAAACTACCAAACAAACGTAACCCATGCCAAAGATAGACAAGATAGCAAGGGTGTCTCCAGCAATCCTGCTGAACGTGATGAATTTCTCTCGAAATGTATTAGGGTTTTCCATAATTAACCTCCAATGTTAATGCTAAGTTTTGCGGCAGGATTGCCCCAATTTGCGGCCTTTCGACCTTTATCTACCAAGTAGAGAGGGCCAGTCCAGCGGATTTCGAAACCACCTTCAAGGACGTTACCTCTTGCACCATTTCTAGCAGGGGCCTTATAACCAGCACACATGAGCAAGTCGCCCTTCATGAACTTCTTATCGTCATCAGTGTTGACAACGAATCCCCAAGCAGAGTTCTTAGTATTAATCTTGATGTACTTAGAACCTTTCTTGATCTCCCAACCCTTCTTAAAGTCGGCCTTCATGTCATCACTCACGTTGAAATTATCATAATCATAATTCGCAGCAGCGATCATATTTGCAATACCGTCATCGATATTGTCGAACTTTTTATTAACCATAACCATTATTTTGTTACTCCATAGTCCATGCCAGGATTGTAAGTAATCATGGCTTCCCAAACTGCTTCTCTAACAGCAGTGTCCGTGGCTTCTTCAAATTCACCACCAATCTCAGTTCCACCAAGTAAAGCCAATGCATAAGAAGTCTTTTCCCACTTCCATTCACCAGCGATAGCGGCATCAACTAACTTACCAACTTCATTATTACCTTTAGTGGTAAACATTGCAAAATCGTTTTTCATAATCATATCTTTCTCTTTGTTAACTCTCATTATATACATAGTATAACAGCACTAAAGGGTTTTGTCAAGCGAAATCGTACCCTATAACTCATTGAATTCATTGAGAATCCAAACTTTTATTTTATTTTTTCCTACCGTCCACTCCGAAAAGCCCTCTGGAATGGCCTTATTCCACCCATTTTTACGGGCGATTCCCACACTTGGGAACAAACCGATTCGGTGCATGATATGAGCCATCATCCAAGAAGAGTTTATCATGATATTCTCCCCTGTGCCACAGTCATCAAAGCCCATGACATCTCTAGTCTTACTAGAGACTTCGGGGGAAAGGAATACGAATTCATTATTCATCATTGAGGTTCACCCTATCACCTGTTAGAGTAAGGGAGCGTCCGTTGAGTTCAACTTCCCAAGTGAAGCACGCCTCCATAAATTCAGCGGCCTCCTCAAAAGTCTCAAATGCCTCACCCATATTCATGATTTCACCGAAACCACCAAATGCCGTAAAGCTTGTTTTATGACCCCATCCATCGGGGGCATCGCCGACAAGTTTAGGACTCTGCGAGATATTGCCTGAGATGCAGTTAGTTGCTTCCCAAACGCCAGTGCCTTTAAAATTCTCTTTCCAATTACTAATTAACATCTTGTCTTCCTTTTCTCAGTTTATACCTTAGTATAGACCATCCAAAGGGTAATGTCAAGCGAAATCGTACATTAAATGCATTATTTTTAAATTATCTGAAGATGCGTGACATATCTGCAACATCTGCTATTTGAACATGATATCTGTCACTATTAGAGCGGTTATATACCGCATGTTCCTGCTGAACCTTGATTTTATACACATCTCCTGCCTTATATGGTATAAGTCCTGTAGGATACACCGCAAATTGACACCCTTCTGGGTAGTTAATCGACATATTATAAAGCATTTTTTGTTTAGGATGTGAATGGGGAGCTAGTTGAGCTCCTGGGCCAAGCTTAGATATGATGGGGTTCTTGTATTCACTGTGTGAATAGAGGTATTTGTGTAGTGTGGGGAAGTCTTCTTCTGTGGGCATAGCAAACCACCTATCCCAAGGGCCATGTGGTGATGACTTGGCGATATTAGGTGCAATGCCTTTGATATGGTTCTTTATTGAATCTGGTGTCCAGAATCCATAGTTTTCATCTACCCGTGTCCAATGCTCAAACGCCTCACACTCAGAGAGCATGGTGGCGTGATTGTCTACGTGATCATGAAGTAGGTCTGTTAGATCGTTGTCTGCCCAAGAGTCAAGAGTTTCCCAAAAATTCATTATTTAGCTCTTTTCTTCTCCATCTCACCAGCGATCCAATTCTTTGATATTGAGGTGTTTACTGGTTTCTTAAGCAAACGTCTAACCTGTTTAGTGGCTAGCTTAATAGGTTCCTGTGTTCTGTCGTTATTGTCCACGATGACTAGATTGCCTCTGAAATGATTACTGAATTTACCTAGATTAGACTGCACTGCTTTATGGGACTTAGCAACAATAGCACTAGGTACAACTCTGTCTCTTTCTGCATTGGATTGTAGTGCAACGTCTAGAGAAGTGTTAACAAAGACCATATATGTCTCATATCCTAACATCCTCAGTTTCGAAGACATCCTGTTAATCTTTTCAAAGTCATGTCCAGTACCATCAATGATCAACCCAAGGCGACCATCAACATAGGTGTTCTTCTGTTTATCAGTGATACGCTTAGCCTGATCCCGCACGACATCTCTTTTTTCTGCCTCACGTTCACCTCGTTTAGTATCCATCTTCTTAGTCAGCCCTGCCTTATCTAATAGTCTTTCAAAATTATCATCTGAATTGACTACTTTAAGGCCCAACCCACCAGTGGTCTGGCCAACGACATAAGATTTGCCGCTACCAGGCCCACCAGCGAGGAAGACTGCTTTAAAGATATTTTTGTCGTACACCCCTTCAAGCAAGGGCAGTAGTTCGTGGTATCTTTTCATCTAATTGTCCTAGTTCTTTGTAACTGTATCTCTGTAGGTTCGCAATATATTTATCACTTTCTGAAAGGGGGGTTAACGGTTCCATCTGGCGAGGTTGGGTCTGAAATGTCATGTTTTTGATTCTGTTTTTTGTTTTAGCCATTTTGAGTTCCTTTGCTTTAATTCGTTCTGAGATAAACTTGTTACGCTGACTGATGTGGACTCTCCTTTGGTTATCCGTAGAAATCGCTACGTTTGTTATATGTCTTCGGCGCCAATTGATTTGACTTGCCGTATTGTTTTGGTTGTGGACTAGGTTCTTTGGGATCACCTTCTGGTTGAGATGCTGTGCTGTCCTTAACACATTGCATCATGATTTCATGCTTACCCGTAGTCACACTAAATGAGTGTTTCATATTCCTAATAAGGAATTTACCACGAAACCACCTATCAACCGTTTGTCCGTCTGCACTCTTATTCTGACTAGA